>JGI12210J13797_10006603_pt1 | contig 21250 bp, 19 predicted proteins | sample ElkSlonscriptome_3_FD_13797 | JGI IMG/M metagenome (IMG submission 13797)
TTCACGACTATTACCACAATAAGGTTTGCACTGACCTCAACATTGAGCCGATTTCGGAATGTCGTAAAATTCTCGCACGTCATCGTCTGCTGGTGAAAAATAAAGTGAATGGTATCCAGGTTATTGTCCCCGTGACTGAGACGGGTAAACCCTGGCTGGAATTGACCGATGATTTGGTATTTACCTTCCTCTTAAAAATCAAAAATTCCAGCTTTCTTGACTTTACTCATATCAATGCTAAATTCACTAGGGCACCAGACGAGCGTTACATTTATTGGTTTAGCAATCAAACGATTACTGGAATCGGCGTATCCAGCTTAGAGAGTACCTTATATGACCCAAAAACGGCTGAACCGAAACTGCCACCTCAAGATCGGAATTTTTGATGTTAAACATAGTATGGAGCCGACTGGTGGCGTAGAAACACTAAAGATTGCCGAAGAAGTCCAAGCATTCAGAGATAATATCGGCACTGAAGATTTGAAATACGGTGCGGCTTACTATCCCTACTTGCAAACCTCGATTAATTACTATTACACGGACGATTCCGTGACCATGGCAGATAGTAAAACCTTGAAAGAGAATAAAGGGAAAACTGAATTCTATAACCGAGTTAAGGCAGAACTGGCTAAAAAACGAGTCGTTTTACCTCCCAGTGCAGCCGTGGCGGGAGTGTATGCTAGGGTAGACCGCGATCGCGGCGTTTGGAAAGCCCCTGCTAATGTTAGTTTAGCCTCGGTTATTGGTCCGACGGTGAAGATTAATAACCAGGAACAGGAAAATCTGAATATTGAACCCACCAGTGGTAAATCCATCAACGCAATTCGTAGTTTTACCGGGAAAGGAACCTTAGTCTGGGGGGCAAGAACCTTAGCCGGTAATGACAATGAATGGCGTTATATCCCGGTTCGCCGCTTGTTCAATCTGATTGAAGAATCAATTCAAAAATCCACGTCCTTTGTCGTATTTGAGTCGAACAACGCCATTACCTGGTTGAAAGTTAAAACCATGGTTGAAACCTATTTAGAGGGATTGTGGCGTCAGGGAGCCTTGGCTGGACCGACACCGGAACAGGCATTTTTTGTGAATGTCGGATTGGGTAAAAGTATGACCACCCAGGACATTTTAGAAGGTCGCCTAATAGTCGAAATTGGCATTGCCGCTGTTCGTCCGGCTGAGTTTATTATTTTGCGATTCTCCCATAAGTTGCAAGAAGCGTAAGTTATTAGTCATTCGTCATTGGTCATTCGTTATTTGTCCGTACAATAAGGAGTCACAATTATTATGGCAACGTCTATCCAAGATATCAAAGATAAATATCCGATTCCAGTATTCTATTACCGAGTCACGATCGCGGGAGAAGATTCGGTCGCCTTTTCCGAGGTGTCAGGGTTAAATATTAACTACGAAACCATCAGCTATCGCGATGGGATGAGCTATCGCGATGGACCCAAGCTAATGCCAGGAATGCCCGATGATGTTGCCATAATCCTCAGAAAAGGTGTTGTCAGACGAGACAATTATTTCTTTAAGTGGATTAGTACCGTTCAATTAAATACGGTAGAAAAGCGCGATTTGAGAGTAGACTTGTTAGATGAGACAGGTGAAGCCGTTGTTTCTTGGACTGTCACTGATGCTTTTCCCCATCAACTTGATGCTCCCACATTCAATGCCACACACAACGAAGTTGCTATTGAAACTTTGGAACTTGTGGCAAGTAGTTTGAGAATGGATTATCCCGGATAACCAATAGAATTAGGTTGAAAAATGGCTTGAAAATCTTAAATGTTATATGCCAGATCCACCCACTATCCCAGAACTTCCGAATGACCAAACTCCGCCCCTCGGTAGTTACTTTATGGTTGTCTTTTTCATCGCTGGAGTTATACCCAATCCGTTGGATATTCGCTTTCAAACGGTGTCAGGGATTTCTTCTACCATTGAGACCGAAGAGATAACCGAAGGTGGTGAAAATCTGTTTAAATATCGCCTACCGAAACGGGTCACCTATCAGAACTTAGTGCTTAAACGAGGAATGGTCTTTGGCTCTCCCCTAAATATCGAATTCGGATTGGCTATGGATTTAATGAAGTTGTCACCCAGTAATGTTTTGGTGATGCTTCTCAATGAAAAAAGTAATCCCCATGCCAGTTGGCTGTTTAAGAATGCCTATCCGGTAACTTGGACAGTATCTGACCTAGATGCCACTAAAAGTGCAGTGGTAATCGACACCATGGAATTAGCCTATACACGCTTTCAAAATCTGAGACTTTAACCATGCCTGTAGAAATTAAAGAATTAATTGTTCGCGCCACAATTGTTGAGTCAAATCCGACGCATTCCCTCTCCCCCAGGGGGGAACGTTCTCAGGAAACAGACGCCATTGTGACTGCTTGTGTTGAACAAGTCCTGAAAATATTAGAACGAAAAAAAGAACGATAAGGGGAAACCATGCTCAAAAACCTCTTCAAGTTAGAAAAACTCAGAATCTATGTCTATAAAGATAAGAAACAAGTTGGCGTACCTCAAGATACCTTTGAGGTCATGTTTAACCCAGAATCCTATTCGCTGAAATATGAGAATAAATATCAAGAACATCAAGGCATTAATACCAGTGGCTCATCCTTAAAATACGCCCTGAGTAAACCCACCCGTCTCTCTTTAACCTTGATTTTAGATGGAACGGGCGTTACCCCTGCCGGACGGAAGGATGTATATAAAGAAGTGAATCGCTTCCTAACTTTAACCACGCACATGGATGGGGAGACTCACGAGCCAAAATCCCTGAGAATTGAATGGGGCGACCTAATTTTTAATTGTCGGTTGGGTTCGGTTGACATCAAATATACCTTGTTCAACCGGAGTGGACAACCTCTAAGAGCCGAATTACAGACCGAATTTTCTGGGGATATTGAAGATTCCAAGCGGGTTAAACAAGAAAATAAGAATTCCCCCGATTTAACCCATGAACGAATCATCAAAGCGGGAGATAATTTACCGCTCATGGCACATCAAATCTATGGTGATCCCACTTACTACATCCAGCTTGCCGCTGCCAACAACCTGAATAATTTCCGCAAATTAAACGTTGGCACTTCAATCAGTCTGCCGCCGACAACTAAGTGAAGCAATCATGAATGGCGTGATTACAGCAACAATTTTGAGTGATGGGAACGAAATGGACTCGGAGTATCATCTCATGTCCATTGATATTATTAAAGCGGTGAATAAAATTCCCCTCGCTCAACTGATTCTGTTGGATGGAGACGCCGCCAAGCAAGAATTTAAAATTAGTGATACTGAGTTTTTTAAACTCGGCAAAGAACTAGAAATTAAGCTGCGGTATGAAGACAACGCCAAAGATGAAGCCACGGTGTTTAAAGGAATTATCTTGAGACACAGCGTACAAGCCGATCAAAATCGCTCCCTACTCACCATTGAGTCAAAAGACGCCGCCTTTAAACTCATTCCCAAGCGAAAAAGTGCCGTTTTTCGGGATATGACCGACAAGGATATTATTGAAAAAATTATTCAATCCGCCGGGTTACAGATTGAATCCGTGGCAACCAACCAACCTCAGCATAAGGAAATGGTGCAATTTGGCTGTACTGACTGGGATTTTATCGTCTCTCGTGCCGATGTGAATGGTCATTGGGTATTAGTCGATGATGGCAAAGTAACGGTTGTTGAACCCAATCTTCAGGGGGCGGCTCAACATAAATTTGAATATGGAATTAGTGAGATTTATGACTTTGAAATGGAAGCGGATAGTCGTTTTCAATATGAATCGGTAGAAAGTACGGCTTGGGATGTCAAAAGTCAAGACTTATTTCAACCCAAAACTGCTCCAGACTTTTCCCTGAGTCAAGGTAACTTAAATCCAGGTGAATTAGCTCAATCCATTGATGCTGACACCTGTAAATTAATGTTTTCTGGTCAATTAGATGAACAAGAAGTAGAAGCGTGGGCAAAGGCGAAAATGGTCAAAAGTCGCCTCTCTTTGTTGAAAGGTCGGCTGACGGTTCCTGGCTTGGCTAAAATTAAACTGGGTGACATCATCGAAGTGGCTGGAATTGGCAAACGCTTTAATGGCAAAACCTTAGTGACCGCTATCCGTCATCAAGTAACGCTAGGCGGATGGCAAACTAACATTCAATTTGGCTTATCTGCCGACTGGTTCTCCCAAAATGAAGACATTATTGAGCCGCCAGTGGCTGGACTGATTCCCGCCATCAATGGTTTACAAATCGGCGTTGTAGATAAGTATGAAGATGATCCCGATAAACAGTTTCGGGTCAAAGTTAAAGTTCCATCCATTGAAACTGATGGCATTATTTGGGCAAGATTAGCGTCTCTCGATGCGGGGAATGAACGTGGTATTTTTTTTAGACCGGAGGAAGGAGATGAAGTGATTCTTGGCTTTGTTAATGATGACCCCAGACAAGCGGTTATCCTGGGTGCAATGCATAGTGAAAAAAACGAATTGCCATCAGGATTGGAGGTCAATCAGGAAAATTATCGGAAAGGTATTGTGACGAAGGAATCATTGCAAATTATCTTGGATGATGAAGATAAATTTATTGAAATTAGTACGTCGAATGGAAATTTGTTACGATTATCGGAGCAGGACAAAGGAATTTATTTAGAAGATGAAAATGGCAATACGATAACAATGGATGATAAGGGGTTTAAAATTAAATCCGATCAAGATATTCTTATTGAAGGTAAAACTGTTACTATAAAAGGCTCAAAGGTAGATGTTAACTAAATGGAACTCAATACTTCTTTCTTAGGCACAGGATGGAGCTTTCCACCTACATTTAGTCAAGAGACAGCCGCTGTTGAACTGGTCTCTGATGCAGAAGATGTTCGGCAAAGCCTGGAAATTATTTTATCGACTCAACCGGGAGAACGAATCATGCATCCTGACTTTGGTTGTGAACTAAATCAGTTTCTGTTTGAGGAAATCACTCAGGGATTAATCACCGGAATTAAAGGAATTATTGCCGATGCTATCTTATATCATGAACCGCGAGTAGACCTGGAGGCGATCGATATTTCAGAAAGTGCGGATCAGCAAGGATTATTGTTTATCAGTATTAACTATCTGCTTCGTACCACGAACTCTAGATTTAATTTAGTTTATCCCTTTTATTTACAGGAAACCACGAATCTACTTAATGCTTAATTTTCATAGATTTAGACTGTAACGTTTTATTCACAAAGCCCATGTCTGATTTAATCATTATCGATGGTGATCAAGCAGAATTTAATCCCAGCTTTGGCTTGGCTACTGTTGTAGTAAGACTGGGTGAAATTAAAGGAAGTGGTCACTCTAGCTTACAGGGAAAAAAGGTTTGTATTGTTGGCGATGAAACCTCTGTATCTGTGCCAGGATGTATTTATATCACGCCGATTTACTCACTTCCGGGAATAGGAACATTGAAAATTGATGTCTTAGGGGACGATCAAATCGCCCAGAAAACCAATAGCGTTGCCACGCCAATGATTCTCAAAGGAAGCACCTTTATTGCTAAATTTGAAGTACAAACCCCAGCATTTACTCCTCCCCCAATTTCAGTTCCTGACGCGGTTCCTCAGTATTCAGGAACGGGGAATTTTATTACCATGAACACCAAATGGCGAGGAACCTAAATTAAGGCAACACCTCAACTTCGCTCGGTGTGTCACAGGCAAAAGGAAATGATCACTGTTTATATTGACATAATATACAAATGACAAATGATGAAATAATCTCCTTTAAAATCGGAATCATACTCTCAAAATCAAAGAACTCACCTCTCAGTGTCATCAGTGTGACTAACCTCTCACCCGCCTACCCCCATCTCTCCAATAAATAAATCCGTGAAATCAGTGTTTTGACAAATAATAATGAATAAACAAACCAACCTATTCCGAGATGGCATCAGTCAGCGAAATCGATTACTCAGAACCCTAGAACCCGACTATGTTTCTGTCGATGAACGTTCTGAGGCAGATTTATTGACCTTTGTCCAAAAATATGCAGCGACACTGAATTACTACGACGAATCGAATCATCCCCAAGGAAATTGGTCTGCCTTCTTTGCGGGTGATATTCAGAAAATGGTCGCCTATATAAAAACCCCCGAAAGCTTTGACGATGATGAATCAACACAGCGGAAATTGTCCCAACCTCATCTCGTCCTATTGTTCACATTTTTGCAGCTATTACGTTATCCCCAACAGCAGTTTAATCAACTAACCCAAAGACATCTATAATTTTACTATAAACAGGTATTAAAATTAACCAAAAAAGATGAAATTCCCGACAAAATACACGCAATTTTTGAATTAGCGGCTGATCAAACCGTCTATCGACTCCAACCTGGCACACTGCTCAAAGCTGGTCAAGACAGTCAGGGAGTTGATCTAAATTATGCCATTGATGAAGAAGTCGTTCTGAATCAAGCCCAAGTTGCCAGTATTAAAACCTTGTCGGCGGTAAAAACCTATACTGATCTCAGGAGTATTCATCAGCAGGGGAATCAAGACAACAATAGTTTTGAACAGATGCTGAGATGGGCGGTAGGTGTTCCCAATCAAGGTGATACCCTTCCTGATTTTGGCACAACCCCTGTTGATATTACTGTTCTCAATACGCTTTACCAAACGATTAACGATCAACCCGTCGGACAAATCGCGGACAATCAAAAAAACTATATTCTTGAGCAACTCTTTTTTGCCACAATTGACGACTTTAAATACTGCTTAGAAATTAATGCTAGACAAAACAGCGCCGGAACATCAGAGGGGAGTTTACCATTAGAGTCAGAGTGGGAACAGGTTTATCAGCTGATTGAAAAAGCCTACCGCAAAAAAATCAACCGGAAACGACGTAAAGTTCTCAATTCAGCCCATCGAAACGCGGGTTTTGATAGTATGATGCGATTGGCTTTGGGAACGCCTAATCCAGGTGATCCCCTACCGGAAATGCCCAGTGGCTATGATAGCCTGGAGCAGATACGGAGTAATCTAGATGAATTGAATCCCGATCTGTTTGTGATTCGCTATGTCAAAGAACAACTGTATATGAGTGTCGAAGATTTCCGTAAGATTATGGAAATCAAAGGGAATGCAACGGGTATTGATGACTTGGCTTGGCAAGAAGTTTACCGCCTTCTAGAAAAAGCCCAAGCCAAGAAACAAAATTTTACATATCCAGCGATTGGCAAGCAAGAAATTCAAAGGATTGAGGCAACTTCTATCCTGGAATCAGCCGCTGAATCCGAAACGGAGTTACAACGGTTTTCTCCGTTTACTTCGGTAACTCCATCTCAAACAACCTCTCTAGGTTTTGCGATTACCTCTCCTCTTTTAATTCTCAAGGAAGGGACACGAAAAATCACCTTGCTTTTAGCCTGTAAAGGGAATACCTTAAACCGAGGGGAAGTGGATAAAATTATCCAAGACACGATCCCGTTTGAGATTTACCTGAGTACGGAGCAGCAATGGATAACACCGTCATCCATTGGATTACAAATCAGAGATTTGATTCTCGAAGAACCCCTAAAATCCTATACGAATCAACAAATCACTCTGAATACAGCTACTGCTGACGGGGATAATTTGACCCGTATCACCCTTTCCAGTGCGACTTTGCCTCCTCAAGATGACGGGGAGAGCGTTGTGATTTTTGAGGATGGTCGCGTCTTTAAAATTATAGAACGAATCAGCGATCGCGAAGCAACGGTGGAAGCCATCGGTTTGATTCCAAACCATACGGCTACCCGGATTAACCTGTATTCTGCCGCTGCGGTTTACCTGAACAGTTTAGAATTTCAGCTAACCATTGATTCCACATTACCTGTTATCCTCCCCCCTCAACCCGATGAGTCAACAGTTAGTTTTGATACCCCCTATCCCGTGATTAAACTGTTGTTGAAAAATCGGGTCAAAGGGGATACCTCGGCAGAAAGCGTGAGCGACTATGAACTCCTAAAATCCATTCGTTTAGATAAGGTAAACCTCCAGGTTGAAGTAGAGACAGTACAGGATTTGCAACTCCGCAACGATAATTCCATCCTCAATCCGAAAAGTCCGTTTAAACCCTTTGGCAGTAATCCGAAAGTTGGATCTGGTTTTTACATTGCCAACTCAGAAATTAGTAGTAAAAATTAGATCGTCTGGCGCTGAATATCACCTGGATGGGACTCCCGGAGGATTTTGCCAGTCATTACCAGGCGTATACTCAGGTGGGGTTAGTCAATCCCGCGATCGCGAATAATAGTTTTAAGGCGAGTTTCAAAGTTTTTAACAATCGCAATAAGTACTTAATTAGCTCATCTCAGCCTATTTTTAGCCAAAATGGTAGCGCATTGAGTTCTACTCTTCAGCTTGATTACCCCAGCTTAACGATTGACGCTTATACCTTCAACCCTTTAGCCCTAGAAACCGATACAGACGATCCCTTTGAGCAAACCCGATATTTCAAACTCGAACTAGAAAGCCCGAATTTTGGACATGACATTTATCCCTTGGTGATGACAAAGGTGGCGTTATCCACGGATAATTCCATCAAATCTCTCACCGTTTATCAACCCTACACACCCGAAATTAAAGCCTTATCTCTCGACTATACAGCCTCCATCGAGATTGATTTGAGTGTGGCTCAAACAGCCAGCCGTGTCTTTCAGCTCAACCCCTTCGGTTATGTGGAACTCGGTGGGTTTAATGGGGAAGACTATTTACTCCCCCAATACGAAGAAGCGGGTGCTTTATTCCTTGGTATTCGCAATTTGCACCCGCCCCAAGATCTCTCCCTACTCTTTCAACTCGTGCCAGGAAGTGCTAATGTCGAACTAACCAAACCAGACATTCACTGGAGTTACCTCAGCCGCGATCGCTGGCAGGATTTCCAAGATATCCAAATCCTCTCAGATACGACGAATGGGTTGGTTGATTCAGGTATTATTCGTTTGAGTATCCCAGCAGCCGCAACAGTAGAAAACCATCGACTCCCTAAGGGGTTGCACTGGTTACGAGCCACGGTTCAGACTAATGCATCGGCGATTCCAGATACCCTAGACATCAAAGCGCAAGCAGTGAGGGCTACCTTTGTCAATCAAGGCAATGCCACTGAACATTTAAGTCAACCACTAGCCGCTGATTCAATTCAAGGATTAGTTACGCGAGATCCAGCCGTCAAAGCTGTCAAGCAACCTTACACCTCCTTTCAAGGCAAAATGAAGGAGAATACGCCTCGGTTTAATATCCGAGTCAGTGAAAGACTGCGCCATAAACAACGCGCCTTAACCCCTTGGGATTATGAACGTTTGGTACTCGAACGCTTCCCAGAAATCTATAAAGTCAAATGTATTACATCAACCATTGGTTCTGATAATCCCAGTGCAGCGAAGGTAACCGTTGTCGTGGTTCCTGATATTGCCAATACCGCACCGTTCTTTCCCCTAGAACCCAAAGCACCGTTATATTTGCTCAAAGAAATTGAAGCCTACCTCAAAGCACATACCTCACCCTTTGTCAATTTAGTCGTCAAAAATCCTCGGTATGAGCGAATTAAATATAGAGTCAATATTCGGTTGCGTCCCGGCTATGAACAAGGGTATTATCTCAAACAACTCAATGAAGATATCAAGCGTTTTCTATCCCCTTGGGCGTATGAAGGTCAAGTTGACATCACCTTTGGCAGTTCGATTCACGGTTCATTAGTTATCCATTTTATTGAAAAAAGACCCTATATTGATTATGTTGCCAATCTCAGCTTACTGGAACAAATTGACGTTGAAGCCGAGGCTCAAGGGGATTCCCCCCTGGAATTTCAGGTGAATGAATCGAACCTAGCTCAGGTGCGACACCCTGACTCAATCTTAGTGTCTGCCACCGAACATCTAATCAACCTGATTACCACCGAAAAGTATCAAGATTTAGATTTTGAGGGCATTGGTTACATGATTATCGGTACAGATTTTGTTGTTAGTTAAAGGGAGAAATACTCATGGCGCAACGAAGTAGAGTTGAACTGCAAGAATTATTCAAACAAGGCGCTAAGCCAACGGGAGATGATTTTAAGGATTTCATTGAATCCGCACTCAATCTCCAAGACGATGATATTGCCCAAATCTTAGAGGCTAATAATAGCATTAATTTAGAATCGCTGTTAGCAAAGGCAAGGGAGCCGCTAAAAATCACCGCCTTCGAGACGGATGAGAAATTGGTCGATTTTTATACGGGCGATACAAAGACATGGAGTATCAACCAGAATCCCAGTGGAGCGAATCCAGGATTTAATCTATCGACGGAGGAAGGGAGTAGACTATTTATTGAGAAAAGTACGGGCAATGTTGGCATTGGCACCGTGCAGCCGACAGCAAAGCTGGAAGTCAATGGAGATTTTAAACTCAGCAACGGTACGAAGATTGACGAATTTTCGACGGATAGGACGCTGAGTGATAATAGCCATAATGCTGTCCCCACAGAGCAAGCCGTGAAAGCTTATGTTGATAGATCATACAAAGATCGGCTTATTTCCACAGATGGTCGGTTTTTCGCTAGGCTACAGAATGATGGAAATTTCTGCGTACGTATTAGCAGCGACACTCAGGGAGAGAGGCAAGCTTTATGGTGTTCTAATAGTCAAGTTTCAGATATCAACCTGAAAGAACAAATTACGCCGATTAACCAGGCTTTATCAAAAGTATTAAGCTTGCGAGGCGTATCCTTTTATTGGCAGGACAAAACTATGGGAGAAGAGCGAGAGATTGGCGTTATCGCCCAAGACGTAGAAAAAGTCTTTCCCGAACTCGTGATGAATCCTGATGGCAATTCCAAACTGGTTCACTACGAAAAGTTTGCTCCTGTATTAATTGAGGCGATTAAAGAACAACAGCAAACCATCTCACAGTTGCAAAAAGAAGTAGAAATGCTTAAGCAGGAAAGAGTGGCTGTCTCAGTAGGTGGGGACTGTGATTGATCAAAAAACTGATTTCACGGATTTATTGGGGAGATAGGGGTAGGGAGGTGAGAGCTTATGGACACTGATTACACAGATATTCTTTCTGGGATAAATCGATGAGAAAGCAGCTCGAAGAACGCCTTGAACAACTTAAACGTGAATTTTCATCGGGTCAGAAACTTCTGACTGAGCTAGAAGCTAAACAAAAAGAAGTTCAATATACCTTATTGCGCCTCCATGGAGCCATTCAGGTATTAGAAGAAGAGTTAGCCAAAAATCAGGGTGACTCATCAAAACCAGACTCTGTTGCACCTTTATCTCTGGACACAGAGTCATTTTCAGCAATCCCAAATTCTGCATCGTCATGACTGAACCCCTAACCATTTCCAGCGAACCCCCAGACTATCCCGGCATGAATTTCGCCTTGTTGCGTCAAGAAGGTATCAAGCACATTGAACGCCTCGCCGGGACAATTTGGACAGATTACAATACCCATGATCCAGGTATTACCATCCTGGAAGCCCTCTGCTATGGAATTACGGATTTAAGTTATCGGCTTTCCTTTCCCATCGCCGACTTACTCGCTCCTGCTCCCACCCATTCCCAAGACAATCAGCAACCGTTTTTCACCGCCAGAGAAATCCTCACCGTTAATCCCCTTACCATTAATGACTATCGCAAACTATTAATTGATATTGATGGGGTCAAAAATGCTTGGCTCGAACCCATCAATGATCCATCACCCATCCTTTATTTTAATCCGGCTCGCTCTTCCTTAACCTTTGAATCGCCTGACCTCCCCGAATTTGTCAAATCCTATAGCGAAAAAGTCAAAATGAATGGACTTTATCGCGTCCTCATTGAAGCCGAACCTCAACAAAATAGTTTTTTTGTCAAACAGGACGTTAAGTCTAAACTCCACCAACACCGAAATCTCTGTGAAGATTTTGCCCAAATTGAAATCCTGCCTGTTGAAGAGATAACCGTCAATGCTGAGATTGAGGTAGAAGCAGGCTTTGATCTCAATGAGTTGATGGCAAAAATTTATTTGGAACTTGATAACTTTATTTCACCTTCTATCCAATTTTTTACCTTAAAGCAACGGCTAGAACAAGGCAAAAATACCGAAGAAATTTTTGACGGGGTTCCCCTCGAACATGGATTTATTGATGATGATGAACTTCAGCGTTTTGGCAGACGAGATGAACTCCATACCTCTGACCTGATTCATATTATTTTAGATATCGAAGGGACGAAAACCATCCGTAGTATTACCCTTGCCAGCGACCAGTTACCGGAACCCGAAGCCTGGGCATTAGACGTAGGAATTAATACAGCCCCTAAACTCAAAGGACTTAATGAGACAATTAATGATATCATCTTCTATAAAGGACAAATTCCTTGCCCAATTAACTTAGAAAAAGTCCAAGAAAAACTGAAACGATTACAGCAAGAGCGCCACAAAACGCCATCCGTCACGGAAAATAAAGACCTGCCGATTCCTCTAGGGCAATACCGTGATTTGTCTGAGTATGAATCTATTCAAAACGAATTTCCTAACAATTACGGGATTGGAGAGTCAGGATTGCCCAATTCGGTATCTGCTCAACGACAGGCACAGGCAAAACAATTGCAAGCCTATCTGATGTTCTTCGACCAACTGCTGGCTAACTATTTTGCCCAACTGGATCATATTAAAGACTTATTTTCTTACCACAATCCCGACCCTAAAACTTATGTTTCCCAGAGTCTTACCGATTTTCCGGGAGCCGCAGAAATCTTAACTCAATATCCTCAAGCCTCTCCAGCCGACCAAGAGATTGATTTAGACAGACGAAATCGGTTTCTGGATCATTTAATCGCTCAATACGGCGACAAGTTTACCGACTATTCCTTACTCCTCTATGAATCTATCCTGGAAGAAAAACTAATTCAGGACAAGGTGGCTTTTCTACAAAACTATCCCCAAATTAGTTCCCAACGGGGTCAAGCTTTTAACTATACGGATGCCAACCAGATTTGGGATACTGATAATGTATCGGGACTTAAACGACGGATTAGTCGATTTCTGGGAATCCCTCACATTCGACAAACTCTGGCTGGATCTAATAGTATTGAAGGGTTTCATCTAATCGAACATATTTTACTTCGTCCCACTAGCCGTAGTGGTTCGAGTGATACCGCTCAAGGGTTAACCTTTGCGCGTCCTATTTCACAATTTGCTCGCTCCACCCAACCGAATTCAACTGAATATGTTACCTGTTCTTCGGCTAATCATGGACTCAAGAATGGCGAGGAAATCCAAATCTTTGATGCGGGTGATTACAATGGAAGTTACTCGGTCACGAATGTTCAACCCGAAACATTTGATATCCCTAGGGCTTTTGTTCAACAAGATGGTGGAAAATGGGTCAGCCTTAATCAACACCGAGACCCTTATTCGTTTCAAATTAGTTGTGTTTTTCCCAATTGGTTACCGCGTTTTCAGCAGCCCACCTTTAGACAACTGATTCAGGAACTTTTAATTTCAGAAACACCCGCCCATATTACGGTATACTGTCACTGGTTCAGTCAAGAGAAGATGCAGAGATTTGAAGCCGCTTATCATCAATGGTTACAACTGATAGCAGATGAGGGAGCTTCCGCTGCTGGTCTTCAGGCAACTGTCAATGATCTCCTAGAATTATTGAACATTGGTGCTGCGGAATTTGTGTCCGAGCAAATTCCTAAGGTTATCGGATATATGGTGATTGAAGGAGATGACAATACGATTTTTACGGTAATTTAAGACTAGAGTAGTGAGCGGTCAACGACATCAGATCAAAAAACAGATTATAGAACTTCAGTTAAGCGGACAACAGGATGCGTTTGAACTGCAAAATGCGGTGACTAAACTCTATTACAGCAAAGTGGTTCCGTTGATTGAAAAGTTGTGTGATCAGTTGAGTGATCCTCAGACAATTCATCGAATTGATACGTTAGAGATTAATCTGGGAACCATCGATATCAATGATTTTGAACAGGAGTATATTACCAAAATAGAAGCTGCAATTAAACAGCCATTGACTGAAATGATTCAGCCATCTGATTTTAGTGGGACAATGGATCAGGAAGCTGAAAACGTATCTGGGAGTATGTCAGGTTTGCACAAAACGTTCAAGGGAACTAAGGGAGTTGGGTTTCGTTCCTCAACCCAACCTACAAAGTTGACATACACCCATGCACCTCAATCTCGTCAACCGATTCCTCCTCGTCCTGGAAACGTTCCCCTGAGTCCCCAAACCAAAGACCTTGAACAGCTTAGTTATTTCCTGCAAACGGGTACACTCCCGTGGTGGTCAGAAATCTTAAGCAAACAGGCGTTGGCAGAATGTTGCGATCGCGTCATCACCACCTCCCCTAATCTAATTAAGCCGATTTTCTGGCAAGTGTTTCAACAGGAAAGACAATTAAAGCGGCTAATTTATCAATTTAATGACGAAAGATTACTTAAAATAACTAACTTATTTGTTCCCAGCTTATCTAATTTTATTGCTGATTACAACAGTGATATTTGGGACATTTTACAAATAAATGACTCTCTTAAAGTTATTCCCCCAAATTTAATCCGGTTAGAACAATGGCGTGGTATATTTCTCAGTCTCTCGTTTGATAAAACTGGAAACCCAGAAAAGCGCCAAATCACTCAAAAAAGTTTATGGCATCTTGCCACCCGTTTTCAGCTTAATTATTTTGACTTTGTTAATCAGATGGTGAAAACGGTAGACTCTCTGACAAGAGAAGGGAAACGCTGCAAAAGTGAACTTCCAGAAATTATTGCAGAAATAGTAGCGTCTCCATCTAGAGAAAATCTTGTTAGAGAAGCAGAGTTACCAACCCCTTCAGAAAACCTTCAAAATTCCATAAATATTTTTAACAATACTAATGAAATATACATTGATAACGGTGGATCAATTTTATTGCATTCCTTTCTCAATTCTTTTTTCCAAACAATAGGACTGGTTCAAAAAAAATGCTTTATTAATTCCGCTGCGGCGGAACGAGCCGTGCTATTAATCCAGTATTTAGTGGAAGCTACAACAGAACCCCCTGAGCATAGTTTGCCCTTGAATAAAGTTCTTTGTGGAATTGATATATTAGAACCCGTAGAGGCGACCTTGGATATCACAGAACAGGAGCAATCAGAATGTGAAGCCCTGCTCACTGCGGTTATCCAAAATTGGTCAATCTTGAAAAATACATCCATTGAAGGATTGAGGCAGGCTTTTCTACAAAGAAAAGGCATCTTGAGAATTCGCGATGGGAACTGGCTGTTACAAGTCGAACCAGAAACCTATGATGTTTTATTGGAGCAACTTCCCTGGAGCATCAACATTATCAAACTACCGTGGATGAATAACGTTTTATATGTGCAATGGTCATAACTAAACTTTAGACAAAAAATCGTAAACCCGTCTGGAATGGGGCGATGGTAGATTACTTTTACCCGACCTACCTTGGGCAGGTTGATATCGGCAATGTCCTGCCAATCAACCTAAACGGGAGTAGTTCACCCGATTTAGGATTGTTCGAGTAAATGAATCTGTTCCCACCAACGACTCAGGGGATAATAAACTACAGGTGCCCACAAACTACTGAGAATCGCGGAGGATAGGGCAATACGCTGGTGATCTGTCCAAATTTCTGCTAGAGTGCGATCGCCCAGAAAACTGTACTGAATCGCCGTCACCGTCTCAGCGACAACCGCCATACCAAATACAATTAATGCAACTGAAATAAAATCTTCCTGAATATATCGCTGCTTCTGCATTCGAGCTGTTAAAATTCCCACTAACACTAGACTCAGGACATGAGTGGGTTCAGGGGCAGTTATCCCATCTTGAATCAAACCCAGTGTTAACCCTGCGATCGCCCCCTGAAAAGCGGTGCGTTTGATACTCCAGGCAACCACCCAAATTAACAACCAATTCGGGGCAATTCCTAGCAATTCCATCCCCGGTAACCGAGTAGGTAAAGCCATCACACATACAAGCACAGAACCCGCCGTTACCATCCAATTGAGCAGTTGACGAACTTGGGGGGAAAACTGGGAAAGGTTGAAAATGTTATTCAAGGGTTTCTTCTGTGCTATCCTCAATGAGTTTTGCCTTTTTTTGACCTCCATTTCACCGCCCAAGTATCACATCTAGGTTTTTGTTGATTGGTAATCCGGCTAAATTTCCAAGTATAAAAACTTACTCAAAAATTCCCAAAATTCCCAAAAATCGATTATACCCCTGAGAGATGGGGAATTTATGGTATCCGTTTTTGCACCCTGGTTACTCTATTCGGGATCAACCGTCCTTGATTGGGGATAAACAATCACCCACTCCAAGGCATCTAAAGGCGCTGTTAACTCAATGACAGCTTCGGGGGCTGGACTTTTATCCAAGTTGACTGACTCCACCCGTCCTAACGGTAATCCAGCCGGAAACAGTTTACTCACGGGTGAAGTGGAAACCGCATCTCCCCGACGGACATCGGGTACTTTGTCAAAAAACTGCAACACCGCCCGATTTGAACCTTGTCCTCGAATAAACCCCATGCTACGGCTACGGCTAATCACCGCCCCGACTCGGCTAGTCGCGTCGCTGATTAGCAGTACGCGACTTGTATTCGGCGTCACATTGACAATCTGACCCACTAAACCGCCAGGTGCCATAACAATTGAATGCACCTGTATCCCATCTCGACTCCCTCGACCCAAAGTTACATGTTGCCACCAGTGACCCGCACTACGCCCGATAATGGGAGCAAGAATTCCTTGCTGGTCTTGGGTTTTAGAATAATTCAGCAGTTCTTTGAGTTTTTGGTTTTGGCTCTCGAATTCAATCAGACGCTGTTGGAGTTCCAAAACTTTGGCATTGGTCAAACGCTCCTGTTGGGTTGGTTCTGATTGTAAGGGACGGGTCAACAACTGATAAGCCTCAAAGAGAGCTGCACCCTGAGTTTGGCGAACGAACCAAGCAAGGCTTAGAGTTAGTCCCCCCAGCACAACAGCGACTCCATGTTTGTCCCACCAACGACGCAATATATACATAACCTGTCCAGTATTCGTTCAGCTTCCGGCTGATGCCATCGAGTTGCAATAATGCAGTTGACTTCTCATGCAGCTTGTGAACCAACCATCTCAAGACTGCTCTCTAAGACATCATCAGCTTAGATATGGCGAGAGCGCCCACTAAATACCCGTTCTAGCTGTTTGAAGTTCTCCAGAACACGACCTGTGCCTAAAACCACACAGCTTAGGGGATCAGCCGCTACATGAGTCACAATACCTGTTTCGTGACTAATCAACGTATCTAGTCCTTTTAGTAAGGCACCACCACCCGCTAACATGATGCCTCGATCAATAATATCGGCAGCGAGTTCAGGTGGTGTCCGCTCTAAAGTCCGTTTTACCGCATCAACGATGACTGAAAGCGGTTCGGACATACTTTCGCGAATTTCGGGTCCCTTGATACTCACAGTTCGCGGTAAACCAGACAGCAAGTGTAAGCCGCGTACTTCCATGGAGAAATCATCGTCCTCATGAGTCGGGTAGGCTGAACCAATCTGAATTTTAATTTCTTCAGCCGTTCGCTCCCCAATCACCAGGTTATGGACTTTTTTCATGTACTGGGTGATCGATTCACTCAGTTCATCACCAGCGACCCGTACCGATTCGCTCAAAACGGTACCTTGTAAACTGAGTACCGCGACTTCTGTCGTCCCACCACCGATATCGATAATCATATTACCCGTTGGCTCTGCCACTGGCAGCCCCGCACCGATAGCAGCAGCAACAGGTTCATCAATCAGGTACACATCTCTGGCACCGGCTTGAGATGCAGCTTCCATAACTGCCCGCCGTTCCACCCCGGTTACACCACTGGGAATGCCAATGACAATCCGAGGTTGAACTAAAGTCCGCCCTTCGTGAACTCGCCGGATAAAATGCTTGAGCATGAGTTCGGCGGTATCGAAGTCAGCAATCACACCATCGCGTAAAGGACGCAGGGCGACCACGTTACCTGGAGTTCTGCCCAGCATTTTTTTGGCGTCCTCTCCCACCGCTAGTGGCACTTTTTCATCTTGGTCCATGGCGACGACAGAAGGCTCCTGGAGTACGATGCCTTTGCCAGATACATATACTAAAGTATTAGCTGTACCTAAATCGATACCCATGTCCCGGGATAGGGAAAAGCGACTGAAAATACCCACTTGTTTATAAGCCCCCAAGGTCGAATGTTTATATGTATAACAAACAATGTATCTGAACTGTAACCGAGGTGGATTCTATTACGTTTTTTTGGCTGAGTCTAGTGAAGTTGATAAAGTCATCGCTATTAATCTTTGAAAACGAAGCTGAAAGTATCATTCAGACGACAAAATTGCTGATCCGGAGAAAGTCAAGGTCACAAGCGAGCGTGAATCACGGCAATTGGCGTGCCTCCAGTAGGGCTTGAGGGATTGTGGACAACTGTATAAATTCGCTAAACTAATTAGCAATCAGTACAAGGGTACTAAAAAAATGAGTCTCAATGTAGTTAATTTAGTTGGTCGGGTGGGCGCAGACCCAGATGTCAGGTATTTCGAGTCGGGCAGTGTTTTGTGTAAGTTAACACTGGCGGTGGATCGTCGCAGCCGCAACAGTGATAAGCCTGACTGGTTCAATCTAGAGATTTGGGGGAAGACAGCGGAAGTGGCGGCAAACTACGTGCGGAAGGGAAGTTTGATTGGGATTCAAGGAGCACTGAAGATTGATCCGTTAACAACGCGGGATGGTCACAATTACCACAAGCCCGTTATTAGAGTGGATCGAATGGATTTATTAGGCTCTAAACGCGATAATGATCCCAGCACCGTTGATCGCTACGGCGAGACAGAGTTCTAAAGGTTAGTAGCTAATTTGCAGGGTGACAGATGCCTGTACCTCTTGCTCACCACCAATAACTGGTGTCGGAGCATTTGGGGCAAAGGACTCCGCCCTGCTCATCAGCGGCATGGGTGGAGACGGTGGTGTGGCACCATTAATTTGAATGGTAACGATATCTTGACGGGTGAGGTTCAAGGCATTTAACACGGCATCGGCTTGCTGTTGGGCATCCTGGGTGGCTTCTCGTAGTGCTTGTTTTTGAGCCGTGGCGATCGCACTTTCTGGGGCGGTAAAGCTAATCGAGTTGATGCGGGTTGCACCAGCAGCCACAGCATCATCCAAAAGCCTTCCCGCCTGTTCTGTGGGAAGGCGGAAGCTGACGGTGTTACTGGCAGAATACCCGATCAGGCGTCGCTGATTGTCCTCGTAGCTATAGACAGGGTTGAGTTGGATACTGGTGGTTTGGAGTTGTTGGACATTACGCGATCGCAGCAACTCCACCACCGCCGCCGACTGACGTGCCACCTCTTGTTGCACCTGTTGCGCTGTTTTTCCTTGTACCTCAACCCCTAACTGCACCCGTGTCAGGGTGGTGGGAATTCGTTCTACGCCTTGTCCGGTTACCGTGAGCGTTCGTAACAATCGCTCCTGTGCGATCGCGGGATTGATGCATCCGAGCATCACTAAACCCAAAACCCCAGCCATCACCTGTAACTTTTTTTGGCTCAGGAAACGGGAGCTAGATAAACCGACAGACATCATCGCATTGAGTCTCCAAATTATAGATTAAGCTTTCACTTTGACACCATAGAGCATTATCATTTCTTGGGTTACAGTTTTCGTAACCCTGTGGTTTGATATGGACCAACAGATAACGTTCTCTCCCCCAGCTTCCAGACGTAGCATGCTACGTCTCTACATGCTCCCCCAGCTCCCTGTTCCCTGTTCCCTGTAGAATGGAATCCATGCTTTTTTCTCAACCTGTAGCTGATGCAACTACCTGGGTGAGTTCCCTAACTCCCCCCTTTAGCTTCCCCTGGCTATCTGCCCACCACTCCCTGATCGCCGCAGCCAGTGAAGCCACCACCAGCGAAGCCGAAAAGAGTTCATTGATCTTCGCTGGCGTATTGCTGAGTTTAGTGGTCATTTACTTCGCTAGCAAATTGGGTGGCGAACTTTGTGCGCGGATTAACTTGCCACCGGTACTGGGGGAACTCGTTGGTGGGGTAGTTGTAGGCGTCTCAGCGCTGCATCTACTTGTTTTTCCCGAAGCGGGAGCAGATGCGGCTAGCTCAATGATTGTCAGCTTCCTGGAACGTACAGCGGGCTTAAATCCAATGGCGGCTGAGTCGGTGTTTGACACTCAGAGTGAAGTAATCTCAGTTTTAGCCGAACTGGGGGTGGTAATTCTCCTATTTGAAATTGGACTGGAATCGGATTTGCAAGAACTGATCCGAGTCGGTCCACAAGCGGCTGTTGTGGCAATTGTTGGGGTGATTGCCCCCTTTGCCGCCGGAACCGCTGGGTTAACCTATTTGTTCAACGTTCCAGCCGTGCCAGCCATTTTTGCGGGGGCGGCGCTAACCGCTACCAGTATTGGGATTACCGCCAAAGTCTTAGCCGAAATCGGCAGTCTCAGTTCTAAAGAAGGTCAAATTATCATTGGTGCAGCGGTTTTAGACGACGTGTTAGGCATCATCGTGCTAGCGGTGGTGGCGAGTTTAGCCAAAACCGGGGAAATCGCGATCGCGAATGTTATTTATCTAATCATCAGTGCAGGTGTCTTTTTAGTGGGTGCGATTTTAGTGGGACGCCTTCTGGGTCCCTACTTTGTCGCCCTGGTGGATGAAATGAAAACACGGGGACAGGTATTACTCACCGCCCTGATTTTTGCCGCGATTCTGTCTTATATTGCCGCAGCGATTCAACTTGAAGCCATTTTAGGCGCATTTGCTGCTGGCTTAATTCTGGCAGAAACCGATAAACGCCGGGAATTAGAGGAACAGGTGTTACCTGTAGCTGATGTCCTTACCCCGATTTTCTTTGTGGTGGTGGGTGCCAAAACCGATTTAAGTGTCCTTAATCCAGCGGTTCCCAGTAATCGGGAAGGGTTGATTTTGGCACTGTTCCTGATCGTGGTGGCGATTATCGGTAAGGTAGTCACAGGCTTTACGGTCTTTGGTCAACCGGGTATTAATCGTTTGGCAATTGGTGTGGGGATGATTCCCCGAGGGGAAGTGGGACTGGTTTTTGCTGGAGTTGGTTCAGCCAGTGGGGCGCTTTCTAATGCAACTGAGGCGGCGATTATTATGATGGTGATTTTAACCACATTTATCGCTCCCCCCTTATTGCGATTAGTCTTAAAAGAACCCGAAACTGTCCCCGGATCAGAGTCCGTA
>JGI12210J13797_10296663_pt1 | contig 21240 bp, 14 predicted proteins | sample ElkSlonscriptome_3_FD_13797 | JGI IMG/M metagenome (IMG submission 13797)
TATTACGTTAATGCTTGTCACGTTGTCACGGAATGCAATACGTTTACAGCAAACACTGATTCGGCAACGATGACTAACCACACCATACTGAACCGGAAAACGATGTTGGAAATCTTGAGGCAAGGCCCGCAAGCCCACTCCTTGACACATCACAGCCCGGCATCGGCAAGAATTACTTCGAAGGACAATAACATGAATCATTTAAAATCATTTCTATTTAGTGGAATTTTATGCATACTCTCCTTTCTGGCGATGGCATCTCCGTCGTTTGCGGCCGACAAACAGTATTACCAGAAAACCCTTGTAAAATACCGGATACCTGATGTGGTACTATTGGACCATGATGGGAAGGAAGTTAGAATAAAAGAATTTTTTGACACCGACCAAGTGATAATCGTTGATTTCATCTACGGCACCTGCACCACAATTTGTCCTGTTCTCTCCGTAGGTTTCTCCTATTTCCAGAAAAAGACATTGAAAATGGGAGAAAAGGTCCGGCTTGTTTCTTTTTCCATCGACCCTGACAATGACACCCCGGAAATAATGAGGGAATACCTAGAGCGATATGATGGTCAAACTGGGTGGACGATCTTCACAGGGAAGCGGGATGATATCACTGCTGTGTTGAGAAGCTTTGATGCCTATGTCTCAAATAAGATGGACCATTACCCTCTGACCATAATGCGAGGTCCGGAAGATAATCAATGGGTTCGGCTTCATGGGATGCTCAGTGCCTCGGATCTCATGAAGGAATACATGCAATTGAAAAAAGAGTAACCACTCATTTAACCACAGGTAGATCTGCGTGAAAAACATCATCATACTGATATTTATAGCTGTCATTTTTCCCTTGCCAAGTCTTTTTGCCTCGGAAACAGCGGGAGGTAACACCCATAACCAAGACTTGTCCGAAGGAGAACGGACGTCTCGAGAAAAAAGCCCGTCTCCGGGCAGGCCTACGAATGACATAGCCGTTGAAGGCGGTGAACTCAGCTGCAATGCTTGCCACCAACACACTGATTACACTCACGAAGATGCCTTACGTATTGGCGAACGGATGTATCGAGAGGGAATCCTGCCTTCGGGAGAACCGATGAAAGCATACGTCATGGAAGATATACCTGTTGAAGGCAGCATGTTCAGCTGTAGCGCATGTCATCAGCACAGTGGCTTGGGATCCGTGGAGGGTACGGTCGTTACCTGGCCGACTAACGGCAGGGAACTCTATCTGCCCCGATATCGAACCGGTGCTTACAAGGTCCCTGAAACTAAGGAAGAACAGCAAAAACAGTACAGACCCATCCCGAAATACTACGAGATTGAGCCGGCCAGGCCGGCCTATACGGATAAAAGCCTGGCAAAAGCATTAGCTCTGGGGGAAGATCCGACCGGGAGAACCATCGATCCGATAATGCCGCGTTACTCCATGAACGATCACGACATGGCTATTCTGATCTACTATCTCAAACATCTTAATGACGAATTCTCTCCAGGAGTTGATGACACCACTCTGCACTTTGCGACGGTAATAACCGAAGGAGTGGAACAGGAAAAAGCAGATGACATGCTTGCCGTGCTCAATGCATATGTGAAGGCACGCAATTCTCTCACCCGCCACCAGCTCCGCCGAGCAGATTTTGGGCCTTTTTACACCAGCCAGAAGAGCAAAGCATACCGGAAGGTCAACCTGCAGGTCTGGAAGCTTTCAGGTCCGGAGGAGACATGGCGGGAACAACTGGAAACCTACTACGCTAAAAACCCGGTTTTCGCCCTCGTTGGCGGTATTGCATCGGGGAGTTGGCAGAAAATTCATGAATTCAGTGAAAACTACAAACTGCCCTGTATCTTTCCCATCACCGATCTGCCGGTGATATCTGAAGAAGATTGGTACACCCTCTATTTTTCCAAGGGCTACTACCAGGAAGGAGACAGCACAGCACGGTATATCCGTGACCAAATGAAACAGGATGCATTACTGGAAGATGTTAAAGTCGTTCAAATCTTTCAGCAGAACAACCCCCGGAGTCAAGCGGCCGCCAGAGGTTTCAGCACCACCTGGACCTCGCTGATGCAGCGTGACGTCCTTCAGCTGGTTATAAAGGAAGAGCAGCTCACCGATGAACAGCTGCAGAAAATTCTCGATGAAGATGCCATTATACTTGCCTGGGTGGATGATACCAGGCTTTTCACGCAAATAGAACAAGCAGGAATCAGGCCACGTATTCTCTTCGTCTCTTCCTCCCTGCTCGGTCAAGCACTCTTCACACTGCCTGAACAGTTGCGCAACACGCTGCTGGTCACACATCGACAAGCCTTTGAAGAGAACAAACAGAAGAGCCGCTTTGTGGTTCAACGATGGCTGGAGACCAACGATATTCCGCTCGGCCATTTTGATATTCAGGCAAAAATGTACTTTCTCAACTGGATGCTGCCCGGTGCCGTTAAACGAATGCAGAGCTATTTCTACCGTGATTACTTCATAGAAGGTTTTGACATGATGATCGACCAGGATTATGCCATAGCTGTCTATCCCCGTTTGAGCTTCGGTCCGGGCCAGCGATACGTTTCTAAGGGGTGCTACATAGCCAGGCTGAAGCAGGGAGAAAAGAAACTCCTCCCTGTAAGCGACTGGGTAATTCATTGATTATCAGTGAACAAAGACGACTGTCGTAACCTCATCATCAACAGAGACTGCTGAATACTCTCATGTTCAAAGCGAAACTTTTTCTCTGTCTCGTCGCATTCGAGCTTTTCCTGCTGACCGTGCTGCAGTGGCGGAGCGGAATTGTTGCCGCTGCCGACCATACACTTCTGATAGAAAAAAGAGAGCTTGCCGCCCAAATGAAACTTACCGATCTTGCTCTCTGGACTGAGGCTCGCTATACCAGGCACCCCTCTCAAACCGATTTCTTTTCGGCTTTCCAGGATTCTCCAGGCTCTCCCGATCATTTCCCGGCCGGTTCAATAATGGCTCCTCCGTCGCAATTCCACCGGCAGTAAACACCACAATGAAACAGTTGAAAATTCTTGAGTTTGCCCTTGCCGCTCTTTTAAGAAGGAAATTTAAAAATTTCGCTATATTGGCCATGTTTTCCTTCACTGTAGCTATTCTTTCGTCGGTGCTGAGTCTCACCCATGCTTTAAAGGAAGAGACCGCCTATATCCTCCAGGATGTCCCCGATCTGATAGTTCAGCGCGTTATCGGTGGCCGCCACGACCTTATCCCTCTGCAATACCGCAAAGAGGTAGCTGCAATCAGGGGGGTCACCGGAGTCGAGCCAAGGTACTGGGGGTATTATTACGATGCCCTCACCCGGGCAAACTACACCTTGATCGGTACCGGCGGTACAACAGCCAACCTTACATTGCTGGACGGTCACCTTCCGGCGGAATCTGGTCAATCCGCTATCGGTCTGGGTGTTGCGGAGATGCGGGGCTCTACCCAGTCGGGGGAACTCATTTTGGTTAACAGCAAAAACACTGGGGTGCTCTATGAAGTGAGCGGCATCTTTCGTTCTGAGTCACGTTTGCTGACCAACGACCTTGTGGTTCTCACAGACGATGATATTATTCGGTTCTTCGGATATCCCGATGGTCAGGCAACTGATTTGGTGGTCACTGTACCTAACAGTAACGAAATACAGACAGTGGCCGCCAAGATCAAGAAAATCCTTCCAGACACCAGACCCATCACCAAGAGAGAGCTGATCAGAACCTATGATATGGTGTTTAATTGGAGAAGCGGCATGATGCTCACCGTTTTCTCAGCAGCCGTCATCGCCTTCTGTATCATTGCCTGGGATAAAGCCACCGGTATCAGCGGTGAGGAAAAGCAGGAAATCGGCATTCTCAAGGCTGTCGGATGGGACACAGCCGACGTGCTTGCCCTGAAATTCTGGGAGGGGTTGTCACTCTCTCTGCTGTCCCTGCTTACCGGACTGATCCTTTCCTATATACATATTGCATTGTTTAACGGTGTCATACTCAGTTCTGTCATCCGCGGCTGGTCTGTGCTCTTTCCCGGGTTCCAGATTGAGCCGAGTTTTCCCCTGTATCACATTTGGTTGATGACTTTTTGCACAATAGTTCCCTATGTGGCAAGCACAGTTATACCAACGTGGAAAACAGCGATCACCGATCCCGATTCCGTTATGAGGGGGTAGCGCGTTTGGCACTCATCGAACTCGACCAGGTTTCAAGAATATATAACCCCGGCAAACCGGATGAAATAGTGGCGCTGGATTCTGTCAGTCTCCTGGTGGACAAACAGGATGTGCTGGTGCTGCATGGACCAAGCGGTTCCGGCAAGACAACTCTGCTTTCCACTCTGGGCTGCATGGCACGCCCCACCTCCGGGAATATTATCGTTGCCGGTAAAAATGTGGCGAAGCTGCCGGAGAGGTTCCTCGCTCAAATTCGGAGAAAACGTTTCGGATTTATCTTTCAGCACTTCAACCTCATCAGGGAATTGAGTGTTATCGACAACATTCTTCTCCCCCTTATTCCTGAACATATGGGAATAAGGGCTGTGCGGGAGCGGGCGCAGGCTGTGGCAGAAAAGCTTGATATAACAAAAAAGCTCAACGTAAAAGTGAACAAACTCTCAGGAGGAGAACAGCAGCGTGTTGCCATAGCCAGATCATTAATCAATGAACCTGAAATTATCATAGCCGACGAACCCACCGCCCATCTCGACAGAAAACTGGCTCAGGAGTTCCTGGCAATCCTTCAGCAGCTCAACGATGATGGGAAAACCATCGTTATCGCCACCCATGATTCCTTCGTCTATGACAATGTAATGGTTTCCGCCGTCGGGTATATGGAGGAAGGTAAAATCGGCAAAGTGGTGAAGCGGTGATACTTCATCCGGGGATTCTGGCGCTCATTGCTGGAACGTTCATCTCATTTTGCATGCTTCTGTATGGTTCTGCTGTAGCCGTCGTAATCATCAGGCAATGGGACTATACAAGCAGTTCTGCCAGACAGCTTAGACTCGAACGACAAACCTACCTGATTTCTACGCTTGTCAGCTATGTTTTTGGTTTCTATATCCTGGCCGTATTTCTTTTTATTTTCACAATCGATGATATACACGGACTTTTTGTCGGGGCCATGTGCGCAACAGGGGCCCTTAATGCCAACCCGGTGGGTTGGCTTGCCCTGCTTTCAAAAATCCTGCTCTTTTTTCTGGCCGGTTTCTGGCTGGCCTTAAACCATATTGACCAAAAGGCGGAAGACTACCCATTTGTCAGGCGAAAGTATTTTCTGCTTCTTTTTATATTGCCGATTGCAGCTGCTGACGGATATCTGCTCGTCGACTATTTTGGAGGTCTTGAGCCTGATATAATAACCTCCTGCTGCGGATCTCTCTTTGGTGAAAGCGGAGGGGTGGCGAGCAGCCTTGCCGCTCTGCCTCATTTCCCGACCATGATCATTTTTTTCTTCCTCTCACTCCTGTTGCTTCTGCTTTTCCTGCTCACAATATTTTGGCGGACAAACGTTTTACGGCTTCTTCTTCTTATTGTGGCAGCTGTGTTTTTAATCGTTTCTATGGCAGCAGTTATTTCCTTTATATCCGTCTATGTGTATGAGATGCCCACGCACCATTGCCCCTTTGACATGCTGCAGCATCACTACGGCTACATTGGCTACCCCCTGTACATTACTCTTTTTACAGGTGTGTTGTATGCCATGTTGCCGGGATTGTTTCTTTTCGCATTCAATCATCGTACGCTGCAGGACCAGATCCTTCTACTGGAAAGGAAATGGCTGATAATGGGAATGACAAACATTCTCATCAGCACTATATTGTTAATAGGTATAATTATGGCAAGCAATCTGACTATGGTGCAATAAAAACGCAATGACCTGTTTCTCCTAAAAGTATAATTTGATATATGAAAGGCGAACAAGCGACCAGATCATGGCAAACTATTGAAACAATTAAAAATGAACTGGAATCCTATGAGAACATGGTCGGCCGGTTTCAATGGATTATTGACGCACTACCCGAAGGCATCATTTACCTTGACAATTCGCTGAAAATTCTCGCTGTCAACAAAGCGCTGCAGTCTCAGTTCGGCTTCAGCGAGGACGAGTTGATAGGGGAATCCACCGAAGCTCTTTACAAATCGTCCGAGTTTTTCACACAATCGGACCGGGAGATTGCCCGGTGTGTGAACAGGGGAGAAAAAGGTTTTTTTGAGACGGATTTCCGCAAAAAAGACGGTACCGTTTTTCCTGGAGAACTCCTTGTCAGTACAGTGAAAAACTCGCTAGGGGAAAATATCGGTACCATCGCATTGGTGCGGGAGATAACACGACGGAGAAACCTTGAAAACAGCCTCCGTCAACTTGAGTTCAAGTTCCGTACCATTGTTGATTTCACCTGTGACCTGGAGTGCTGGGAAAAGCCGGAAGGCGGTTATTACTATATTTCGCCATCCTGCAAAAAGGTTACCGGTTATCCGGCTGAAATATTTTTAGATGACCCCCTGATGGTTGAAAAAATAATCCACCCGGAAGACAGGAAAATATGGCGGGATCACAGGCATTACTTGGTGAACAGAGACGATGATCCTCCACCCCAAAATGAAATTCAATTTCGAATAATAGGACCGGATGGCGGTGAGCGGTGGATCGAACACTCCTGTCAGCCGGTTTTTGACAAGAACGGCAAATTTGTTGGCGTACGATCGAGTAGTCGGGATATAACCAAAAGAAAGAACTCGGAGATCGGTCTGAGGCGAGCCCTGAAGGAGATCGAAGAGTACAAGGAAAAGCTTGAAGCTGAAAGCGACTATCTCAAAAAAGAAATAGAAATCATACACAGCCACGCGAGCATCATCGGCAACAGCAATGCTCTGCAATATGTCCTGTTCAAAATTGAACAAATTGCCAACACCAACACACTGGTGCTTGTGCTGGGCGAAACAGGGACTGGTAAAGAACTGTTTGTCAGAGCTATACACGCGACAAGCAGGAGAAAAGATCGGCCGCTGGTGACCATAAACTGCGCCGCTCTTACTCCCAGTCTGATTGAAAGTGAATTGTTCGGTCATGAGAAAGGATCCTTCACTGGCGCCTACGAGCGAAAGATCGGCCGTTTTGAGCTTGCCCATAGAGGGACGATATTTCTCGATGAAATAGGAGAAATGCCGCTGGAACTGCAGGCCAAGTTGCTGAGAGTGCTCCAGGAGGGGGAGATTGAGCGGATCGGCGGTTCAAAGACCATTACAGTGGATGCGCGCGTTATTGTCGCAACCAATCGGAATCTTGAAGAAGAGGTTCGCAAAGGCACTTTTCGCAAGGATCTCTGGTACAGACTTAACGTCTACCCGATAAGCGCCCCGCCACTGAGGCAGAGAAAAGAGGATATCCCTCAACTGGTCAAATTTTTTATTGATAAATTCAGCAAATCACAGGGTAAATCGATCACCAATATCCCCTCTGATGTCATGAGTAAGCTTCAAGAGTATTCTTGGCCGGGCAATATCCGTGAGCTTGGAAATATAATTGAGCGCGCTGTCATCAACAGTACCACGGAAAAGCTTGACATGCCTGATGTTTTAAAGCCCAACCGAGAAGCTACAACAACATTCACTACTTTAGCTGAACTGGAAAAAGAGTATATCTTGAAAGTGCTTGAGAAAACCAACTGGAAGATCAGCGGCAAGAACAGTGCGGCAGAAATCCTGGGACTGCAGCGAGGTACCCTGCGTGCCCGTATGGCCAAGCACGGTATTGTCAAACCTGCATTATAGATGCTTTTCTTTTCCCGCCTTAACCTCACTCCTTTTTCCCCTGTAATTGAAAATGTTGACAGGTTCATGAAAAATTTTCGTGCTGATCCATACGTGTCATCAACGGCATTGTTTTCTCACCGGCCATTGTATCCTGACCATTAAGCTGCCCAGTACTCTCGTGGCTGCATAAACCAGCGAAAAAGGCTCTCACACTGGTTTGAGCAAAAAGAACCATGACGGCAAACAGGAAAACTTCTTTGTTGAGCAGGTAGTGTCTCTCCGGGAAAGGGCTATATTTAGCCTCTCCCCGTAATGTCCTGAAAACAGGGCAATGAGCCATACAGCAGTTGCTGTACACCGTATATGACGTCATCAGAAAAACTTCTCCGTCACTACCTACTCCGTCACTACCTGAAGCCACAAGGAGGCAATGCCCAGAATTATGTATATAATCCAAAACTCTCGGTAGCTAAAAGAAAGTTTGTCGGCTCGCTCGCCTCACGAAGACCGTATTGAGGAGAAAATACAAATTCTGAAACAACCACGGTCGCATTTGGCCCCGTGGCTGTATTTGGCCGCAAAAATTTCTTTCTCCAAAATAGGATTTTACTGTTTTAGTAAAAAAAAAAGGAGGTTAAGGGATAACAAAAAATTACCACAAAGTGGTACAATAATTGATACTCATTCTCATATCTAACCTTTGCCAATGGGGGCGGGCGTTTGCGTTGAAACGCACCGAACAGGATGATTTTATATATTATCGAGTTGCATGGGTTAGGAAACAACAGAAAAGAGATCTTCCAGACGGTATCCGAGCTTGTTGACGGTATGAATACATGCCCAGGCTGCAACCGGGCCGATATTTATAAGGACCTGGACGACGGCAACATTCTTTACCTTGTGGAAGAGTGGAGATCAAAAAAAGATTTCGATCGCTATAGAAACTCAGCATCGCTCTCGGTACTGCTTGGTCTGGAAGCCTTGCTGGACGGAGATATAGACACAAAACATGCTGTAAAGCAAAGATATAAGAGAATTGGGGAGGAAAAAACGCACGAAGGGAAAAAAGGCGATGGCGAACCTGTCGCATTGGGATTTTAGGGTTCCGGTTACGCTCAACGATGCCGCATCCCAATATTTATCCTTTGTTTCCGTAGGAAAACTGACCAAAGACTGACCATATTGAATGGGATCGAGGCTGGGTAAAATCTACCAGGATCAACTACTCATAATGAAAGGGTCCCCAAAAAACGGTTTTTTGTTTGCCAATGAAAAAGAGTTCAATCTTTTTAGTTTGTTTCAAGGTTGCTTAGAGGAGATACTATGAAGAAGGAGATACTATGAAGACCACGATGAGGAAAAAGCGGTGCAGAACCAAGACACTCTTGCTGTGTGTTCTGGCTGCCACCTGTTTATTGCTGGGCGTCAATGCGCAGGCGTTTACGGTAAATGTCGTCGATGACAGCGGCACTCCCATTACAGGCGGTTTCCGCTGGCTGCTCGAGGAGGACAACACCAATGTGACCGCCCCCGGTGTTTCGGTGCTGGTGTCAATTTCAACAGACATTCACAAGAGCCACGCCCCTGTCGTCAACCAGGGTTCGGCAGCAGCCGCAAGCGCCACCATCACTGAGGATATCAACGGTTCAACCCTGGATGACACCAAGCAGTATTTTATCAGCATTCTGCCGAATGATATCCAAGTTTCCGGTTACTCCAACGGCGGTGCGGTGGTCACCCCTGCGGTTGTTGAAAACGACGGAACGGTTACGGTGACCGTGAACTCGAACCCCATACCGACAGCGCAGATTTCGGTACTGGCATTCGTCGATCACAATCCCATTAACAATGTTTTCGATACCGGAGAGCAGGGACTTGGCGGCGCCACGGTAATCCTCTCCGATACCGCCGGCCAGGTATCCCAGGACGCCTTCGGCAACCCGCTGGGAACACGGTACGATACTGGCGGCAATGTCACGCAGCTGGGTACAGGGGTCATCACCACGTTGACCCAGGATCAATTTGATAGCGGAACACCCAGTGACAACCCCTATGACCTCGATGTCGGCGAAGTGCTTATCAAATATCTGGTTCCCGGCAAATACGGTATTGTCATCATCCCGCCGAATCTTGATGATACCGGTGGTGCGATCAGCTGGTCACAGACCGCCACCATCGAAGGAACCCCGACCGTTGACGCCTGGGTCAAAGCCAACGAACCTGAGCTCTTCGTTGAAGGGTTTGGTACCGGCTTCAACCATGTTTTTATTGGCTTTGTCAAGGTCAGCCCACTTGGAGCATCCGAAGTCTCAGGCCAGTCCTTCAGCGCGCTTGAGTGGAACCAAACTGCTCCGCCAAATGCTACCGGATCCATTTCCGGAACGCTGAGAATGAACCATTTCTCCAAGCCGCCCGATCTCCAGGGCTATTACCCTGGTATCTCCGTCCCCAACTGCTGGGTCGGCCTCAATGAAACGATCGCCTTTCCAGGAGTGGTAAACGGCGGTCTCAACGCCGGTAAATACGCCGCGCGCTGTAATGCCGACAGCTCTTTCACCATTCCTGATGTTCCTCCGGGAACCTATCAGCTGGTAACCTGGGACCAATACCTCGACACCCTTTTCGGCATTCATACCGTCACTGTGCCGGCAGGTGCCAGTGGAACAGGCGAGGCGGTTGATCTCGGTAACGTCCTTACCTTCCGCTGGTTTGGAACACTGGAAAACTATGTTTTCTATGACGAGGACGAGGATGGGTTCCGTGATGACGGTGAAACCGGCATCCCCGAACAGAATGTCAACCTTCGTTTCAGGGACGGCACCATCTATCAGGCCTTCCCCACCGATCTCGAAGGATATGTTCCCTTCGACGAGGTTTTTCCCTTTTTCAAGTGGCTGGTGGTCGAGGTTGATTATGCCCGTTTCAAGGCAACCGGCATGACGACGGCCATTGACGACGGCGGTCCTATTCCAGGCCCGGGCTGGCCTGCCCTCGGCAACAAAAATCCACAGATGCAGGATCCTAATGATCCGTTCAACCTTTACGGCGATACGTTCTGGCGCACGGAGACCGGCCCGGTTCTCACCCAGGCCATGCATCTCTTCCTCGGTCAGGCAAACCTCATTGAATGGGGCAAGAAACACTACGCCGACGGCGAGAACGGCGGTATTTCAGGCATGGTTTTCTATGCCGTCACCCGCGCCGAAGACGATCCCCGCTACGCCGCAGCCGAGCCATGGGAACCCGGCGTCCCCCGCGTCCAGGTAAACCTCTATCGTGACGAGGTGATTAATGCCACCGGAGCTCCGGGCAGCGACGGCATCATAGATGATCTTGACGGCAATGGTGAGATAGAGCTTGCCGACGTTGACAACTATCCGTTTCGAGACACTACGCCTTTTCCTGGGCCGGAAGATATTGATGTTCTAAGTGATGGATTTAGTATGAATGACGCCCTGCAGGTCACCACCACGGACAGCTGGGATGATAATCAACCCAGCGGCTGTATCCAAGACCTGCCGGATTTTGGCCTTGGACCAATCAATGAATGTACCGATAACTTCGGTACCTGGAACCAGGTCCGCCCCGGTGTTTTTGACGGCGGCTACGCCTTTGACGGAATCGATGCAGGAAGCTATATCGTTGAGGCAGTCACTCCTCCAGGATATGAACTGCTCAAGGAAGAGGACAAGAACGTCGATTTCGGAATACCTTTCGAACCGAGTCCGCTGCTGCTGCCACCTACATGCGTGGGGCAATTGCATACGGTGGCCAGTGTTCTCTCCTTTGATGGCACAACAGAGGCACCGTTTGCTGGTGAGCAGAAACCATACTGTGATTTCAAGGCCGTCAATTTGAACTCAGGGGCCAACGCTGCAGCTGACTTCTTTGTCCTCACCCAGGTACCCAAGGCCGCACGTTCGGTTGGTTTTGTCAACAACGACCTCGGCGCGGAATTCAACCAGGGAAGCCCAATTTTCGGTGAAAAACTAGCGCCACCATGGATTCCCATCTCCTACAAGGACTGGCAGGGCAACGAGATCGTCCGCGTCTACTCTGACGAGTTCGGCTCCTATAACGCCATGCTGCCATCCACCTACACGGTGAATGTGGCCTCCCCCACGGGTGTGTCACCCAATATGATCACCATCGTCCTCAACGACCCGTTTATGGCCGATGGCTCTCTTGATCCATATTATGATCCGGACTATACGGTCACCCCCTGGACATGGCACTACTTTCCCGGGGCTACAACCTATACCGATACGCCGATCATTCCGGTTGCCGCCTTCACCACCGCCGAGGTGCGGCTTGATACGGCACCCCAGGATGGTACACCGGTGATTGATTCCGTTGTTACGGATTTTCCGCGTACAGGACCTCTGGTATGTACTGATTCAGATCTCGGTTCACCCGTAACGGTGAGTATCAATGCGCCGTCAGGCGGTACGATAGATGTGAGAAACCCTGACTATCCGGTAAACAGCACCGATCCGACCATCACCAGGAGTGTGGGTTTTGGGACTGATGTGGCCAGTACTGTAACATTAAACGGTGCGGAATTAAGCACTATTACTGGTGTGTCCAATATAAACTGGACGGATACTCTGATAACTTTCGATATTGCCAGTGGAATCAGTCAGGATGATTACCAACTGGCGGTCAACCGAGCCAATGGGCAAACATCGGAAACCGGCGTGACACTCACCGTCACGGATTGTAGCGGTTTAACCGTACGCCCAGTAACTGGTGGGTCCGAATACCCCGCCACTTCCTTGCAGGATGCCATCGATTTAGCCGCTGCCGGAGACATCGTTCTGGTCGGCCCGGGCACCTATAAGGAAAATGTCATAATGAACAAGCCGGTTCTTCTCAAGGGATCGGGCAGAGGAACCATTATCAGCGGTAACCCGGAGCCCATCGAGCGCCTCCAGGACTGGCAGGATGCTATTGCATTGCTTGGAGCCCAGGACTATCGGGATCTCGTCGGTATCAATCCCTTCTCGGCCAATGAAGCTCCCGCCATTATCGTTATTGGTCAGCGTACGGGTGTTCTCAATGATGGTCTGGAAACTGACTTCACCTCGGAGAGTCCGGTGATCGATGGCTTCTCCCTTATCGGCTCCAAGGCCGGCGGCGGCATCTTCGCCGTCGACAATGTCAAGAACCTCGTTATCAGCAATAACGACATCTCCGGCAACCAGGGCAGCTACGGCGGCGGTATCGTCGTCGGCAGCCCGGGGCTCGGCAACCAGACGCTACTCGACGGTGTCACTCAGCTGGACCTTGATAACGACGATATCACCATCCGTTATAACAAGATCCATAAAAACGGCGGTATCCAGGGCGGCGGCGGCATTGCCCTCAATGACGGTGCCGAAAACTATATGGTGGAAAACAACCTGATCGCCGGTAACTTCGGCCGTTTCAACGGCGGTGGTATCCAGCACCGAGGTTACATTCCTGGAAACAACATGATCCAGAATAACCGGATCCTCTTTAACGAGGTCTTCTTCGGTGCGGTCGTTGCCCAGGCCGGAGATGGTGCCGGAATCTTTATCGGCGGCGAGGGTGCCGGCGGTGAAGGTGCGGGCAATGTTACCATCGACAGCAATCTGATCCAGGGCAACATGAGCGGTGCCGGCAACGGCGGCGGTATTCGCGCCTTTGCCATCAACGGGGCCGATATTGAGGCATCTCCTGGTGACGATACAAACTGGTACACGCTCGATGTAACTAACAACATTATCGTTAACAACGTGGCAGGCTTATCCGGGGCGGGTATTTCGCTCCAGGATGCAGCCAGGGCCACCATTGTTCACAACACCATTGCCAACAACGATACCACCTCCACCAGTGTGCAGGCATTTGCTGTCGGTCAGCCCAACTCCACACCGCAGCCATCCGGCGTGGTTTCGGCGCCGCACAGCACCCCACTTGCCGGCATAACCGGATTTGGAGAGACTTTTTCCGATCCTGTGCTGGTGAATAATATAATCTATCAGAATCGTTCCTACTTTAACGACGCCTCCTTAAACGGTGGTGCAGGCGGGCTGGCGGAGAACCCGAACGGTCTCTACTGGGACCTGCATGTTCTCGAGTCGGTCGCCTCAGGCGATCCGCAGCTGAGTCCAGACTACTGTCTGCTGACCAATGGCAGCAACCAGGCCACCGGTGATAATTATCCAGGCACCAACGTGGTCATAGGCGGCGGTAGTAACGGCCCCGGATTTCTCGCAGGCTATGTCAATACCATTCAATCGACGACCGTCGTCGACGAAGGCGGCAACAATATCAACGTCAGGTTTACACCACTGCTTTACCAGGATGAGAATGCAACCAGCGACTATCACATTGCTGACGGTGGCGCCTTCAACGCCGGCGGCACGCCCGGAGGTGTGACCATCCCAGCTCTTGATTATGACGGTGAGCCACGGCCTTTTGTCGGCCCCCCTACAGTTCCGGATATCGGCGCTGATGAAATTCAATCTAATGCTCCTCCTGCAGCACCTGCAGCTTTGGCTCCAGCACCGCAGCTCGTCTCCGCCTCTGTGAGCACTGCTCAGGTAGAGCCCTTGTCTAGGCCAAATCAGGTAGGTCCTCAAGTAGGTTCCTTGCCTGAATCAAACCAGGCACCTTCTCCCTCAGCAGCAAGTCTGCAAGCAGGAGCAGATGAAAGCACGGTTTTCGAGAGCGCGTCATCGAATCTTCAGACTCTTACTCAGCCTGACGGAGAAGAAGCCATCGTTGCAGACTCCTTCACTGATGCCGCCGCACCTGCCGATAATGCTGTCAGCTCCTCAAGGACGTTGCGGATAGTGCGGGAGAGTAGGGGCACCATTGGCACCGGTTCGACCGTCGGAACCGCCGATTCTGGCGGCTCAGACTTATCAGCATCTCCACCGTCCTCAGCGTCCGGTGCACCTCAGTCCGTTGACCTCGACCGGTCGATTGCCGATACCCCGGGTACCATCAACATGGGAGCAGGGGCAACGAGGAACAGCGAGGCGGTTGAGCAAGCACCTTCGCTCAGCCGGGTAGGCAATGAGGAACAGAACGTAGCTCTTGTTAATGATTCTGCTCCCTTGTTAGCCTACTCCGCACCCGCAGAAGAGATGGCCTCGCTGGTCGTCCCTGATAGCGGCGGCTCCGTACCTGCAGCAAAAAGCCCACAGGTGAATAGCGTCCTTGATCATAATGGAGATATGGCTGCCGCAAATGACGGCCTGTTCAACAAACTCACAATGGGCCTGATTTTTATTGGCCTGGCATTTCTGCTAGCTGTCGCTTTTGCAATCGTCTCACGATTTGTCAACGAGCGGAATCCACAGTAAAGAGGGGAAAATCTTTATGAAACTTATCTATATACACAAAGCACTGGTAGCCGGCAGCATCATCTCGATGCTGTCGGTCTACAACGCCAGCGCCGATGTCAATGTCCAGTGTCCGTGTGACCTCAACGGCGATGCCGATTGTACTGATCCTGGGGAAATTTATGAAAATGTGCTTCCTGAAGATCAAGATATTAAATGCATGCATCTTGGCAGTGGGGACGGATATGCCACCATGGCCGACGGCTCTGTCAGGTATATTTTCGGCTTTTCCGACATGACCGGAATACCGACGAACCCACCGCCTGCAGATGTCGCCGAGCAGGTGCTCTCAAAGGGCATGCTGGCAGCGGCCTACCCCGCCCCGGTTATCGAACTCAACGAGAATCAGGAATTCTATCTGACGCTCACCAATGTCGGCATGGTTATACGACCGGACCTTTTTGACCCGCACACCGTGCACTTTCACGGGCTGCCCAACGCCACACCGATTTTTGACGGGCTGCCGGAATCGGGCATCAGCATCAACATGGGATCGAGTCTGACCTATTATTACAAACTCAATGATCCCGGAACCTATATGTACCACTGTCATGTTGAGGCGGCGGAGCATATGCAGATGGGCATGGTCGGCAACCTCTATGTCCATCCCGAACAGAACGGCACCCCCTACGGATATGGCGGCAAAACCTATACCCAGTTTGCCTATAACGACGGCGATGGCTCCACCGGCTACGACGTCGATATCCCCATCCAGCTTGGATCATTCGACTCGGCCTTCCATGACGCCAGCGAAAACACCCAGCCGCTGCCCTTCGCCCTGATGTTCGACAACTATCCAACGCTGAACGGCAGGGGATATCCCGATACAATCATTGATGAGGCGCTGCCTTCACCGGACAGGGGAAGCGGCTCCCTCAATAATAGCATACAGTCACAGGTGGAGGATTCACTCATCACCGCTGCCCCCGGACAGCGCGTGCTGCTGAGATTGTCCAACCTCTCCATCACCAGGCCATATTCCATCGGCACGATGGGGGTAACGATGCTGGTTGTCGGCAAGGACGCCCGCCAGCTCAAAAGCTCGGGGCCGTCACCGGTGAATCTCTACTATGCGACAAATTCATTAACCGTCGGCCCTGGCGAATCGTTCGATGCCATTGTTGAAATTCCGGAAAACGCCTCAACGGGTGATAGATACTTCCTCTACACCACCAATCTCAATTATCTGGTCAATAGCGATGACAATACAGATGGACTGGGTGGGATGATGACGGAAATCCAAGTAGTGAATTGAAAAGAGGGAGACAGGACCTATGAAATCATTTAAAACGGCGATCCGGATAAACCTGTTCGCTATAGTATGTATCTTGTTCTACACGATTCATGCCGGAGCAGCCATCGAGGGGATCTCCGGCACAAATTTCAATCTGACGGCCAAGAACGGCGAGATATCGACACCCGATGGCGGCAATTATCTCTTCTGGGGATTTGCCAACGGTAACGGGCTGGTGCAGTACCCCGGTCCGACGATGATCGTCAACCAGGGCCAGACTATCACGGTGACCTTGAACAATAATATTACTGTGACTCAGGGGGCCAGACCCAATGTTTCTATCGTCTTTCCAGGCTTTAATGTGACGGCTGTAGGTGGGGTTGACGGAATACTGACCAAAGAAGCGGTGCCTTCGGGAACGGTAACCTACTCCTTCAAAGCCGAAAATCCTGGCACCTATACCTACTATAGCGGCACCGACTCTGGGTTGCAGATAGAGATGGGTCTTGTGGGGACACTCATCGTCCGTCCGGCCATGGGAAGCGGCTATGCCTACAACCACGCCGATACTGCCTTCGACCGGGAATTTCTGTTCTTCCTCAGTGAGATGGATCCGCGGGTTCATGAAATGGTGGAAACCTTTGGCCCGGACCTGGTGGACACCACCGACTATCTGGCCAATTATCGCCCTGTGGTCTGGTTTATGAACGGCAGGGCTGCTCCCGACACCATGGCGGAAAACGACGTGGCCTGGCTACCGCATCAACCCTACAACTGCTTCCCGCGCATGCACCCCGGTGAAAAACTGCTGATGCGCGTTGTCGGCGGGGGCCGTGACATCCACCCCCTTCACCACCATGGCAATCATGCGAAAGTCATTGCCCGGGAAGGCAGGATGCTGTCCAGCGGACCGGGAGCCGGTCCCGATTACGGCTACGGCGTTTTTACCATTCAGTCGCAACCCGGAAGTACCGTCGATGCGATCTTTACCTGGACCGGCAAAGGCATCGGCTGGGATATATATGGTGATGCCGACTCACATACCTGTACCCCCGGCCCTGATGGTCTTGATCCTGTATCCTTTGAAGACTGCAGCGATCATGGAAAACCGATTCCTGTGACTCTCCCCGGTCAGGCGGAAGTCGCCTTCGGCGGTTTTTACAGCGGCAGTCCTTTTCTCGGCGGAGTTGATGCTCTTCCTCCCGGAGAAGGTGGGTTGAATCCCAATGGCGGCTTCTCTTTTATGTGGCACTCCCATACAGAGAAGGAAATGGTCAACTACGATATCTTTCCAGGCGGCATGCTGACCATGATCATTATTGAAGCATCTACTGTGACCATAGACTAACGGAATAAGGGGAGCAACAATGGGTACCAAAATATTACGACGAATAAAAACTACAGTCCTCCTTTTTACAGGACTTCTTGTTGGAGCGGTAAGCGCTCATGCGGTTAATCTGGCCGCTGTAGAAGCGCGGTGGACACCGCCTGATTCGGCAGCGCCCATCACCATGTGGGGCTTCATTGCCGATCCCGGCAGTTGCCCGGGCAGCCCTGTTTCCTGGGATCTCGGACCACAGCAGATCGGAACGGCCGGCGGTGCGTTGACGATCAACCTGCGAAACTGCCTGAACGAAGATGTTTCTCTTGTCATTCCCGGTCTGAATGCCACGCTCAGTCCTGTGATAAATCCCAGCGATACGCTGGGAAGAAGCAGGGCAACTTCCTTTGCTAAGGTTGCAACGGCCAATGGCGGGACCGCCAGCTACACCTGGACGAATCTCAAGTCGGGCACGTTCATCTATCAAAGCGGTGCCAACCCGGCAAAGCAAGTCCAGATGGGATTATATGGCGCTGTTGTGATTGGGCCTGCTCCAGCCGACGTTGCCGGTGAGGTAATGGTTTTTTACAGTGAGATCGATCCGGCTCTGCACTCACCTCCGGTAGCGGCAACACCATTGACCTATAAACCGAAATACTACCTTATCAATGGCGAGGCATATTCGCCTTCTCAGGCTGTGTCGGTGGTATCTCAAAACACCTCGCAGAGCAATATACTCATCCGTTTCTGCAATGCCGGCTTGATGTCGCATATGCCTGTTATTCAGGGAGAGTATATGACGGTACTTGCAGAGGACGGCAATCCGCTCCCTTTTGAAAGACAGCAATACTCCGTGCATCTCAGCCCCGGAAAAACCTATGAGGCTGCCTGGCGGCCGCAAAAATCCGGAAAGTATGCCATCTATGACAGAAGATTGAGTTTGACGAGCGACGGTGCCGTCGGAGGTGGTTTGCTGACCTATATTGATGTTCGCTTCCCCTGGCCGATGTTTGTCCCTGCAATGTCCAAAGGTGGACATAACTGACATTTGCGAAAAAGCGATCACCTCTGCCGCAAATATTAGACAATAGTAATCCGTTATACTTCAATGCGCAAACTTTCCAGTACCGTTTGCAGTCTCATAATGATCCTGGCCGCACATCTCCTGCTTGCAGGATGTGCGGCCAAACATGCTCATTTGGAAGCACCCAATGAGCACCTGAAGCAGGACTGGGGAATTGAAATAACCAGTCTGCGCTTAACAGCCGCCGGCCGGATGATCGATTTTCGCTACAAAGTTCATGATGCCAAAAAGGCTGAAGAGCTGTTCCGTCGTTCCAACCAGCCATATCTTATCGATCAGAAAAGCGGCAAGGTACTGGCTGTCCCCAACACCGCCAAAGTAGGCCCGCTGCGAAATTCCGACTATCCCAAAGAAAACCGTATTTATTGGATGTTTTTCGGCAACACCTATGGGTTCGTTCAGCATGGAAGCCTGGTCAGCATCGTAATTGGTGACTTCCGGGTCGAGAATCTGGTTGTCAACTAGCTACCTGATAACTATTATTACTTTAGTTGATAATAATTGAGAGCCAGATTTTGGAACTTAACAGCCAATATTGGCGGAAGTTCTCTTCCACGTAAGGTAGACCACGCACGTGTCCTTTCCATTTAAGACTATCCTTTTTGTTCTTCTGTGCAGTTTCTCCTCGGCATCCCTCTGCGAATCCGCCGTCCTCTCCCAGAAACTACGCCGAATGGTAGCAGATGCCAGACCGGACGAGGAAATTTCAGTCATCTTCAAGGTAAAGGACACTGCGCAGCTGCAAAGAAATTTTACCGGCACCAAAAAACAGCGCAGAGCTAATTTCATCAAGGCCCTGCGCAGCAATGGCAAGGCGGCACGGCAGCGGCTCGGCAGGTTTATTCAACCAAACGGACCGGCTTCCTTCAGGGAGTTGTGGATCATCAACGGTATAGCCGCCACTGTACGGAGCAGCCGGGTAGAGGTGCTTGCCGCCCACCCCGATGTGGAATTCATCGCCTTGAATACTACTCTCTCCGCACCGATTCTTCCCCAGACAGCCTTCAGCTCTCCGCCGGAATGGAATCTAGAGGCTATCCATGCCGAATACTTCTGGGGGAGAGGCTTTGACGGCTCAGGTATCGTTATCGCCTCCATGGATACGGGTGTTGATGTCGCTCACCAGGATCTTGCCGCAACCTACCGCGGCGGTGCCAACTCATGGTTCGATCCCCATGACCAGCATGCAACCCCTGCGGACACGGACCCCCTTGGCCATGGGACTGCGGTTATGGGCGTCATGGTGGGCGGTGATCTCGGCGGAACCGCTATAGGCGTTGCCCCCGGTGCCCAGTGGATTGCCGTGAAACTCTTTGATGATGCAGGCTTTACCACTACAGCTGACATACTCGAGAGTTTCGCTTGGCTGCTTGACCCTGACGGCGATCCGGATACCGATGACGCACCCGATCTGGTCAATGGCTCCTGGGGGTATGAAACAATTCCAAATAAATGTTATGGCGGTACTCCACCGCTGGAACTTATTCGTCTGGGTGTTCAGAACCTCAAGAATGCGGGAATCGGTGTTGTTTTCTCTGCCGGCAATGTTGGTCCCGACGAAGCCACCAGTCTCAGCCCGGCCAACTATCCGGAAAGTATCGCCGTCGGCATGATAGATGACTCGCTGGCCATCGATCCGTTGAGCAGCAGAGGCCCTTCCGCCTGCGATGGAGCTATTTTCCCCAGCCTGGTCGCCCCGGGAGTCGCTGTAAGAACGACGGATCGCATAAACTCCTATCAATATGTTACCGGGACATCCATCGCCGCGCCCCATGTCACCGGGGCCATGGCATTGCTGTTGAGTGCCGATCAGCAGTTGGGAGTAGCGGAACTTGAGAGCCTGCTGTTGACCACCGCTTCCGATCTTGGGCCGGCAGGACCGGAGAATGTGTATGGATACGGACTGGTCAATCTCTATACTGCTTACAAAAATTTGTTTGGTACCGACTTTGACTGGAATCTTTTTCTTCCTGCCATTATCGGTGGACCACGGTGAGTTTTTGCCTGCAGCAAGGAGGAAATCCTACAGCGAATGGCGAGATATGTTACCATGGAAGTACTTTTTGTAGAGTGCAACAGCTCAGCGCCGCAGTGTAATCACAATAGCTGCCAATCGGAGACAAGGGAGTCTGCAACAATGAACAATCATAGGAAGACAAGCCATGGCAAGAAAGAACTGATTCCAGCTCTTATGCTGATATTCCTTCTTTTTACTTCTATCCCCGCTTTTGCAGCCGAGGGGGATTTTGTCTGGGCCAAACAGTTTGGATCCGCTAGTTTAGATGAAGGTTATGGTATTGCCGTCGACTCCAACGGCAACAGCTATGTGACCGGCTATTTTCGGGATACCATGACTTTCGGGCAAATAGACCTCGTCAGTGAAGGAGCTGAAGATGTCTACATTGCCAAGCTGAACAAATCCGGCAATGTTATCTGGGCCAAAAGCCTGGGCGGCCCGAATACCGATGAAGGCTGGGGTATTG
>JGI12210J13797_11033985_pt1 | contig 21226 bp, 11 predicted proteins | sample ElkSlonscriptome_3_FD_13797 | JGI IMG/M metagenome (IMG submission 13797)
GGATTGGCGTCGTCGCCAGCCAACAGCTGCTGCCAGCCTTGGCGGACGCGTTCGCAAAAGTCGGCGAAGGGTTCAGCGTCGGGCGGGTCGTAACCGAGGGGGTCGGCCCAGAAGCGGGACAGGTCTTCGATGGGGATCTGATCCGCGCGTAGCCCTTCCCAGGCCCCGAATCCGCGTTCGCGGAAGGCCGGCATCGGCGCCAACGGCAGCTGGCGCAGCGCCGCCAGTTCCTGGGCGAAATCGGCGCAGCGCATTGCTGGAGAATGCCGGATGCAGTCCCAACGAGCCTGGCCCGCGGCTGCGTCGGCTTTGATGGCGGCGCGCATCTGCACCCAGCCCTGCTCCGCCAGCGGGTCGTCGTGGCTGCCACGAAAACGTCCTCCGCCCTGGACTTCACCGTGGCGCAACAGATCGATCAGCCTGTCAGCCATCGGCGACGCCGGCCTCGGCGAAGGTGGCCATTTCGGCATGCAGGGCGCAGGCCAGTCGCAGCAACGGAATGACAACCGCGGCGCCGCTGCCCTCGCCGAGACGCATACCGAGGTCGAGCAGGGGGCGTTGATCCAGGGCGTCGACAACCACGCGATGGCCCGGCTCCGCCGAGGCATGCGCCAACAGCATCCAGTCGCCGGCTCCGGCGCACAGGCGGATCGCGGCCAGCGCGGCGACGGAGCTGATGAAGCCATCGACGACGATGGGTAGGCGCCGTTGCGCGCAGGCGCAGTAGGCACCGGCGAGGGCGGCGATCTCGAAACCGCCGAGGCGCATCAGCGCCGCCAAGGGATCAGCCAGGTAAGGCCCGTGCAGCGCCAACGCCTGCGCGACGACGCCCTGCTTACGAGCGACACCCGCGGCATCGAGCCCGGTGCCTGGGCCGACCAGGGCAGCGGCCGGCAGCTCCAGCAGTGCGCAGGCCAGCGCCGCGGCGGCGGTGGTGTTGCCGATGCCCATCTCGCCGCCGATGAACAACTCGGCGCCGGCAGCGAGCGCACGCCCGGCCGCATCACAACCCTCACCCAGTGCTCGCCGCAGCTGCGGCTCGGTCATCGCTGGTTCGCGGGCAAGATTGGCGCTGCCCGGCGCGATCACGGCGCTGTGAACGGCCGCGTGCTTAGGCACCGGCGCAACGGTGCCGAGATCGACCAGTTCGAGACCAGCACCAAGCTGCCGGGCGAGCACACTGATGGCGGCACCACCAGCTACCATGTTGGCCACCATCTGCGCCGTGACCGCCTGCGGAAAGGCCGACACGCCGTTGTTGGCGACACCGTGATCGGCGGCGAAGACGCAGATCTGCACCCGGTCCAACGACGGCCGCGCCCTGCCCTGCATCGCGGCGAGTTGCAGCGCGACATCCTCAAGCCGGCCGAGCGCCCCCGCCGGCTTGGTGAGCTGGGCCTGGCGTTCGGCCGCGGCCGCGCGGGCGGTCTGATCCAGTTGAGCCGCGGGAGTGCGGTACCAGTCGGTCATTTTGGTCTCGTCGGGCCGGTTGCTTGAGTAGGTCGGGTCGATCATGGCGCGGCGCCCTTAATCGCCATCGGCAGACCGGCGACGGTCAGGATCACCCGGTCGCAGGCGGCCGCCAGCGCCTGGTGCAGCGCGCCGGCGTGGTCACAGAAACGGCGGCTCAGCGGGTCCATCGGGATCACGCCCATGTTGACCTCATTGGCCACGAAGATGAGCTGTCCCGGAAGCGTCGGTAGCCGGGTATGCAAGGCACCGAGTTCTTTCAGCAGGCGGGTCTCATCGTCGCCGCACAACAGGTTGGTCAGCCACAGCGTGAGGCACTCGACCAACACGCAGCGATCCTCTGCGCAGACATCGGTCAGGGTCGCGGCGAGCCGCAATGGCTCTTCGACCAAATGCCAGTCGGCCGGGCGGCGGGCACGGTGGCCAGCGATGCGGGCTCGCATCTCGTCGTCCCCGGCCAGTGCCGTGGCCAAATAGGTGACCCGCAGCCCGGATTCCCGTGCCAGGCGTTCCGCGAGTCGGCTCTTGCCGGAACGAACGCCTCCGAGAATCAGCGTGGCCCTCGCATCCGGGCTGATCGGCATCAGAGCTCGATGCCCTTTTGCGCCTGCACACCGGCATCGAAGGCATGCTTGATCGGCCGCATCTCGGTGACGGTGTCGGCAATCTCGATCAGCTCCTTGGGCGCGGCACGGCCGGTGACCACCAGATGCTGACCCGCCGGGCGCTCAATCAGCGCGTCGAGCACCTCGTCCAGCGGCAACAGCCCCAACTTGAGCACGATGTTGAGCTCATCGAGCACCAGCAGATTGACGGACGGGTCCGCGAGATACAGCTTGACCTGGTCCCAGGCACGGCGCGCGGTGCGCTTGTCCTGCTCTTGGTCTTGCGTGTCCCAGGTGAAGCCATCGCCCATGACCTGGTAGTCGACCTCCGGGAAGCGGCGGAAGAAGGTCTCCTCCCCGGTCGAGAAGCTGCCCTTGATGAACTGCACGACGGCGACGCGCATGCCGTGTCCGAGCGCCCGGGCCACCATGCCGAAGGCGGACGAACTCTTGCCCTTGCCATTGCCCGTGAGCACCAGCAGTACGCCGCGGTCGTCGTTGGCCAGAGCAACCTTTTGATCCACCAGCGCCTTATGGCGTTGCATGCGGTTACGGTGACGGGCTTCGCGGTCGGGGTCGGATGTGGTCATGCTCTGGTTGTGCCTGTTGCAGAAACGAATGTAGCTCGGGGTGAGCGGCTGCGGACGATACCTATGAGGTCACAGAGGGCCAAGGGCCAAGGGCCAAGGGCCTGGGGCCGCTGTTCGGCCTGGTCGCGCACGACTTGGCCCTCGGCCCTCGGCCCTTCCTAAGGCGTATAACGTAAGGTCACATAAAAGGCACGACCAGGCTGGTTGTACCAGGCGACCGTTTCATAGTCCTCGTCGAAGGCGTTCTCGAGCCGTGCCTGGATGCGCAGGGCGTCATTGAAGGCATAGGACGCGCGCAGATCGAGCAGCGCGTAGGCATCCAGCCGCACCCTGTTGGCGGGATCATCGAAACGCCTACCGGCTGCAAATAGTGTGCCGCCAGCAGCAAACTTGCCGATCGCGCGATCGACGTCGAGACGGAAGGTCTGCTCCGGCCGGCGTGCCAGCAGGTTGCCGTTAAAGGCGTCATTGGATTCGTTACGCGGATCGAGCAGGGTCAGATTGGCGCTCAGATCAAAGTCCATAAAGCTGCCAATCAGCACTCCCTCAAGGCCGCGGATGCGGGCGCGGTCGATGTTCTCGGCGAAAAACAGTGGTGGTTGTAGCGCAATCAGGTCGTCGACATCGGTCTGATAGAGGTTGACGGACCACTGCCATGGAATGGCCCCGGTATCGCCGTGGACAACAGAGGGAAGGTCGAACAAGCCAGAGAAACCGAGCTCGACGCTGCGGGTCTCCTCGGGCTTCAGATTTGGGTTGCCGCCGGCAAAGAACGGATCGGCGGGAAAGTACAGGTCGTTGAAGGTGGGCGCCGTGAACGCGGTACCGTAGGACGCCACCACCCGCAGCGCCGGCGCAACATCCCAACCCAACGCGAGGTCGCCCGTGGTATGACCGCCGAACTGCTCGTTGTCGTCGTAGCGCAAGCTGGCCTTGACGCTGCCGGGGCCGAACCAGCCCTGATACTGGCCAAACACCCCGGTGTCTTCGCGTGAGTCGACGGTGTAGTCCGTGCTGCTGGTGACGACATCCTGCTGATAGTCGACCCCCAGCGTAGCCAAATGCTGCTCGCCGATGGCGATATCATTCTGCCAACTCAGCGTGTCGCGACGCGTGTCGAACTCGCTGTAGAAGTCGCCATTGTTGAAATTGTCCTGGTAGTCCCAGCTGCGACCGGCGGAGAGCTGGACGTCCCAATTCTCGAGCGGCCTGAGCGCAACCTTGGCGCCCAGCAGCTGCTGACGGTTGCTCGATTCATTGGTAAAGGCACCGTCGAACTGCACATCACTCTCGGTGCGCAAGAAATTCAGGTCGACACTGATACCGCCGCCGAAATCGTAACCGGCGCTGGCGCTGGCGCCTTGGTTGGTGTAGCCGTCTTTGTCCGGCTCGTCGGTACCACAGCCGGCGAAGACCGGAAACCCGCTGCCATTGCAGGCGTTGAATCCCTCGGCCTGGTCAAAATTGCCGCTGATGCTGAAGCGCCCCCGCTCCCCGCCACCGGCCAGCCCGCCAGCGACGCCGGCGGTGCCGTAACGCCCGACAGTGGTGTTGAAGAAGGGCCGCAGCGGACCGCCACCGCGACGGGTAAAGATCTGGATCACGCCACCGGCCGCCTCGGAGCCGTACAGGCTCGAACGCGGTCCGCGCACCACTTCCATTCGCTCGATCTGGTCCACCGGGATGTTCTGAAACGCAGTCTGCCCGGTGGTCGCGGAGCCGATCTTGATGCCGTCCACCAGGAACAATACCTGATTGGAATTGGTACCGCGCAGATACAGATCGGTCTGCCGACCCGGCCCGCCGGAATTGCTCATCGCAACGCCCGGCAGCCCGCGCAGGATGTCGATCGTGGTTAGGGACTGGCGGCGCTCGATCTCTTCGCGACTCACCACGGTAACTGGGGCCAGCGTCTGATCCGCGGTCTCCGCTGTGCGGGTGGCGGTGACCACCACGGGGTCGATGTCGGTGACATCCTCGACCGCGGCAGCGGCCGGTTGTGGAATGAGCGCGGGAGTCAGCAGCAACGCCGCCGACAGGGATGGATAGTTCATTGCAAACCTCGACATGGCCCCGCTCACCCGCGGAAACCGATGTGCCGGACAGTGCCGACGGAGATGTCAAGAGGACGCAATGACCAGGACTGACGCAAACCCCAGCGACGATAGGGGCCGAACCGATGGCGGCAGACGCAAGCCGGCACCGCCCTCCGCGACACCGTGGGACTGCGCCAGGCCGATATCCGGGCTTGCGAGCAAAGGTGAAACAGCATTGGCCGCGATCCGAAGATGGAATCGGCTCGGAAACATGCTGGCCTGAAGGCCGCGACGCCTTCCCATCGCGCCCGAATCATCTGTGAACACCCGAAAAGAACCGGGGAACAGACGATCGCAAGGCGCGACAGTGGCATGCTGTCGCGGTTTGACTCGCCTACCGTTGCGGGGGCAGCGTCGGAATCGCGCGATTTCCGCCAAGGCGGTGATCACGTTGGACCGACTTCCCGTTTAACCCCACCGATCTGCCAAAGCGCGGGGCACCTGTCACAAAGCCCGTTAAGGTTAGAGGGTATGAGCGAACGCGGTCAACGGCGTTGCTTGACGCGGATCAATGGTTCCGGTTGGAGGCAACGCCAAGGGCCAACAACACGACGCCGTCGTGCTTGACAGCGGCCCTCGGCGCTTGGCGCTTGGCTCAAAAGAAACAACGCATTTCGCGAGCGAATGGCGCCCAACGACCCCCAATGGCGTACAATTCGTAACGGTATCGCAGGACGCCCGACTCAATAACGACGCACCCTCATGCAAGAGATCAGCAAGACCCCGAATCAATCCAAAACGGCAGAAACCGCCGATTCCCATTTCTATGTCGTCGCCGTCGGCGCTTCCGCTGGTGGGCTGGACGCGCTGGAGCGCTTTTTTAGTGCGCTGCCAGAGAAATCCGGTGCTGCCTATGTGGTGATCCAGCATCTGTCGCCGGACCACAAGAGCATGATGGCGAATCTGCTCGGGCGACACACCAGCATGGATGTGGTGACCGTCCAGGACGGCATGTCCATTGAACCGAATCGGGTGCATCTGATCCCCCCCGCCAGAGTCATGAGTGTCTCTCGCCGGCAGCTGCGATTGAGCCCCAAGAGCCCGCGCGGTCTGACACTGCCAATCGATCTGTTCTTTACCGCATTGGCGCGGGAGTTCGGCAAATATGCCATCGGCGTGGTGTTGTCCGGCACCGGCTCCGACGGCACCCGCGGCGCCGTCGCCATCAACGACGCCGGTGGCCTGCTGCTAGCACAAGAGCCGGAATCGGCCAAGTTCGACGGCATGCCGCGCAGCGTCATCGCCACCGGACTGGTGGATGCGATCCTGCCCCCGGAGCAACTCGGACCGCGGGTGATGGATCACATGAGCCATGCCCCGCGCCCACGCATCCGTGCCTCCGGCGAGACCATCGCCGTCGATCGGCAGAGCGCGCTGGAGGAAACCATGCACCTGCTCCAGCACCAGGGCGGCATCAACTTCCGGGAGTACAAGCCTGCAACGGTGATGCGCCGCATTGAGCGACGCATGCAGGTCCGCCACGTGCCCGACCTGGAAAACTATGCGCGTCTGCTGGACGGCGATCGCATCGAGCTGAATGCGCTGCGCCGCGAATTGCTGATCCCGGTCACCAACTTTTTTCGTGATCCGCCAGCGTTCGAGATCCTCGCGGAAACCGCCATCGACAGCATCCTCGAAGAGCACGGCGAGAACCAGCCGATCCGCGTCTGGGTGCCTGGCACATCGACCGGCGAAGAGGCCTACTCGGTCGCGATCCTGTTCGCCGAGGCCTTCGAACGCGCACGGCGCTGGCCATCGCTGAAGATCTTCGCCACCGACGTGGAACAGCACAACGTCGACTTTGGTAGCGCGGGCGTCTTCTCCGAGGCCATTTCGGCGGAGGTCTCACCAGAGCGCCTGGAACGCTGGTTCTACAAGCGCGGCAACCACTTCGTCATCAAGACCGAGATTCGCCAAAACATCGTCTTCGCGCGGCACAATCTGCTGGAGGACCCACCCTTCACGCGCATGGACCTGGTCTCCTGCCGCAACTTGCTGATCTACTTTCGCACCGAGGCGCAGGAGCGCGCGTTGCGCCGCTTGCAGTACGCGCTCGCGCCCGGGGGTTTCATGTTCCTCGGCTCCAGCGAGACTCTGGCGGCGTTGCAGGGCGACTTCACCGCGGTCAACTCCAAGCACAAGGTCTACCGCATTCTGCGCCATTTATCCTTGCCGCTGGACGCGGGCTCATCGGCGCTGACCCGGCTGACGGGCCATAGTGCACGCACGCGACGCAGCCCGCATACAAACCGGGCCATGACCGATGCCGCCGCGATCGACGCCGGCCAGGCCCTGTTGCTCCGCAGCTATTCGCCCACCACGCTGCTGCTCAATACCAAGCAGGAACTGCTGCACGTGTTCGGCGACGCCGGCCATTACCTGCGCTTCGGCGAGGGCGCGGTCACGTTGGAACTGTCCAAGCTGCTGCCGACGACCTTGGCCCCGGTCGCCCAGGCTCTGCTGCACAAGACCGCCCGCGGCCAGGAGCCGGTGCGCTCCGACGTGCTGACCATGGTCGGTGCCAACGGCGAGCGCCGACGGCTGCGGCTAGTCGCGCGCAGCGTCGAACTCGATCAGGGTGAGACGCACCTCCTGTTGTCGTTCGAGCCTGAGCCCGAGCCAGCCGTCAACGAGGGCGCGCTCGGACGCGCCGGCATCGAGACCATGGACATGGCGCATGAGACCACGGAACGGGTCGAGACGCTGGAACGTGAGCTCGCCGCCACGCGGGAGAGTCTGCAGGCCACCATCGAAGAACTCGAGACCGCCAACGAAGAATTGCAGGCCACCAACGAGGAGCTGATGGCCTCCAACGAGGAGCTTCAGAGTTCCAACGAGGAACTGCAATCGGTCAATGAGGAACTCTACACGGTCAATGCCGAGAATCAGGAAAAGATCGAGATCCTGAACCGTCTCAACGCCGATCTCGACAGCATGGCGCGAGCGGCGGGTATTGCCACCGTGTTCGTCGATTCGAATTTGCAGTTGACGCGCTTCACCCCGGAGGCGACCACACTGTTCAAGATCCGCGATAGCGACCTTGGGCGACCCATCGACGATTTCACCAACCTGCTCGATTTCCCGGACTTCGTGTCAGAACTGCGCCGCACCATCGCCAATGGCGAAATGATGCAGCACGAACTCAGGGCTGGAAACGGGCGCATCTACCTATCCCGCGTATTACCTTATGCGGTGCGGGACAAAGATCCGCGGGGTGCGGTCGCGACCTTTGTCGACATCACCCTGCTACGCGACGCTGAACGTCTGCAGGCGGTGCTCGACTCTTTGCCAGAACACGTCGCCGTGCTCGACCGCAATGGCATCATTACGGTCGTCAACCGTGCCTGGCGGGAGTTCGCCGCGAGCAATGGCGATCCGGACCACAGCAACACCGGCATCGGCTGCGATTATCTTTCCGTCTGCGACATCAACAAGGACAATAACGACGGCATCGCGGCCAGCGCCCACGACGGGCTGATCGGTGTCTTGGACGGGAGCCTGTCATCATTCTCGCTGAAATATCCCTGCCATTCTCCGGATCGGGACCAATGGTTCCTGATGCATGCGGCGCCGATCGAGCACCCAGGCGGCGGCATCATCGTGAGTCACATCGATATTACGCACTGGGACGGCGACCTGCCCTCGCCGGTCTGAGGCATCGCCGCGCTCGTCCCGACAATGCCATTCGGGACAAGGCAGCAGGCACACTCTATGCAAAAAGACCATAACCCAACCCACGACGGCGGCAATAACGCCCCAGATGACGCCGCCGCGGCCATCGCCGAAAGCCCTCAGGCAATCGAGGCCGAGACCCTGAGAAAGCGCGCCCTATTGGCGTTGGAGAACGCCGAATTCGACCTCGCGGAACACGTCCTTCAGGGCGACAACCCGGACCGGTGGAAGCTGGTTGAGAACCTGCGAATCTATCAGGCCGAGCTGGAAATCCAGAACCAGGAACTTCGGCACAGCGAACGCCAGGCCGAGGCGGCCCTGACTCGTTTTATGGCCTTTTTCACTAACCTCCCGATCGCCGAGCTGGTGGTCGACGAAAACGGCCTGGTGGTGGAGGCCAACCCGGAGGCTCGCAGCCTGCTCGGGCTGCGAGACACGCGCTCGCACCAGTATTTTCTCGCGCGGCTGCTGCATGAGGAGGCGCGCGGCGACGTCATCCGCACCTGGCAACAGCTCGAGGAAAATCAGGCGACCGATCTACTCGAGGCCCGCTTCCAGCCGACAAACGGGGCGCTGCTGATCGCGGACTTGCATATCGCACGCCTGCCGTCCGACGAAACGCGTCAACCCCGCTTCGTCTGCGCCATCGTCGATCGCACCAACGCGGTGCGCCAGCGCGAGGCCCTGCACAACGCCTATGACCGACTCGAGACCAGCGAAGAACGCTATCGCGTGCTGGCCGATTTTAGCCCGGAATGGGACTACTGGCTCGGCGCGGACGGGCGCTTCATCCATGTCTCGCCGGCGTGTCTGGACACCACCGGCTATAGCGCCATGGCGTTCATCGAAAATCCCGAATTGCTCGAGCAGATCATCCATGCCGACGATCTGGCCTGCTGGAAGCAGCATCTGCTCGAACGACCGGATAACGACCTGAGCCACGCGCCGCTGGAGTTTCGCATCCAAACCCGAGACGGACAGGAACGCTGGATTGAGCATGTCTCGGTAGCGGTCGTGTCCGAGGACGGTCACAATCTGGGCCGCCGCGGCGTCAATCGCGACGTCACCGCACGCCGCGAGGCGCAAGAAGCGCTGCGCCGCAATGAGGCACTGCTGAACGCCACCGGGCGCCTAGCCCGTGTCGGCGGTTGGGAGTTCGACGCCGACAGAAACACCCTGCGATGGAGCCGTGTCACCCGCGAGTTGCATGAGGTCGATGACGACTTCGACCCGAACATCAACGACGCGCTCGAGTTCTATTACCCGGACGATCGGGCGTTGTTGCGCGCCGCCATTCACCGCGCGCAGGCGCAAGGCGTCCCCTATGAATTGGAATTGCGGCTCCGCACGGCCAAAGGGCGAGCGATCTGGGTCAAGACCAACGGCATGCGCGTGGAGGACACCGAAGGCACGGTCGTCTTGCGCGGCAGCATCCAAGACGTCACCGCCCGCGTGGAGGCAGACCGCGCGTTGCGCGCAAGCGAGCTGAAATACCGCACGCTGTTCGAGTCCGCCAGCGAGGGCATGTGGATCATTCAAGGTGGTCGCTTTATCTCCGTCAACCAGGCCGCATTGAACATGCTCGGCTACGACGAGGCGCTGCAGGTGCTGAACAAGCGTCCCAGCGAACTCTCACCACCCGTGCAACCGGACGGCGAAGACAGTGCGACCAAAGAACAGCGGATACTGTCGCCGTCACTGAGCCATCGCACACAGCGCTTCGATTGGGAACACCTGCGCGCGGACGGCAGCGCCTTACCGGTCGAGATCACGTTAATGCCGGTCGAGCTCCACGACGAACCGGCACTGTTCGTCACCTGGCACGACCTTACCGAACAGCACGCCGCGCACGAACGGGAGGTACAAGCAAGCACCGTCTTCGAGAATACCTCTGAAGGGATCATCGTCACCGATACGGAGCAACGCATCCTCGCCATCAACCGCGCCTTCACCGAGATCACGGGCTACAGCGAAGCACAGGCGCTTGGACAGAAACCGAGTCTGTTGCAGTCCGGCCGCCACGACCAGAGCTTCTATCAGGCCATGTGGGCGACCCTCTTGGCGACCGATCAATGGCGCGGCGAGTTCTGGAACCGGCGCAGGAGCGGCGACATCTATCCCCAGCGCTCCACCATCAGCGCGGTGCGTGACCAAGCCGGCCGCCTCACCAACTACGTTGCCGTGTTCGGCGATATCACCCAGCTCAAGCGCTCGGAAGAAGAGCTGTATCGGCTTGCACATCGGGACGCACTCACCGGTCTACCCAATCGGGCCCTTTTGCGCGCGCGACTGGAACAGTCCCTGAGCCGTGCCAGCCGCGACGGGTCCATGCTAGCGTTGCTATTTCTCGACCTGGATCTGTTCAAGAACGTCAACGACACCTTGGGGCACCCCGTCGGCGATGCGCTGCTGAAAAGCGTCGCCGCCGCCATGCAGACCAAGATTCGCGCCGCCGACAGCATCGCCCGGCTCGGCGGGGACGAGTTCGTCGTGCTCATGGAGGACGTCGAAGAGCCGAACATGGCCGCCCAGCTTGCCCGCCGCCTGCTCGACGTCTTCTCGGTCCCCTTCGACGCGGAGGGTCGCGAGCTCCACATTACCGCCAGCATCGGCATCAGCATTTTCCCGTCGGACGGAGAGGACATGGACGCACTGCTGAGCAACGCCGACGTCGCCATGTATCAGGCGAAGGAACACGGGCGCAACACCTATCGCTTCTTCGAATCGGCCATGACCGAGGGCGCCATGGAGCGAATGCGGCTGGAGAATGCACTGCGCGGGGCATTGGCACGGAACGAAATGACACTGGTCTTTCAGCCCCAGGTCAAGCTCTCCAACCGCTGCATGTTCGGCGCCGAGGTGCTTTTGCGCTGGCAACATCCAGACCTGGGTCAGGTGCCGCCCGGGCGCTTCATTCCGGTCGCGGAGGAACTCGGCCTGGTCGCGGAATTGGGCGCCTGGGTACTGGAACAGGCCTGTATGCAGCTCGCCGAATGGGACCGGAGCGGCTTCCTGGTGCCGCGCTTGGCAGTGAACCTTTCGGTGCAGCAGCTCGAGCGCCCGGACCTGCTGGGCTCGGTCAAATCGATCCTGGCGCGCGCCGAGATCGAAGGCGACCGGCTGGAGCTCGAGGTCACCGAATCCATGCTCATGCGTCATGCCGATCAGGTCATCAATAACCTGCGGGCGTTGCGCGAACTCGGGGCCACCATCGCCGTGGACGATTTCGGCTCCGGCTTCTCGTCATTGGGTTACCTCAAGATGTTGCCCATCAATCGTCTCAAGATCGACAAGAGCTTCATCGAAAATCTCACGCGCGACCCTCAAGACGACGCCATCGCCCGCACCATCATCGCGCTCGGGCGAGGGCTTGGTCTAGACGTTCTCGCGGAGGGAGTCGAGACCGAGGTCCAGGCCCAGTTTCTGCGGCTTGAGCAGTGCACCGAAGCCCAGGGGTACCTGTTCGGGCGCCCGATGACAGCCATGCAGCTGATGGACTTCAGTCGCGACAAGTGAGCACGTACGCCTCTGGGAAAGCCCGCCCGAGGGGGCGGTTCCGACGCAACCGCGCCTGCTCGCGCGACTGATCGCACTGATCGCGGAGGCCACGACCAGTCTCTCTGGCGATAACGTCGAGCGAGGCTTCGCCTCAGAACGTCGAGCATCTGCCGCATGGTCTCAAGTTTGAGCCGGCTGCGCACGGGCAGCGCCGACTCCCTTGTCGGCGAGCGCGCGGCGCGGGCTCAATGCCCGCGCCGCGTGCTGCTGCGATCGACGTTGTCGAACCGGTGTTACTGCGCTCGATGCTTCAGGGCCGCCTGGGCCGCCGCTAGGCGTGCGACCGGCACCCGCGGGCCGGAGCAGCTGACGTAGTCGAGCCCGGCCTCGTCGCAGAACGCGATCGACGCCGGATGGCCACCGTGTTCGCCGCAGATACCGACGTGCAGGTCCGGGCGGGCGGCCTTGCCCCATTCCACGGCAATCTGCATGAGCTTGCCGACACCCTTCACGTCCAACACCTCGAACGGATTGTCCTGCAGGATATGCGACTGGTTGTATAGCGGCAGGAACTTGTTCTCCGCGTCCTCGCGAGAGAACGAGAAGGCCGCCTGTGTCAGGTCGTTGGTGCCGAAGGAGAAGAACTCCGCCTCGTGGGCCAGGGACTCGGCCCGCATGCAGGAGCGAACCACCTCGATCATGGTGCCAAACTTGAAGTTGACCGGCTGGCCATACTCCGCCTCAACCTGTTGACGGAGATCGTCGACGTAGACCTTGACCGCCTTCAGCTCTTCCACCGTACAGACCTGTGGCACCTTGATCTGCGGCTGCACCTCGATGCCGGCTTTGGCGCACTCGGCCGCAGCCTCAAGGATGGCGCGGATCTGCATCTGGTAGATCTCGGGGAAGGAGATACCCAAGCGCACGCCGCGATGACCAAGCATCGGATTGGTCTCGTGCAGGGCCCGCACCTTCTTCAGCATGGTCTCCTTCTTGGCGATAGCCTCTTCCACCAGCATCGGGTCTACGAGCCGACGCAGATCGTCGAACTCGTGGCGAGTCTTGTCCGGGGTGTGCAGCAAACCCATGGTGCCGGCCAGCGCGGTCATGCCACGGGTGGACATGGCCAAGGCGCGCAAGTCCTGAAGCTCCTGTTCCAGCTGATGCTCGTCGGGCAAGAACTCATGGATGGGCGGATCGAGCAGGCGGATCGTAACCGGGTGCGGCGACATGACTTCGAACAGTTCGCGGAAGTCATTACGCTGCAACGGCAGCAGCGCATCCAGCGCGGCCGTGCGCTGCTCGGGGGTCTCGGCGACGATCATCTCAATCACCACCGGCAACCGCTCGCTGGCATTGAACATTCGTTCCGTGCGGGCCAGACCGATTCCGACGGCCCCGTACTTGCGCGCATCGCGGGCATCGTCCGGCGTGTCGGCGTTGGCCATGACCTTGAGCCGTGCCATCTCGTCGGCCCAGCCCAGCAGCGTGGACAACTCCGGCGTGAAGTCCGGCTCAACGGTAGGTATGGCGCCAATGTAGACGCGCCCGGTGGAGCCGTCGAGGGTGATGGTGTCACCTTCCTTGAACTTACTGCTGCCGACGATGGCCTCGCGCCGGCCCACATCGACACTGATGCCTTCGGCGCCCGCGACGCAGGGCTTTCCCATACCGCGCGCGACGACGGCAGCATGGGAGGTCTTGCCGCCGCGGGAGGTCAAAATGCCCTGCGACGCAAAGAAGCCATGAATGTCCTCGGGCTTGGTCTCCTCCCGCACCAGGATGACCTTCTGCCCCAAGTCATGACCGAGCTGTTCTGCACGGTCTGCGTCGAACACCGCGATGCCCGAGGCCGCGCCGGGTGAGGCAGGCAGGCCTTGGGCAACCGCCTCCGCCTTGGCGCTCGGGTCCAGTCGCGGAAACAGCATCTGCTCCAGGCTCATCGGGTCGATACGCAGCAGCGCCTCCTCCTTGCTGATCAGGTTTTCCTTTTCCATCTCGACCGAGGTACGCACCATGGCCTGGGCGTTCATCTTGCCGTTGCGGGTTTGCAGACAATAGAGCACGCCGCGCTCAATGGTGAACTCGAAGTCTTGCACCTCGCGGTAATGCGTTTCTAGCTTTTCGCGCAGTTCGGCCAGTTCTTCGGCCATTGTCGGCATCTCTACCCGCAGCCGGTCCAACGGCTTGGGCGTGCGGATGCCGGCGACCACGTCCTCGCCCTGGGCATTGATCAAATACTCGCCGAACAACTTGTTTTCGCCAGTGCCGGGGTTGCGGGTAAAGCCCACGCCGGTGGCGGAGTCGTCACCGCGGTTCCCGAAGACCATGGTACAGACGTTCACGGCAGTGCCATTCGCCATTTCCGGCGTGATGTGGAACTGGCGGCGATAGTCGACCGCGCGTTTGCCCATCCAGCTATTGAAGACGGCCTGGATCGCGATCTCCAGCTGGATCATGGGGTCACTCGGGAAGGGCCTACCAGTGTGCTCCTCGACCACCTTCAGGAAACGCTCGCTGATCTCTTTTAGGTCCACCGCGGACAGGTCGACGTCTAGCTTGGCATGCGCGGCATGCTTGACCTCGTCGAACTCCCGGTCGAACAACTCATCCGGCACGCCCAACGCCACCTTGCCGAACAACTGCACGAAGCGGCGGTAAGCGTCGTAGCCGAAGCGGGCATCGCCGGTGGCGCGAATCTCACCTTGCAAGGTCTCGGCGTTTAGGCCCAGGTTCAGGATGGTGTCCATCATGCCAGGCATCGACATCGCCGAACCGGATCGCACCGACACCAGCAAAGGCTTTTCCGGGTCGCCGAAGCCCTTGCCGGTCTTCTTCTGCAGCGCGGTCATATGGTCGCGGACCTGCGCCATAACCCCCTCGGGTAGACCCTGACTGGTCGTGTCGATATGGGCGAGACAGGCCTCAGTAGAGATCACGAATCCTGGCGGCACGTTGAGGCCGATCTGCGTCATCTCGCACAGGTTGGCGCCCTTGCCGCCAAGCAGTTTCTTGTTCTTGCCGTCGCCTTCGTCGAAGGCAAACACCCACTTTGTCGAATCGGTCATCGTCGCAGTCCTCGGTTGTGTACTGGTCGTGTTTCGCATTCTCGGCTATTTCAACCGACTTTGGTCTAGGTTCCAAGTGCGGCGAGTGAACCGACTGTCAGGAATCGCACTCGGAGACCATGCAAAATCCTGATCGTCGGCCGCCTGTACCCTTGGTCAGCCCCGCGCAGACGCGGACCGCCGCCCTTCTCGCTTTACCCGAATCATTGCATGGTCTCCCAGCCCGTCAGGGACGGACCGAGGCTTCGACTCAGGCCGATGAGCATGCGCGGCTCCGTTGCGCACCCAGAGCGTTGCTGACGAGGGGCGAGCACCAAGGGCCGCCGCAAAGCGGTTACCGTCCCCTTTTGAATCCTAGCCCTTGGAGCTCGTACCTTGGGTTACGATTCGATAACAACGGGTACACCGTCTCGGAACGCCCCGTCCGTAAGCAGCCGGCGTCTTCAGGCAAGCTAGCGATCGCCCGCCGGCGGGTCCAGCACGAACATGGGCTTGCTCTCGGCACCCATGCTGTGCGCCGAGGGGTCCAGGGCACGATCGCTCAAGGACGGGCGCACCCGCAGCGACAGCGTCGACAAGTCCACCCGCCGCGACAGGCGTCTCCCGCCCGTTTTGCCTCCGCCGGCGATGGCCATGGCCGGTGTCAGCGAGATGCCCGTGATCTGGCGCGCCTTGCTGGAATAGGGTCCGACACCCTGCTTCTGCAAATAGCTGGTCAGCACGCGGTGGGTGTAGCGCTGGGTCTCGGGATAGGTAACGAAGCCGTTGTGGCGCTCCAGCACACCCTCGCCGGCGTTGTAGGCCATAATCCCCTTGCCGATGCCGTAGCGGCCGATCAGCCGCCGCAGATGCCGGGTTCCGACACGGACGTTGGTCGGTGCATCGAACAAGGCGTCCACCGAGTCGACGCCATAGTCCGCTCCCGTCGCGGGCATGATCTGCATCAGTCCGACCGCGCCGGCGGAAGAGACCGCATGCGCGTTGTAGCCGGACTCGGCACGCACCACGGCATGCACGAGATCGTTCTCGAGACCGTAGCGTTCGGCATAGCGGGTGATCAGCTTGTTGATTGCGGCGCGACTCGGCTTTGGCCGGTTCGGCGGCCGCGGCAACGCGCTGGCCGAGTCCTCTCGCGCGGTCTGCGCCGAATCAACCAACGTCGCAGCGCCCCCCGCATCAACACCCTGCGTTGCTTGGGCGAGCGCCGGGGGCCCGCAGATGCCGAGTATCAGCAGGCATGGAAAGAAGTGGGCATGATTGGTGCTTAGTGTTTGGCTCATCGATAATCCCGAATGCATTCCCGCATGATAGCGTCCCCGTGGCTCGAACCACAGGCCCCGACCCGACGGCCCCGCAACCGGAACGGGCTGGCCCGATCTCGGCCAGCCGGCGTGTTCGACGGTTCGGAGCAAACGTCCCTAGCGGGACGCAGCGCGCTTGCATTGTGGAACGGCGCGACCCGAAAATGCCACATCGCCACGCCCTAACCCGCGGTACCCTAGCAAGCAATGCCGCCCGACCCCGAGAGCAACGTCCTCGTAATATGACCCAGGACTTCCAGAGCGGAAACCACAGTATAAGCGGCGGCACCCGCGGCAGTATAACCGGCAGCAGAAGCGGCAACGCCACCATCAACGGTACCATCGCCGAGATCGACGGACGCACCTGCATCCATTTCGACGGTTATTGGATCAAGTATTACGAGCCCCCGCCGGAGAGCCTTGAAGCAAAAAAGGCCCTGATCGAGGCCTTGACGCGTCGGCTATTCAATCACGTCGAACACGGCATCAACATACCCGGCATTCGCCTCGCCGAAGCTCGGGCCGCCTACGAAGCGGAAAACGACCCTGATCGCAAGCGCGTCAACGGCGCCATGCTCGCCGGCGCCATGTTCAACCGCGCCGCCACCATTTTCACCAAGCTCGTGGAGCTCAAAGCGGACGGTGTCGAGGTCGAACCCGACGACGCCCTGATGAAGGAATGTGGCGACTATTTGCTCGAGGCGCTGGAACTTGGCCACATGGTTCGACACCGCGGCGGCGATGAAGGCATCGACGAACTCTGGGGCGAACCATTCAAGGCGTTCAGCCAACCCATCGCCTCGTTCTACCAAAGCCGCTACATCAAGATCGCGCTAACCATGCGCGACATCGATCGCATTACCGCCACGCTGACCACGACATTCCAGGGCAGTTCCCAAGTTCCTGGCGTGGCGCCATTGTTGGCAGAGTTTGCCGACGCCGCTAAGCAGAAGAGCGAGATCCTGCGTACCGACCCGACCATCTTTGCCGTCTGGCCGGCATTCGTCGTCGCCCGAGACCGACTGCGCAACATCCGCCCGCGATTGCCGCCGGCACCGTCGCTGGTAGAGATCCATCAGGCCCAGGATGCCAATCGCCTCCTCAAGGCCGGCACCGCCTTGGTGACCCACATCGTTCGGGCACGCGTACCGATGCCGAAGAGCGCGCGCGACCTGATCGATCAGTGTGACCGATTTCGTCGTGCCTATCTTGACCGCCACGACGAGTCGAACCCGACATCCCCCACGTCCCCGAACACGCAAACAAGTCGCTGACTTCGACCTGGCTCCGACTCGACGCGCCTAACCGCCCCTCAGCGATCTCCTAACGCGCCCCGAGACTGTGCAGGTCGTCGTGTGCTTCGTGGCTGAACGTCTTTCTTGACGATCCGGCGAAGACTTGGCCGGTCTCCCCACGCTGGCGCACCATGCCGGTGCGCTCGCCGCCCTTGCTGCACCAGATGGTCGCGCCATGCGCATCTGAACGCGCGCCAGCGGCCTGACCACCCCGAAGATGATCCACGGTTGGATCGAGCATGGCGGCGAGACCATCTGCCGATTCTGATCCCGCCACTCGTCTCTCGTCTCTCGTCTCTCGTCACTCTCCCCTATACTCGGCACATCGGTAGTCCCATTGCCGTGACAGTTGCGCGCCCGACTGGCGTGCCAGCGCCAACTCGGCAGCAGAGGAGCCACTCGCCCATGCCCAACCCGACCTTGCTGCGCCAACGGCTCACCGCCCTATTTCTGCTCGGAATGCTGCTCTGGTTCTCGCCGCTCGTCTTGCGCTTCGAGCAAGCCGGCGCGGTCTTCGGTATCCCGCTCCTGTATCTGTACCTGTTCGGCGTGTGGGCGGTGCTTGTGATGGCCGCGGCCGTGATCCTGTTGCGCGGACATGACTGATTCGGCGGCAGGTGCAGGGCCGATTTCGACGGCGCTCGTCGTCGGTATCTCCCTCGGTTATCTGGGGCTGCTGTTCGCGATCGCCTGGTGGGCGGACCGGCGCGCGGCCCAAGGCCGTTCGGTCACGTCGCATCCGACGGTCTATGCGCTGTCGCTGGCAATCTACTGCACCGCCTGGACCTTCTACGGTAGCGTCGGACGCGCAGCGGCGGACGGCATCGGCTTTCTGCCCATCTACCTCGGGCCGACGCTGATTGCGCTGCTTTGGGGCTCGCTACTAATCAAGATGGTGCGCGTCGGCAAGGCCCAGCGCATCACGTCCATCGCCGACTTCATCGCCTCACGCTACGGTAAGAGTCAGGGTCTGGGCGGGTTGGTGACTGTCATCGCGGTGGTTGGTGTGGTTCCTTACATTTCACTGCAACTGGAGGCCATCGCCAGCGGCTTCACCATCCTGCTCCGCTATCCAGAGGCGCGCATGCCAACAACGGTGAGCCGACCGTTCTGGCAGGACACCGCCTTCATCGTTGCATTGGTGTTGGCGGCGTTCACCATCTTATTTGGCACCCGCCACCGGGATGCCAGCGAGCGGCACGAAGGGATGGTGGCGGCGGTGGCCTTTGAGTCCATCGTCAAGCTCGGCGCCTTCATGGCCGTGGGCATCGTCGTGACGCTCGGGCTGATGGGACTCGGCGGCCCGGAACTGCCGTCCGCCACCGGCAACGTGGCGGCGCAGGTGATCCTCGATCCGGCACTACCCCCGTTTCAGGACTGGGTCGCGATCTCGCTGCTCGCGGCGTTTGCCGTGATGCTGCTGCCGCGGCAATTCCAGGTGACCGTGGTCGAGAGCAGCGACGAGCAGCAAATTCGGCGCGCCATCTGGCTGTTTCCGTTGTATCTGCTGCTGATCAATCTGTTCGTCATACCGATCGCGCTGGCGGGCCTGCTGACCTTTCCGGACGGCACCGTTGAGGCAGACACCTTTGTGCTGATGCTGCCGATTGCGTTCGACCGGCCCTGGCTCGCGCTGGCAGTGTTCATCGGCGGTCTGTCCGCCGCCACCAGCATGGTCATCGTCGAGACCATTGCGTTGTCGACCATGGTCAGCAACGACTTGATCCTGCCGCTGATGTTGCGACGCTGGCGGGGTCGACCGCTGCATGCCGATGTCGGGCGCATGCTGTTGCTGATCCGCCGTGGCGCCATCATCGTTATCCTGCTGCTGGGCTACGCCTACTACCAGGTCGCCGCAGACGCCTATGCCCTGGTGAGCATCGGCCTAATCAGCTTCGCCGCCATCGCCCAGTTCGCGCCAGCGGTGATCGGTGGGTTGTATTGGCGGGGCGGGACCCGCGAGGGCGCCGCCGCCGGGCTACTGGCCGGTTTTTCGATGTGGATTTACACACTGTTGCTGCCGTCCTTTGCCAAGTCCGGCTGGCTGCCGCCAACCTTCCACGATTCGGGCATCCTCGGCATCGATGCACTGCGGGCGCAGGCGCTGTTCGGCTTCGACGGCTGGAACGAGATCACTCACAGCCTGTTCTGGAGTCTGTGCGCCAATATCAGCGCCTTCGTGCTCGTCTCCTCGCTACGCGCGCCGAACGCGACGGAAGCGGGCCAGGCCAGCGCCTTCGTCGACGCGTTGCGTCGGCGCAGCCTCACTGGGCAGCCCCTATGGCGCGGCCGGGCCGACATCACCGAGCTGATACACCTCTCTGAGCGCTTCCTCGGCACCCGGCGCACCCGACAGGCCTTTGCCGATTACGCGCGTGCCCGTGGCAGCACCTCCATCGACGGGCTGCCAGCGGACGGCGAGACGGTCGAGTTTGCCGAGAACCTACTGTCCGGTGCCATCGGCGGCGCCTCGGCGCGGGTCATGGTCGCGTCCGTAACCCAAGAAGAGGCGCTCGGTCTGGACGAGGTGCTCGACATCCTCGATGAGGCATCCCAGATCCGCGCCTACAGTCACGAATTGGAACAGAAGTCCCGCGAACTCGAAGCGGCCACCTCGGAACTGCGCGCGGCCAACCTGCAACTCACGGAACTCGACCGGCTCAAGGACGACTTCATGTCCTCGGTAACCCACGAATTGCGTACCCCGCTGTCAGCGATTCGCGCCTTTTCGGAGATCCTCTACGATGATCCCGAGATCGAACTCGAGGAGCGCAAACGCTTTCTCGGTATCCTGGTGAGCGAGACGGAACGGCTGTCGCGCCTAGTGAACCAAGTGTTGGATCTGGCTAAGATCGAATCCGGCCATGTGGATTGGTGCATCGAAGACGTCGCGCTGGCGGAGGTCGTCGAGCAGGCCATCGCCGCCATTGGCCAGCTGCTCGACAAGCGCGGCATCCGGTTGCAGCGGGAGCTCCCGCCGCTGCCGCTGATGGTGCACGCCGACCGCGACCGACTGGTGCAGGTGCTGGTGAACCTGCTCTCGAACGCCGCCAAGTTCGCGCCTAGCGAGGGCGGGCTGATCCGGGTCGTCCTCTCGGCTACCGCCGACCGTGTGCGCGTCTGCGTTCATGACAACGGACCGGGCATCCCCCCGGACGACCTGGATCTGATCTTCGAGAAGTTTCGCCAGTCCGCCAGCGGCGGCGAGAAGCCGATCGGCACTGGGCTTGGGTTGCCGATCAGTCGACGCATCATCGAGCAACTCGGCGGTCGCGTCTGGGCAGAGGCCGGGCTGGACAAAGGTGCTACCCTCTGTTTTGAATTGCCACTGCTGGAACGCGACGACATCACAGCAGCCTGACAGACGGGGGCCAATCCAGGCGTTTGTCCGCCCCCCGGCCTGCCGGCGAGTGCTGAAAAAGGCGAGGCCTGGCAGCAACAACAGAATGGCGCCTCGTTGCTGACCTGGGGTTGTTGTCAAAAGGCCAAGCGCAGAGAGCCGCTGGCGTGAACGATTGTGGGGGGGGTTCGGCCCGAGCCCCTAGACCCTAGACCCTAGACCCTTCCGACAGCAAACCCATCGACAAGAATTTTGCGCTGTCAAACAATCCAGACCAACCAAAGGAAGAAC
>JGI12210J13797_10242629_pt1 | contig 21214 bp, 21 predicted proteins | sample ElkSlonscriptome_3_FD_13797 | JGI IMG/M metagenome (IMG submission 13797)
CAACGCCAGGCCGAAACCTGTCGCCGGGCGTTGCGAAAGTGCTCACACGGCAGCGGCGCGACCGTCGACGTGGGGGCTCTCTTCATCGGGTTTACAGGGATGGGCTCATGGCGTTTGGAACCGACGCCATGGGCATGCTTACGCAAGGATCGACACATCCGCGCGCCCGTATCGGGCCCAGGTACTCGCCCTGACCTTGCTCCTTTGTCTTACCTTGTCGCTCGGCGGACCCACTTGGGGTCAACCGGCCGCCGCCAGTTTCGAGCGGACGATCGCGCTCGATTTGAGTTACCGCCCCGCCGCTGAGCTTCTGCCCGTGCTCACCGCGCACCCTTTGAGTGGTTCCGTAGCGCTTTCTGGTGCCAAGAACCGCATCTGGCTTCACGGAAGAGCCGAGGCTTTGCGCCCGCTCGTCGCACTGGTCTCGGAAATGGATATCCCGTACCGCGAGTTCTGGGTATCGGTGGTCCTCGACCGGTTCGGATGGCCCGATCCCTCCTCGCGCACAAGAGATGCCTCGCCGCCAGAAGCCGGCCTGAACACCGTTCGCCCGCGAGTTCGGCGTTGGCACACGCGGCAGGGGAATCGCTTCGGTATCAAGGTGCGGATCGACCTAACGCAATCGCCTTAGATTCAGGTTCTTGCCTTCGGCAAGCAGCTGGCTCCTCAGAGATGGCATGCAGTTCGCATAATCATCGTCGGCAGGACCTGTCCGTCAAACTTCTGGCGGCTTGGTCATACTCAAACCCAACGAGACCGACTGATGTTGCAGGACACCGACTTCCAGCCTGATGTCCGTATAGACCGCACCCTGAGACCGCGCTGTTGCGCAGTGTTTGCCGCCATTGCGGCTCTGTTGCTCGGCGGAGCAGCACAGGCGGAGCAGATCCAGGACTTAGAGGGTATCCGGATCGCGGTCGAATCCTTCGTCGCAGCGCAGACGCCGAGTGGACGCGGGGAGCGCTCAATCGAGGTCACGCAGCTCGACTCAAGGTTGCGCCTCAGGGCCTGCGAAGAAGGCCTGCAAACCTTCTTCGCCGCAGGCTCCAAGGTCGGCAGCCGACGCACTGTCGGGGTCAGTTGTCCGGCCCCGAAACCGTGGACTATTTACGTCTCCGCCCGAGTGATCTACCGTAGCGAAGTGTTAGTCGCTGCCCGATCATTGCCGAGAAGCGCAGTGCTCAAGCCCCACGACCTCATGTTCGAGGTTCAGGATCTCGAAAAGGGCCCTTCAGGCTACCTGACCGATCCCAATCAGGCCCTCGGGATGCGCCTCAAGCGTCCGCTGCGCCTCGGATCGCCGGTTACCGGCGCAGTCCTGGAAGAGATTCAGGTCATCGAGCGTGGACAGCGGGTCTGGCTGGTTGCCGAATCGAACCGCCTCTCCGTGCGCGTGACAGGGACCGCACTGGAATCTGGAGCCCCAGGGGATTGGATTCGTGTGCAGAACAACGACAGCGAACGAGTGGTTCAGGGTCTCGTGGGCGACGACGGGTTTGTTCGGATCAGGCTGTAGCCTTGACCCGTTTCAGTACAACCCGCGGCCTAGCCAGCACAAAAAACGATGTAAACGCGGCTCGGAAAAGTGCTAAAGATTCCTCCGCAGCGGCCGTTAAAGGTAATGAGCCATGAGGAGTTCCGATCATGTCCACTGAAATTGGCCAGCTAAAGGGGGTTCAAGCGCCAGCCGCGCCGGACCGCGAGCGAGTGTCCCGCGGCCCCGAGCAGGCCGGTCCCAACAAGCCCGGTCACGGCGCAGCGCCGGAGTCGGTATCCGACGAGGTCGTGCTTAGTAGCAGTGCGCTCAATCTGCGCAAGACTGAGCAGAACCTTTCCCAAGACTCCGGAATCGACGAAGCGCGTATCGCCTCAATCCGAGATGCGTTGAGCAACGGAACCTATCGGATCGATGCTGCGCGTGTAGCGGACGGCATTTTGGCACAAGAAAGTCTGTTCAGTGGGGGCGGTCCCCAGTGAGTCATAGCGCGCAACCGGGTCTTGCCGAACTGAGCGAGTTGCTCAAACGCAAGACAGAACTCCTCGAACGACTCGAGAAGGTCCTTGATGAAGAGTCGAAGGCGTTGTGCTCAGGGGGCCACGAGGAGGTCCCAAAGCTTGCGGAGCAGAAGCACCGCCTCGCGATGGAGATCGTGGAGATTGGCGAGCTCCTGCACCAACTCGTCGGCGAGTCCGGATATACTCCCGATGCCGACGGACTGGCCGACTGCATCAAGGCGCGCGCCGATGGGGATCTCCTCGCACTCTTCGATGCGGTGCGACGAACAGCGCTAGATTGTCGACGGCGCAATGAGGCGAATGGGAGCCTGGTTGAGCGGCGTCGCGCCGCCGTCGGCCGCGCCCTGCGCGTGCTCTTTGATCGGCCGGAATGCAGAGGAGGCCGGTACCATCGTTCGGGAGCGATGGAGGGCGTTGCCGAACACCGACTCATTGCCGAGGTATAGCACTTGGCGGACCCGCAACAGAAATGAAGTGGGACGGTCCGATAAATGACTGCGCTTGGGGAAACGGCGTCAACCCCTGTCAGTCTTGCCCAATCCAGACCTCCCCGATGCCCAGTCTTTCTTCAATCGCCTCAGCCTGGGCAACAGCGTCGGTCCGCGTCGCGAGGCCCGTGACACGCACACCGAACAGGTTGCCACCACCTATGGCGACGACCTTGGTCTTGACGCCTTGGTCGAGATAGCTTTTGCGCAGTTCATTGGCTGCCGGTTCCCCGCGCACCGCGATGATATTCACGAACCAACGCCCGTGTGGGTCTTGCCCCGAAATCGCAGCGCCCGCTTCTCGTCGAGCCCCTGAGCTCGAGGCTTGGGATCCGCCTCTGGAGTGCGAGTCGCTCGATTCTTGCGCGGTCGAACCCTTGAACATAGGAGCTTTTTCCTGCGCGGCACCCGTAGACTGCTGCGGCCCTTCCCCAAGTCGGTCGCGCTGCCGAGCGTTCGACGGCGGCCTCGGGACCAAGGACTCTGAGCGGACATCCGCGACTGATGGTGGTTGAACTGGCACAATACGGCCGGAGACGACACCTGGCACCCGCGAACGCTGAGCAGAGTCAGCCGGCGTAACCCCTCGCATCTCCGCATCCTTGCCCGCGCTGGCCCTTACCTGGGCCCGGCCAGGTTCAGAGCGCGGCCAAGTGGCTTCCGTCTGAACACCGTCTCCACGAACGATGGCCGAGTCGGTATTGGGGCCATCTGGTGCCGACCGGCCGAGCGCGTCGACCAAGCTCCGGGCCGGCGTCGCAATAGGCTCGGGAACGGCGCGGGGAACTGAACCTTCGGACTCCGCGCCCCCGCTGTTGGAATCCGCCGAAGCCGGCTCTTTTGTCGCCACATCAGCCGCATCTGTGCGGGGGGCACCCTCTTGCCCTGGCGCACCGGTGCTCTCCGGCACTTGGGGAGTCGACTCTGGCCCTAGGTCCTCACCCGCTAGCCTGGCGTTCGCAACAAGCTCCTCGAGTTGGGCGGTGAGGACCGCGATCCGCTCGGTCAGCTGCGCTGCGGCTGGATTGTCCAGTTCCACCGCAACGCGCCCATCGCTCGGCGACTGAGCCCCTTCAGATAAGCTGGATGGGGCGGCGTCAGGCGCAGTCACCCCGGGCTGGCTGAAGGGCTCATCGATCGCTTCAAGCCGCTCCGCGAGCACTGCAATAGACGCCTTGAGGCCTGCGATTTCCTCGTCGAGCGCCCCGTCGGCGACCGGCGCAGGCCGCGGCCACAGGTCCTCCAGTGTTGGTCGATACAGCAGCAAGACGACGCCTAGGCTCATCATGACTGCAGTCAGGAACGCCAACGTGATCCGCAGGCCGCGACCGCGCGTTGGCGGGCTTGCGGTGTGGGACTGCTTCGGGGAGCTCTCCTGGGCGCTCGGCGCGCCGGCATGTCGAGACCGGCCAACACTGGGTACCGCCTCACGCACCAAGAAGGGCCTCCCCCGCTCGACGCGTCCGGCTTCACGCCCGGCTTCCGTCCTGGGTTCATCCTCGATCGGAGAGACCGCACGAGTCTCTGGGTCGAGAAGATCCACAGGACCGTCATCCCGGATCTGGGAGACGATGCTACTCAGGTTCCCGTCCCGGCCGCTCCGGGCATCGTTCCGATTGTGGTTCGTCACGATGTAGGTCCTCCCGTCTCGCGGCGCGTCGATTAACCTGAAGCTCCACCAAGCTTAGGCCATTCTCCGGCAGCCGCTTGGTCTCTCGTTCGATCGCGGGTCGCAGATCTAGCGCCATAACGCCAAGCGAGCGGCCTGAACGACCCGATTCCTCATCGGGAGGCCGCTGCCTGTCGCCGGCGCGGACGCGACTTGCGCTGCTCATGCCGATCGAGCCAATCGCCCAAACGGGCACGCAGCCTCAACATCGCCTGCCCCTGGATCTGGGAGACGCGGGACTCGCTAACGCCCAAGATGGCGCCGATCTCACGAAGATTGAGCTCCTCCTCGTAGTACAGCGACAGCACTAGCTTTTCGCGATCCGGCAGATCTTCGATCGCGGCCACCAACCCTTCCCGGAATCCTGCGGCCTCAAGGGCCGAAAGCGGATCCGACTCGTCGACGCCGAGTTCAGGCCGACCCTCGGCCACCACATCCTCTGCCTCCGTGACAAGCTCTTCAGTGCTGATCAAACGGCATGCGGCCGCATCCGCTTGGATCCGGGCGTATTCATCGAGGCCCACGCCGAGCATCTGGGCAACCTCGGCGTCACGCGCCTCGCGGCCCTCGCGACTCTCGATCACCCGAATCGCCTGCGCGGCCTCCCGTGACCTGCGGTGAACGGAACGCGGCGCCCAGTCGTAGCGCCTGACCTCATCCAGCATGGCGCCGCGGATTCTCGTCCCAGCGTAGGTCTCAAAGGTCGCCCCAAGCGAGGCATCAAAGCTCCGTGCCGCGTCGAGCAGCCCGATCATCCCCGCCTGGATCAGATCATCCGTTTGCACTGTCTGCGGCAGCCGCGCCTTGAGATGGTGAGCGATTCGCTTCACAAGGGCGGCGTGGCGCTCGACCAACGCATCCGGCTTCAGGTTGCTCTGGCTAGCATAGGCGGCACGAGGATTCATCGCATTCACCTTAGAGGCCTCCGCGGCGCCAGCGACATGCTGGACTCCCAGCGCCGCGCTTCGCCAGTTGGGCCCAGCCTGGGCGGACAGTGGCATGCGGCGTCTGTCCCGCCCCGAGCCGGACTGGCCAACCCAGGGCAGCGCTTCTCGTCATTGGGTTCGATCCCCGCCCTCGGCCGTGGCTGCATCGAGCATCCGCTCCAGAAAAAACTCGAGGTGCCCGCTCGGCCCAGAGTTAGACGGCCATCCCTCCAAGGCCGCCGCAATCCCATCGAATGCAACCGCCGAACTGGAGCGAGGGAAGAGATCAACGACGGCGCGTTGACGCTGCACGGCCTTACGCAACTGGGGGTCGAGTGGGATAGCCCCAAGGTACGAGAGAACCACATCAAGAAACCGATCTGTCACGGTCAGCAGCTTCTCATAGACTCGGCGCCCCTCGTTCGAGGCGCTGACCATATTGGCCAACAAGTGGAAACGAGATATCTGATGTTCCCGATTCAGTACCTTGATCAAGGCGTAGGCATCGGTCATCGAGGCGGGCTCATCGCAAGCGACGACAACCACTTCCTGCGCAGCACGCGCGAAACCCACGACTTCTGGCGTGATCCCGGCTGCCGTATCCACGAGCAGGTAATCAACTGGCATCGTTAGCGCGCTGAAGGCCTGTACCAGCCCGGCCTGTTCTGCGCGACTCAGCGAGGCCATACGCGAGACACCCGACGCACCGGGTATAACCTTTACCCCAGCCGGACCAGAGAGGATGATCTCTTCCAGCGCAAGCGAGCCGTCGACCACATCCGACAAGTTGTGCCGGGGCTTGAGCCCAAGAAGGACCTGCAGGTTTGCAAGGCCGAGGTCGGCATCAAAGACCATCGTCTCGTGGCCGCGGCGCGCGAGCGAAACACCCAGATTGGCGCAGACGCTCGTCTTTCCGACACCCCCTTTCCCCCCGGTTACCGCGATGACCTGCACGGGCCGGGGGTTGGCCATTTGTTCCATTGGCAGACGCCCTTGTTCTTGCGTTAGCTCAGTGTAAGCCATTGGCTGTCCTGTATTGCGGAATGTCTTCTGTTGTTGTGACTGGCGCGCTCATCGTATCGGCCAGCGTCTCGGCTCGCTCCAGCAGATCCATCGCCAACGCGGGATGAATGTCCTCCGGAACCCGCTGTCCATCACAAGCGTACGCGAGCGGTATCTGGTTGTGCGCGAGGGCATCGAGCATTGGCCCAAGGGTAGCCGCCTCGTCGAGTTTCGTAACGATGCAGCCCTGCAAACGTGCGCGTCCGAACGCGCGAAACACTTCATCCAGTCCAGCTTTGTGCGTCACGCTGGACACCACCAAGTAGGTCTTGATGAAGGGGATACAGTCGAGTGAGCTCAGCTGGGCAGCGAGGCGGAGGTCGCGCTGACTGAGTCCAGCGTTATCTATTAGAATCAGTCTCTTGCGCGCATGCTGTTGCAGCAACTGCGCTAGCTCGTCGCGATTCGCGGCAGAGTCGACCGGGATCCCGAGGACTTCGCCGAAGGTCAACAGCTGCTCGCGTGCGCCGATTCGAAAGGTGTCGGTAGTGATGAGGGCGACGTGCCGACGACCGAATTTCAGGGCAAAGCGCGCCGCGAGCTTGGCCACCGTCGTGGTCTTGCCGACGCCGGTGGGCCCGATCAAGGACAAGACGCCGCCTTGATCGACGATATCGCCTTCCAGCGACTTGACCCGTTCCCTCAGCAAGGTCCGCACACCCTGCAGAAGCCGCTCCTGCGAGTAACCCTTGTTGCGCGCCTCCGCGGCCAGCTCCCGCAACGTCGATCGCTCGAGACCGAGCCGTTCAGCGTAGGCCATCAGCTCGCCCGTGTCCTGCCCCCCTTCCCTTGCTCCGAGCAAGCACAGCTGTTGCTCGAGGGCCGCTCGCAGCCGCCGCAGCTCGTTGCCCATCGAGCCCAACGGATCTGCGCCGGAGCCCTGGATGATCGGTCCATTCTCGGGCAGCGCGCCGGTTCCAACCGAGTCGGACCGAGACTCAACGCCCCCGTCCGCCCCGCTACCGGCTCCGGCCTCCGCAACGCTCGCAACCGGAGCCGACGCGCTCATCGCGGAAACCAACTGCTCGTCGTACTCCAATGCCACGAGAAGCTCGATGCCCGTTTCGGTCCGGCGGCTGGAGACCACCACCGCATCGGGCCCCTGATCTTCGCGCACCAAGCGCAGGGCTTGCCTCATGTCCGGCGCCAGAAAACGCTTGATCCTCATTTCAATCAGACCTCTTTCAACCTTGAACCCAGGCTGCCGAAGGGGCGCCGCCTGAGCGGGGAATGCAGCAGGCAACGCCACCGGTCGTCGAGCACTTGTATGGTTAGCGGTGTAGCCGTCGCCGGGCAAGAGGTTCAACAGCCGTGGCGTTAACCGACAGAGGCTACGATGCGCACCCTCTTGCTGTCCGGAATCTCATTGACGCCAAGCACATGGAGCGAGCGAATGCTAGGACGCAGCCATCTGGCCAACCAAGCCCGAAGCTGCGGCGCCACCACTAAGATGCTCGGCTGTCCCGCCACCTCTCGCTTCTCCGCCACGTCTCTGAGGCTGGTGAGAAGCCGCTGGGCCAGCCCGGGCTCCATGCCAACACCATCATCACTGCCCTTCTGCGCCGATTGAAGCAATACCTGTTCCAACTCTGGGTTGAGCGTAATAATGTCGAGCTCTGAGTCTAAGCCATTGATATTCTGAACGATAGAACGCCCCAATGCAGCACGCACGGCGGCGGTCAGGGCGACCGGATCTTGACCCTTGGCACCGTGCTCCGCCAAGGATTCGGCGATGGTGCGCATGTCGCGGATCGGCACACGCTCAGCGAGAAGTGTCTGCAATACCTTGACGATCACCGCCAGCGAAACCGTCTTCGGCACCAGGTCCTCGACCAGTTTAGGCGCTTGACGCGCAAGGACATTGAGTAGCTGCTGCGCCTCGTCGTGTCCGAGAAGCTCGCTCGCGTGATCCTGAATGACCGTGCTGAGATGGGTCGCAATGACCGTGCTCACGTCGACCACCGTATAGCCGAGCGTTTGAGCCTGCTCGCGCTCCTGCGGCTTGATCCAGACGGCTTCTAGGCCGAAGGCCGGGTCCTTACCGGGGATGCCAGGCAAGGCGCCAAAGACTTGCCCGGGGTTGATCGCCATCTCAAGATCCGGGTGCACTTCGGATTCCCCGACCGGCACGCCAAGGACCGAGATGCGATAGGCATTCGGGGTCAGCTCCAAGTTGTCGCGAATGTGCACGGGATGCACCAGGAAACCGAGTTCTTGAGAAAGCTTCTTGCGCACGCCTTTGATGCGCGCCATAAGCTCCCCGCCCTGTGATTGATCCACGAGCGGGATCAAGCGATAACCGAGCTCCAGGCCGATCAGGTCGACCGGATGCACGTCGTCCCAGGACAGGTCCGCCGGCGTCATAGGCTCGCTCGGCGCCGCTTGAGCGGATTCGGCCGCCTCGTCTGATCCAGCTTCCTGGCTGCGTCTGTGGACCATCCAAGCGGCGCCGCCTGTAGCGCCGGCGAGGATCAAGAACGCAAGATTGGGCATGCCCGGTACGATCCCGAGCAGGCCGATCACGGCCGCGGTCACGCCCAGCGCACGTGCGGACCCGAACAACTGAGTGACAATTTGCCGACCCATTTCCTGCGTGCTCGAGACCCGCGTCACCAGAATCGCCGCCGCTGTCGAGAGGAGCAGCGACGGAATCTGTGCCACCAAGCCGTCACCGATCGTCAGCAGCGTATAGATCCTAAGCGCCTCACCGACGGACAATCCCTGCTGCAAAGTCCCAACAGCGAGGCCGCCGACGATGTTGATGAGTAGGATCAGAATACCGGCGACTGCGTCGCCGCGGACGAACTTGCTCGCGCCGTCCATAGCGCCGTAGAACTCCGACTCTTGCTGGACCTGCTCACGACGGGAGCGGGCCTGTTCCTGATCGATCATCCCGGCGTTCAGGTCGGCATCGATTGCCATCTGCTTGCCTGGCATTGCATCGAGCGTGAACCGGGCGTTGACTTCGGACACGCGTCCGGCGCCCTTGGTCACGACGACGAAGTTGATGATGACGAAGATGACGAAGACCACGAGTCCGATTGCGTAGCTGCCGCCGACGACGAAGTCACCGAATGCCTGGATGACCTTACCAGCGGCCCCGGTACCCTCCTGCCCGTTCATCAGGACGACCCGCGTCGATGCGACATTGAGCGCCAATCGCAACAGCGTCGCCAGCAGGAGCACGTTCGGGAAGACCGCCACGTCTAACGGTCTTACCGCATAGACCGTCACCATCAGAATGATCAGCGACAGGGAGATGTTGAAGGTGAACAGCATGTCGAGTGCCACGGGCGGGAGTGGCACCACCATCATCCCGAGCAACATGACCACGACCACGGGTGCGCCGAGGCCCGATCTCAGGGCAGCCGGGATTCGCGCCGAGACGCCACCAGCACTCATGCTCAGTTCCCCTGTTTCATGTAGAGTCGGCCTTGAAGCGGCACCGACAGCAACTGCGTAGGAGTCGAACCCGGCAAATCACAGCTTGCCTCGCGTCAGCTCGTCCGGCACCGGTAGGTCCTGTGGCGCGGCCGGTTCGCGATCGCCCGTCTCGCGGGCGGTGCGCAGCTGATGGACGTAGGCGAGCAGTTGCGCCACGGCCAGGTACAGGGCGGCCGGGATCTCCTGATCGAGCTCGACATTGTGATAAAGGGCGCGCGCCAACGGCGGCGCCTCGACGACCGGTACGCTGTGGTCCCGTGCAATCGTGCGGATCTGCATCGCCAGCAAATCGGCGCCTTTGGCCACGACCCGCGGCGCCCCTGCCTTCAACGGCTCGTAACGCAAGGCGACGGAGACGTGCGTCGGGTTTGCGACGACGAGATCCGCCCGCGGGACTTCCTCCATCATTCGGCGCTTGGAGAGCTCGCGCTGTAGCTGGCGAATGCGTCCCTTGACTTCGGGGCGGCCTTCCGTCTCCTTGCCCTCATCGCGAACCTCCTGGCGCGTCATACGCAGCTTCTTCTGGTGGTCCCAAACCTGATAGGGCACATCGATGATCGCGATCAGGAAGGTCGACGCAGCCAGTACGATCAGCGAAGCACCGAAGAGATGGAAGGCATGCACCAGGTCTTGATCGATCGAGGCCACAGGCAGTGCCAAGATTTCGCCGCGTAGCGACCATAGGAAAGCCCCGCTCACCCCGCCAACCAGGACAAGCTTTGCGATCCCCTTGAGAAGCTCAACCAGGCCGCGGACGGAAAAGATCCGGCCGATCCCTTTGATCGGATCCAGTCGTTCCAGCTTCGGCTTCAAGGCCTCTGCGCTCATTGCCCACCCCCCGAGCAATGCCGGAGCGCCCAACGCGATCGCCGTTGTCCCAATCAGAAACGGCGCGAACAGCTGGAGCATGTCCTGCGTAGCCAGCTGCAACCGGCGCAGCATCGCCGCGGGGTCGGTCATGTCGACCGGGCCCAAGTCGAATGCGTACTCCATGAAACCGATCAGACCCCGCCCGAGGCTTGGCCCAAACCCGTATAGCATCAGCGCTCCGCCAAGCAGCATCAGCGCCGTATTGAGCTCCCGCGAACGCGCGACCTGCCCCTTGCGCTTGGCATCCTGCAGCCGCTTGGGCGTCGCCTTCTCGGTGCGTTCCTGTGCTTGATCCTGCGACATGGCAACGCCTAGGCAGCAGCCAGCAATCCGGCCGTCTCCATCGCGCGACCGAGAATGCCTCGAAACAAGGGTCCCAGATTCGGCACGGAGTACAGCATCGTCACCAGACCGAGCAACAAAGTAATGGAAAAGCCCAAGGCAAACACATTCAGCTGCGGGGCGGCACGCGTGGCCACCCCCAAGGCGAGATTGGTCAGCAGGATCACCGATACCACCGGCAAGGCTAGCCGCGTACCCTCACTGAACATCAGCCCGCTCCAGACCGCCAGATCCCGCAGCAGTCCCGGCGCCGGTCCCTGCGCGCTCAGGGGCAAGGTCGCAAAGCTTTGGGCCAGAACCTCGATCAATGCAAGATGGCCGTCGACAGCGAGAAACACCAGTGCACCGAGGAGAAAGTAAAATTGGCCGATGACGGGCGCCTGAATACCGTTCTGGGGGTCGACAACAGAAGCAAATCCGAGGCCCATGCTCGCGCCGATGACCTGCCCGGCAACGAGCAACACCGCAAAAGCGACTTGCAGCGTCAAGCCGATCGCGGCGCCGATCAACACCTGGTTTGCCACAATCAGAACGCCGGCCGGGCTCAGCGGATCGACGCTCGGTACCTCGCCCACGAGCGGCAGCACCGACCAGGTCAGGGCAAGGGCAAGCATCAAACGCACCCGCACGGGCAAAGTCCGAGCACCGAACAGCGGGGCAATTGACAGCATCGCGCCGATTCGCGTGAACGGCCAGAAGAAGCCCAAGACCCAGGTGGAGAGCTGGTCGAGATCGAAGGTCATGGCTGGGTCCGCTGCTTAGCCGATCAGACCTGGGATCGACTCAAACAAGCGCCTCGCAAAGCCCGTCGCGAGGGACAGCATCCAGGGACCAGCGATATAGATCGTCACCACCAGCCCAAGCAGCTTGGGTATAAATGTCAGCGTCATCTCATTGATCTGTGATGCCGCCTGAAACAGGCTCACGAGCAGACCGACGGCAAGCGCCGAAAGCAGCAACGGAGCGCTCAGCAGCACGATCACATTGAGCGTCTGTTTGCCGATGGTTAGGACGACCTCTGGGGACATGTGCGTTTCTCGCTTCTTCGGTTGCGGCGGCGGATACTCGAACCAGTCAACACTCAGGCGAAGCTGGTGGCGAGGGTGCCGATAATCAGTGCCCAGCCGTCGATGAGCACGAATAGCATCAGTTTGAAAGGCAATGAGATAATCATGGGTGACAGCATCATCATTCCCATCGACATGAGCACCGCCGCGACGACGATATCGATCACCAGGAAGGGTAGAAAGACCAAGAAGCCAATCTGGAACGCGGTCTTTAGTTCACTTGTGAGAAAGGCCGGCACCAAGAGCGAGAACGGCACCTCATCGGGAGACTGGAGATCGCCGACGTCCGCCAGGCCAGCAAACAGGGCCAGATCCGGTTCGCGAACCTGGGGTAGCATGAACTCCCGCAATGAAACAGAGGCTTGCTCGATCGCCTGTTCTGCAGGCAACTCTTCGCTTAGGTACGGCTGAATTGCTTCCTCGTTGATCCCTTGCAGGACTGGCGACATGACGAACAGCGTGAGGAACAATGCCAACCCGATCAGCACCTGATTCGGCGGCGTCTGCATTGTGCCCAGAGCCTGCCGAAGAATAGCAAGCACAATAATGATGCGGGTAAACGAGGTCATGGTTAGCACCAGTGCCGGAAGCACCGTGAGCATCGTCATGAGAAGCAGGACCTGCAGGCTCACGCTATAGGTCGTGCCGCCATCGGCATTGGCCGTCATCTTGATCGCCGTCAGACCCGGCTCCGCGGCAACAGGGGCCGCCCCGAACAGGATCGCTAAGAATAAAAGGATCGCTCTGGATTTGATATTCATTGTTTCTCTCCGAGTCGCGCCACAGCGGCTCGCCCAACCGCGAGCGCGTCCTCGAATTCCGTAGCTCGGCCCCTTGTGGTGTCCTCGTCCAGTACAAGCAGGGTTCTGATGCCGGCAGGCGAGACGCCGACCAGCAAACGCCGATCCGCAACCTCGAGCAGCAACAGGCGTTCACGCCCACCGACCCGGAGCCCGCCAAGCACCCGCAAACTCGCGCCGCCCGGTGCCTGTAGCAAATTGAACCGACGGACAACCCAAGCCAGAATGAGCAGCAAGGCGACAACCCCGATCAGCGGTAAGGTCATCTGCCCGATCGCTTCGACACCATGTATTGTCGCTCCACCCTCAAGGACGTCAGCGCTGGTCGTCGTTGTGATCCAGAAGGCGATCAGGCTCAGCCGCGCAATGAAGCGGGGACGCGGACCGCGATTGGCGCTACCGGACCAGGTCATAATCTTTCCTCCAGGTTGCGACTCAAAATAGAAGGATTCGCAAGCCGTTGTGCGTCTAACCAAGTACGATCGGGCGCTGATTCTGCCAATGGATAACCAATAGCCAGCATTTCGCTCGCGCCCATCGGCGCCGTCGGACACGTCTTCCGGAGTCATTCCTTATTGAGCCGCTTGATGCGCTCACGCATGCTCACGACATCCGTGAGACGCAGACCAAAGCGCTCATTGACTACAACCACCTCGCCTTGTGCGATGAGCGTACCGTTGACGAGGACGTCCATAGGCGCGCCTGCGTCGCGGTCGAGCTCAAGCACTGATCCCTGTCCGATCTTGAGGAGGTCGCGTATCGTCATGCGGCGACGACCGACCTCCATGGAAAGCGTCACCGGAATATCGAGGACGACGTCCAGGTTCGCGTTTGCGTTCGAGGATTCGGTCTCGGGCACGGCGGACTGGAAGTTTGCCGCCCGGTAGCCGCTGCCCGAGTGTTCTTCGCCATCGTTGGAGCCATTGGTTCCCATCACGCACCTCGGATAAGTGAAGTTGTGTATTAGGCGCAGGCAGCAAGGCCGCGCGCTTGCATTGAGCCGTCGTCACCCCCGCCGGAAGCCTGCACCGCGTCAGCCATCCCGCGCGAAGCAGCATTACTTGCGTCGATGCCATCGGTACGGTCGCATAGCACCTCGGTGACCTGTACCGCCTTCTTGCCTTTCGCGAATCCCAGGGCGCCGCGAAACACCGGCGTCCCTTCCAGGTCGACGGGAAGCTGTTTTGGTATGTCGATTGGCAGCACATCGCCGGGTTTCATCGTCAGAATCCGGCGTACCGGCACGACCGCCTCGACCAGGGTTCCCCGCAACTCAAGCGCGACATCCTGCAAGCCTTCTATCAAGCCCTCCCGCCAGCGGCGGTCAATGTCCGAGTGCTCACTGATACGGCCGTTGTCGAGCAGCGCCTTGACCGGTTCGACCATCGAATATGGAATCACAAAGGCTAGTTCCTCCCGCAAAGTCCCAATCTGGATGCCAAAGCGCGCCTCGATGACACGCTCAGGCGGATTGGCGATGCTGGCGAAAAGCGGGTTGGTCTCCACCCCTGCATGCTCCATGGTGATCTTGTAGACCGGCGCCCAAGCCGCCTCGAGATCGCGGAGTGCCTGCTCCACGAGAATCCGCGTGACGCGAAGCTCGGCGTCGGTGATCTCCTTGCGGGCCTGCATCCGCTCGTCCATGCCCTCCTCGTCGGTGCGGCCGCCGAAGTAGGCATCGACGAAGAGGTGCACCAAAGGGGCGTTCAACAGGAACAGGGCAGACCCGCGAAGCGGACGGACCTTGGCCAAATGAATTCCACAATGTGGCGCCAGCTTCGCAAGCCAGTCCGCGTAACGCATGCTTTCGATGCCAATCAACTCCACCACCACGCCCCGTCGCAAGATCCCCGACAGCGTCGTGAGAACTTTCCGGGAGAACTTTTCGTAGATCATTTCCAAGGTCGGCATGGAGCTGCGTACGATGTGCTCTTGTGCCGAGAAGTCGTAGCGCACCACATCGCCCTGAGGCTCGGCGTCGAAAGCCTCGCCCGCCAGACGCCCCTCCTCGACCTCCTCAAGCAGGGCGTCGAGTTCTTCCGGAGTCAAGAGATCGTTGATTGACATGTCACTGCATCAAGAAGCTTGTGAAGTAGGCGTCGATCACGCCAGGTTCCGCAATCAACTCCTCGAGCATCGCGCGGATCTCATCACGGATGCGCACGCGCAAGTGCTCTTTACCTTCTTGCGTGAGAAGCGCATCCGGGTCCTGGCTGCTCAAAAGCATCACTAGGCCGTTACGAATGGCCGCAGCGTGGGTCTTGAGGGCCTCCTCGACGTGTTTTCCGGTCACCGCCACCTCGAGATCGAACTGCACGAACTGAGCTGTCGGGGAGCCATGAAAGGTTGCGACGAAGGCCGGATCCAGCGATACGTAGATCCGTTCGTTCGGGTTAGCCGCGACTGCTTCGTTCGCCTCTGCGCCGTCTTCCGCGACAGACGTTGGCGAACCCTGACCAGGCAGATTACCCGTCAGGAACAGCGTTCCGAGCACGCTGCCTATAACGGCCAAGACTCCAATAGCCACCAAAATGATCGTCTGCTTCATGGCTGTGCTTACCTGTTGCCTGTCCACCTACCGCGCCGCNGTCCGTTGGATTCGATCGGAGAGGACGCGACGCCTTCTCTTAAGCAAACAGCAGGCCACAAAAATATCTATTGTTGTACAACGCCTTAAATTGCGGGTGACGATGTCCCGTCGGGGCGCGGGGAAGGTAGCGCTGGCAGGGCGACGGGTTTTTGACTGGCGACGCCAACCCGCAGAGACCGCGGAGCGTCATGGAAGGTGATGGCGCCGGAACCGCACCAAAAACCGGTTGGCAATAGGAATCGGGAGAGAACGGCGGAGCCGGATGGGCGGGCACCGCCAAGGGCGAGCCGGCGGCGAGAGAGGGACTGCGCAGGGCTCGCCTGAGCGACTAGACGTAGGCGTCGAGCACCCCAGCGGCAACAGCTACCGCCTCGCCCCTGAGATCTTCGTCTTGACCGCCGCCTGGGTCCGGTGCAGGGTTATTGTGCGATTGCGTATCCGCCGGGGTATCCTGCCGTTGATCGGCGTGCCGCTCGGCGACCTCGACATCCGAGAGCGCAAGGCCAGCCTCGCCGAACAGTTCGCGCAACCGTGGCAGTGCGCCCTCAACCGCTTCCTTCGTGCTGCTGCTCTGCACCAGGAAGCTGACACTCGTCGCGTCGCCGTCTTGTTTTATCCGTATCTCGAGGCTGCCGAGCTCCGGTGGATTCAGCCTGAGCTCCGCCATTTGTTCCTGCCGGCCCACCTGCCATAACACGCGCTGGCCAAGCTCTTCACGCCAGCCGCTCGCGCCCACAGCTTTGTTCAGCTCGGAGGTCGACAGCCTAAGTTCTTCAGTAGCGGCTGGTCGCTGCCCCTCATGCAAGCCTGTTGTGGCGGCCCCCGGAGCCCCCTCGCCAGCCGTCACCATCCCGGCCGGCTGATACCCGCGCCGCTGTGCCGGTATTACTGAATAAATGGCCTCGCGAAACAACAGCGAGTCGCCCGTCTCGATTTCACTGCCGCCATCGACCGGTTCGCGGGCAGTCAAGCTCGCGAGTCGAGATTCCGATACGGCCTCGGCAATGTCCCGTTCGCCACCTGCCTGGCGCCGCGATCCTGTCTGGACCTCCTGCGACTGCGCCTCGCCCTCTGCTTGGGTTCCGCCCAAACGCCAGGAGGCTTGCTCCTGCGCCGGCGGGTACGCCCCCCGCGCGTCGGCGGCCTTCGGATCACCCCCGCTGGCCCCCGCACTTGCCGGATGAGGGATCGATTCGCCGGTCGGCACTGCGGGGATCGCCCGATTGCACGAGCGCCGCTCTCCAGCGCCGTCGGTGGTCGACATCTCCGTGCGATCCAACTGCGATTGCAACCCCGCCTCCTGTGTCTCCCCTTTTGGGGTCGCAACGCGCTGGAGCACGAAGCCAGATTTTCGCTCGCCGGCCTCGCCCTCGACTGCTTCGAATCGCGTTTGGCTATCGAGCCGTGGCACATCGACCTTCGCGTCTTCGACACTGTCCTCCCGCACGCCCAGCTTTCGGCCGTCCGGTTGTTCGCCGTTGCTTGTCCGCTCGCCTTCCGCGGAATCCTGCTCCAAGCGCTTTGGCGACCGGGAACCGGGCTCCGGCGTCGACGCGGGCGTGTCTGACTGCGATGCCTTCTTTCCCGTCGGTGGCTGCGCGGCCGTTTCCGACGCCGATGCCTTCTCCCTAGTCGGTGGTTGGACGGGCGCTTCCGCCTGACCGAGCTGATGGCGCATCAAAGGAGCGAAGGACGAGCTGTCCGCAGGGCTTGCCTTCGAACCTGCCGTTCTCGGGCCACTTCGCCCGTCCACAGAAGAGGTCGGAAGCGCGCGCATCGCAACATCCATGGTGACTCAAACCTCTTCGGCAGCGAACTTCAAAGGTCGCGAACGGGCGACTTCGTCCAAGAGCCGCTGCTCGACTCGATCCTGGACCTGCCCTTCCCGCGTGCGCAATCGATCGATCACCTTCTCTATTACAGCCACCTCCCTCTGCGCCTCCTGCCAGCGTTGCAGCGACTGTTCTACGGCCAAGCTGTGCTGCTCCAAGCGCGTACGATGCTCGTCGATCGCGCTGTTGAGGCGCCCCATGAACCGCCAATAATCCTGTAGATTTACCCCAAGGTCCGGAGCACTCTCGGCCATCTTGCTGGCATACTCGTCTCGGTACCCAACGAGCTCCGTCAGCCGACCCCCGACATCGTCCAGGAGCTGCCTGCGATGTTCCAGGGCGCGCGAGGCATTGTCGCGCCGTTCTTCCATCATCCGCTGGACCGTCTCGATGCGTTGTCTGCGACCCACCGCAACCTCCCCTCTGAATCGGCCTCACTCCACAAGAGCCTCGCCAGCGAATGCGGCGTTCGCGCCTCATGCAGCGGCCTCGGACTCCGGCTGCATGAGCTCGGCCAGCTGCGCGACGCTGACCTGAAGGTCGACCCGCTCGCGCATGCCCTGGCGCAGAAACGCCGCGATCGCCGGCCGTCGCTCGACGGCCTCGTCCAGTTCGGGATTCTGCCCTTTCCGATAGGCCCCGAGTGTGATCAAGTCTTGATTTCGGTTGTACAAAGAGATCAATCTCTTGAGGCTGCGGGCCGCTTCCTGATGCGGGTCGGGCGTGATCTCGTTCATCAGCCGGCTTACCGACGCCTCGATGTCGATCGCTGGGTAGTGGCCTGTGTCAGCGAGTGCGCGGGACAAGACGACGTGTCCATCGAGGATCGCCCGTGCCGAATCGGCGATCGGATCGAGTTGGTCATCGCCCTCGACGAGGACCGTGTAGAAGGCGGTGATGGAACCCTCGCCGTCGCCGGCCCCGGCCCGCTCGACGAGATGCGGTAGCTTGGCGAATACCGAGGGCGGGTAGCCTTTGGTCGCGGGCGGCTCGCCAATGGCGAGCGCAATCTCGCGCTGGGCCTGCGCGTAGCGAGTCAACGAATCCATCAGCAGCAGGACTCGCTGCCCCTGATCGCGAAAGTACTCTGCGATGCTGGTCGCGAGCATCGCCCCATGCAATCGCATCATCGGCGGACGATCGGCCGGCACGGCCACCACGACCGCCCGACGACGGCCCTCCTCGCCAAGGGTATTCTGCACAAACTCCCGAACCTCGCGCCCGCGCTCGCCAATCAGTCCGACGACCGTCACATCGGCGTCCGTGTAGCGGGTCATCATGCCGAGCAGTGCGCTCTTTCCGACCCCGCTTCCGGCGAAGAGCCCCATACGTTGGCCACGGCCCACCGTCAAAAGCGCATTGATGGCGCGCACACCAACGTCCAGCGGTTCGTCGATCGGCGCGCGAGCCATCGGGTTGATCGTGCGGCCATGCAGTGGGAACCGACCCTCCGCGCGCAATGCGCCGCGACCATCCCAGGGCCGGCCGGCGCCGTCCAACACCCGGCCGAGAAGTCCGGAGCCGACCGGCACGCCGCCGTCGTGGCGCGCTGGCGTCACCCGGGCATTAGCTGTGAGCCCGCGGTCTTCGCCAGCCAGCATCAAATAGAGTCGCTCGCCGGCGAATCCGACGACTTCGGCATCGACCTCGGTGCCGTCCATCGCCTCGATCGTGCAGCGACCGCCAACAGCAGCCTGGCAGCCTACGGCCTCGAGCGTTAGGCCGATGGCTCGCGTCAGGCGCCCCTGCGCGACCAGCGGAGGGAGATCTTCCACCGCCGACCGATAGGCGCGCAACGAGTGCGCCCAGCGCTCGCTGCGAACGACCGACTCGGCCGTTGCGGCAGTCATTCACCCGCCCCCGCGGCACCGCGTTCCGGAGTCTTCGACTTGGTGGCCAGGTCGGCGGCGCGCTCGCCACCGAAAACGTGACAGATGGCGTTCGCCAGACGTCGCTCGACAGTCGCATCCACCTCAGAGGAACTCGCCACCACGACACAGCCGCCGCGGGTGATCGCCGGGGTCTCCACGATTTGCCACCCGCACGGTCTCTGATCCTCGGCTTCCGAGTACAGCTCACGCAACAGAGCAGCATCCTCAGGGTGGACCTTCACGGCGACCTCGCGCGCCGCCAACGGCAGCACCGCAATGGCCTCGCGGATCGCCGCGACAATCACCCCAGGGTCTGTCTTGATTTCTCGTCGCACCAGCTGCCGGACCAGCGCGATGCAAAGCGCTACCAGCTCATCCTCAACGCGCGAATCGAGCTGCTCGAGCGGCCGAGCGAGGACGTCGATCAGCGCTCGGAGCCGTCCCGACTGGGCCGCTATCTCAGCAGCACCCTGCTGCAATCCCTCTTCGCGTCCGACGCGCAGGCCTTCTTCGTATGCCGCTTCTCGCAGCGCCTGCAACTCCTCCGCCGTTGGCGGCTGTGGCTGCACTTCATCTGCCGGCGGCGCTGCCGTTTGCTCCGAGGTGTTGGTCGCTCCCATATGCGACCAAGGCTGAAAGCCGTGGCCGGCACTGGTTTCAGACGAAGTCATCTTGCAACCCCAGGCTGATTTCACCCTTTTCCGCCATCCTGCGCGCAATGCGGACGATCTCCCGCTGGGCATGCTCGACATCGGCAAGCCGCACCGGCCCCGTCCCCTCGATATCGTCCTGGATAAGCTGCGCCGCCCGCTTCGACATATTGGAAAAAACCAATTCCTTGAGGGGCTCGTCGGCAGCCTTCAGGGCCTTGACGAGCATATCGCTCGGCACGTCCTTCAGCAAAGCCTGCACGTGGCGCCCGCTCATCTTAACCAGATCTTCGAAGGCGAATAACGCCTCGTCCAAGGCCGTGCCGAGCTCTGGATCCTCGGAGCGAATCGCTTCCAGCACATCCGCGCCAAGGGAACCTTCGAGCTGATTGATCATGTCGACTGCAGCCTTCACACCGCCGATTCGCGAACGATGAATACCGGGCGCGTTCGAGACCTTCTGGTCGATGATCGCATCGAGCTCCTTCAAGGCCGCCGGCGGCAAGCTCTCCAGGTTGGCAATGCGGGAAAGCAACTCGGGACGCTGCGCCTCTGGCAACAGGGCCAGCACCTCGGCGGCGTGGTTTGGCGTCAGGTTGGCCAGCACGATCGCGGCGATCTGCGGATGCTCATGGCGGACCAGATCGGCCACTGCATTGGCGCTCATGTGCTCGAGGGCCTCCATCCCCTTGAGCCGCCCCGCCATGATCTGGCCCACGAGCTCCTTAGCGCGATCCTTGCCTAGCGCATTACCTAGCGCAGCCAGCAAGTATTCCTCCGAGCCCACACGCAGAGGCATTCGGTCGGCGGCCTGATCGATGAAGTCCAATAGCGTTTCCGAGACCTCTGCGCGCGAGACCTTGCGCATCCTCGAGATGGCCATGCCCAGTTTCTGGACCTCTTTTGGCTCAAGAAACTTGAGCACCTCCGCGGCAAGACTTTCGCCGACGCTAAGCAATAGCAGCGCAGCGCGTTCCGTCCCACTCAACGACGGTGTCACTTCATTGGTCACTGGCAAGCCACTCCTTCACCAATTCTGCCGCGCCCCGCGGATCCTCGCCGACGATCGCCTGGGCACGCGAGACTCTGCCCTGGTAGTCATCCACTGGCGGCGGGAGACCGCCTGCCGCATGCTGCGCCTCGTGAGAGAGGGCGACCTGATCCGGGCGCAGTTCCTCTGGCGCAGTAAGAGCCGGATCGCCGCCTTTGGCGCCGACCGCGTGCTCTTCGCTGCCATCGTCCGTCCCCTGCCCCGCTTGCCCGTTTTGCGATAGGCCGCGCATCAACGGACGCAGAACGATGAAGGCCAACAGCAGCACCACGACCGCTGCAGCCCCCTGCTTGAGCAGGCCCCAGAACCAAGGTTGCTCCCAAAGAGGGGGCTCCGCGAGTGCCAAGCCGTCTCCGCCAGCTTGGAAGGATGCGTTGACGACGTGCACGCTGTCGCCGCGCGCCTCGTCAAAGCCAACGGCCTGTTTGACGAGGACGGTCAAATCCTCGAGCTCTTCCCGCGACAGCGGCTCACCGACCGGATTCCCCTCCTCGTCGGTCGCGACGCGATCGTCGATCACGACCGCAACCGACAAC
>JGI12210J13797_10045343_pt1 | contig 21205 bp, 20 predicted proteins | sample ElkSlonscriptome_3_FD_13797 | JGI IMG/M metagenome (IMG submission 13797)
TGCCGGCCCCTATGTCGAGATCACGGTCACCGATGACGGACCGGGAATCCCCGACGACGTTCTGAACCGGGTCTTCGATCCCTTCTTCTCTACCAAGGCCCAAGGGAGCGGACTCGGGCTCTCGACGTCCTTCTCCATCGTGGCCGCGCACGGCGGCCGGCTCATCGCCGTATCCGACCCAGGCCGAGGGGCGACTTTCTTCGTGTATCTGCCCGCCGCGAAGATCTCGGCGAGGCCCTCTCCTCCCAAGCATGCGGTCGCTTCCGGCTCGGGCCGGATCCTCGTCATGGACGACAACGATGCCGTGCGCAGGAGCCTGACGCGTATGCTCGAGCGATTGGGGTATGGCTGTGATGCCGTAGAGAACGGAACGGACGCCATTGCGTACTACCGCAGGGCGCAGTCAGATGGCCCCTACGCCGCGGTCATCCTCGACCTGACGATTCCGGGTGGGCTCGGGGGCAAAGTCGTTCTTCAGGAGCTACGCGCCCTAGACCCCGCGGTCATCGCGCTCGTGACCAGCGGCTATGCTGAAGACGACGTCATGGCAAACTACGACGCCCACGGCTTCCAGGGCCGTCTTCGCAAGCCGCTCGACGTGGCGACCCTGAGCACCGAGCTCCGCCGCTCGCTCGGCGAAGACTGAGCCGCTAGAGGTCACCCCCGACCTCGGTCAACCCAGCGCGCCGAGCTTGGTCAGCTCGGCGAGGTCGGCCTCGTGGCCCTCACGGATGGTCGCCACCGTGCCGCCGCGCAGGGCCTTCTTGGTGGCGGCGACGGCCGGCAGGGACAGGCCCGCGAGGGTCGTGGCCACCTGCACCGCCTCTTCGACGACGCCCGCGGGGGCCAGGCGGTCGAGGTAGCCGGCGTCACAAGCGGTCTCCGGATCGTAGATCCTCGCCAAGAGGGTGGCCTCGGTGAGGTGTCGCCGACTGAGCCGGTCGCGGGCGAGCTCGCGGCCGAGCAGAGGAAGCGGCAGGCCGATCTGGGTCTCGTTGAGACCGATCTTGAACGCGCCCGGCGTGCCGAGCCGGAGGTCACAACAGAGCAGCATGAGCGCGCCACCCGCGAGGGCGTGGCCGGTGCAAGCCGCGACCACGGGGAGGGGAAAGGTGTAGAGGCGGAGCAAGAGCTCACCGCCCTTGGTCAGGATCTCCTTCGCCGAGTCGGGACCCGCCATCATGGTCTCGAGGTCGAAACCGGCGCAGAACTTCCCCTCGCGGCCCGCGATGACGACCGCCTTGGCTTCTTTCTCGGCCCGATCGAGCTGCTCGTCGAAGGTGTCGAGCATCGCGTGGCTCAGCGCGTTGGCCTTGCCGTCGTCCATCGTCATCAGGGCCACGTCGCCCTGCATCGCGTAGCTCATCCGGAGATCTGCCATGCCGTGTTGCTACCACCAGTGGCTCTCCGGGACGAGGCTCGGTACCCTAGAGGGGTGCTTGCGGCGCGGCGATGGCGGCCGGCCGGGACCCGAGGGTGATGACGATGCGACGATTCCTTGTAGGGATGGCGGGGCTCTTTGGCCTGGCCCTGACGTGGGGCGCGTGTAGCGCTTCGAGCGATGTGGACGACGACGGGAACAGCTCGGGCAACCCGAGCGGTAGCGGCGGCGCCGGCGGCGAGAGCACCGGCACCTTCTCGACCGTGGGCGTCGGAGGTGGCGACGCGTGCGACACACGGTGCTCGACCGATCTGCACAACGTGATCGATTGCAACGGCAACGTCGTCACCCAGTGCCCGCCCGATCAGGGATGCGGTAGCAATGGCACCTGCGTGCCCGCGTGCCAGTCGGCGGGCGAGAACGCGAGCACCTTCGGCTGTGACTTCTACAGCGTGACCCCCGCCGTGATCTCCGAGTCCCGCGGCAGCTGCTTCGCGGTCATGGTCGCCAACACCTGGACCAGCCCCATCACCGTCAGCGGCGAGTATGGCGGGCAGACCATCGACGGCTCCCAGTACCTCTACGTGCCCACCGGCCAGGGCAACAACCTGAGCTACCAGCAAACCAACGGCACCCTGCAGCCGGGTGAGCTCGGTATCCTCTTCCTGTCGAAGTACGAGTCGGGCGACATCTTCCAGGTCGACTGTCCCGTCCCCCAAGCGCTCGAAATGAGCACCCAGGTCGACAACACGGGGCTCGGCACCGCCTTCCGAATCACGACCGATCGCCCCATCGTGGCCTACGACGTCTACCCGTGGGGTGGGGCTTCGAGCTTCGTGACCAGTGCGACCCTGCTCTTGCCCACGCCGACGTGGGGAACCAACTTCGTCAGCGCCGACGCGTGGAACGCCATGATCGGCAACCCCTTCACCCAGATCGTCGCGGCCGAGGACGACACCACCGTGACCATGGTGCCCTCGAGCGCGGTGCAGGGTGGAGGCGGGCTGCCGAGCATCGGCGCCAACACGGCCGGCACCTTCACCCTCAACCGGGGCCAGGTTGCCCAGTTCGTGCAGGGGACGCGCCTCGCGGGCTCGACGGTCCAGGCCGACAAGCCCATCAGCATCTGGGGCGGCGCGACGTGCATGAACATCCCCGACGGCGCGGTCTTCTGTGACGCCGCCCACCAGCAGCTCCTGCCGGTGCAGACGCTCGGCTTCGACTACGCTGCCGTGCGCTACCCGAGCCGAGGCGGTGACGACAGCGCGCCCTACACCATGGTGGGCATGGTCGACGGCACCACCCTCGTCTACGACCCGGCGCCGCCCTCGGGGGCACCGATGACGCTCAACCAGGGCGACGTGCAGGTTTTCTTCACCGACCAGGTCTTCTCGGTGAAGAGCCAGGACGCCGACCACCCGTACTACATGGCCGCCCACATGACGGGCAGCTCCACCAATCCGTCGTCCATCGGCGATCCCGAGTACGTCAACCTCGTCCCGCCGGCGCAGTACCTCGACTACTACCTCTTCGCCACCGATCCGACCTACCGCTACACCGCGCTCGTCTTCGTGCGGCAGAAGGCGCCCGATGGCACCTTCAAGGATGTGACCCTCGACTGCCTCGGCACCCTCAGCGGTTGGCAGCCGATCGGCAGCAACGGCGACTACGAGTACGTTCAGCAGTTCATCGTCGACAACGGCTCGGGCGTCGGCGGCTGCAACAACGGCGCCCACACCGCGTCGAGCGAGGTGCCCTTCGGCCTCACCGTCTGGGGCTACGACCAAGACGCCAGCTACGGCTACCCAGCGGGCATGGCGGTCGAGACCATCAACCAGGTCGTCGTCCCGCCCACACCCAAGTAGCGACCGTCGAGCGCTTGCGCAGGTGCTCGGGGGGCAGACCCTGATCGTCGAGGGTCCTACGACTGGGGGGCCTCATCTGGCTCGAGCGCCGCTGTCCCCTGACGGGGACGCGCGCATCTTTGGGCCGATGACGTGTCGAATGACAGCCATCAAGTTCTTGGCGATGAAGACGTTCCTTCAAGCGGCGGCGACTCATGCCGTGCGGGAGGGAATAGACAGAGATGATTCAGCTCGTTTACGGGAGCCGTGCCTCGCGCCCGGTGAGGTTCGCTGAGCTTTGCAAGCTGCTCGCCTTGGCCCAGCGTAAGAACGCAGCCCGTGGGGTGACAGGCAAGCTCTGCTTCGACGGCAAGTGCTTCGTGCAGGTGCTCGAGGGCGACCGCGACGACGTCAACGCCGTCTACCATCACATCGCGCGGGATCCGCGCCACCAGGAGCTTCAGATCCTGTCGGTGTGCGAGGTCGAGGTCCGGTCCTTTGCCGAGTGGCACATGGCCTATTGCGGGGTGAGCGAAGCCTCCAAGGCGGTGCTCGAGCGCTTGGGCATTCCCTCGCTCGACCCGCTAGAGCTATCGGCGGAGGCGGCCCTCGCGGTGCTCACCGATCTGCCGAGCCTCGCCAAGCCCGAGGCGGTCGAAGCCGCCTGACGCTCAGCACTGGTCGAGGAGCTGGCGGAGCCGCGCGCCGCCCAGCGGCGGGCGCCGGGAGAGACGAACCTCGACGTCGTCGCTGTGCTGACAGAGGCGCTTGAGCTCGGTGCTCAGCACGCGCAGCCGGTCGTAGGTGTGGATGTCGCGAAAGCTCTCTTGGCGCTGTGCGCGGCCGCGGCCGGCCCCGGGCGGCACCGGGAGGTCACGTTCGGGCGGAACGAAGCAGCGCTCGATCACCCGGCCGCCCTCCACCAACAGGCGGCGACGGGCCGTCTGACCCGGCTCGTGCCAACCCACGGTCGACTCGCTGAGAAGGCAGAGCCATCGAGACCGGCGCAGCTGCCGCCCCATCTGAAGGGTGACCCGCTCCACGTGGCGGGCGACGCGCTCGGGATCCCAGGGCCGAGGGCCCTCCACGCCCCGCGGACCGGGGTCGAGGCGTCCGTCGCGGGCGAGGATGGCGAGATACTTGCTGAGGGCGAGCAGCTCTTCCCGCGGTCGCTCGCTTGGGACGCCGCCGTAGCGGTGACGAAAGAGGGCGAGTCCGGCTGCGAGCTCATCGGGGCTAGGGGCTTCCCACCCCCCACCGGCGCCCATGGCGCGGCCGCGTTCCCGAGGGTGGCTCCCTTTGGGATCGTCGAGCAAGTCGCACAGCGCATTGAACGAACGCAGCGACCACGGCGACGGGAGCGGCCCCACGCGGTGGGCGTCGTCGGGGGCGGCGTCGGCCGCACTCAGATCGGCCGTGGCGAACCACACGTCACGCACCTCGTGCCGGAGGGCCTTGTTGTAGACGGGCCGGTGCGTCTTGATCTCGTCCGTCTCGAGCATGGCGGCCTCGAGCGCAGTGTGGGTCACGGTGGCGTCGACCTCCTTGGCCTGGCTCAGCATCTCGAGGAGTCGCTCGTCGTGGCCGCGGCGCTTGGTGAAGTAGCTGTTCACCCGCTTGCGGAGGCTGATGGCTTTGCCCACGTAGAGCAGCCCGCCCCCCTCGCGCCGAAAGCGGTACACGCCGGGCGTATCGGGCAGCGCGAGCCGGTCGGCGCGCAGCATGGGGTAGCCGCGCTTCTTGCTGCGCTTCTGCGGCTTGGTCTCGGCGAGCCATCGCCGCAATGCGACCCAGTCGTCGATGCCTTCTTCGGCTAGCACCTCGGCCAGGCGGCGCCAGACGTGGATGGTGGCCAGGACGTGGCCGTCGGAGCGACGCAGTAGCTCCGGGGCGAAGCCGTAGTAGCCGGACACCGCGCGCAGATTGCGGCGGGGGAGGTCGGGCAGGAGCCGTTTGGCGATCTCGTGGGTACACGCGACCTCGAAGGGCATGTCGCCTTCGGGGCCGTGGCGTGCCTGAAGCTGACGCAGGAACGAAAGCTCGAAGCGTGCGTAGTGGATGACGGTGCGCACCGGGCGCGGCATCGATGCCATGTCGCGCTGCAGCCGCGCCCAGACGGTTCCTTCGTCATCGGCCCCCTCCAGGTCATCCCGGCCGATCCCCGTGATGCGGCTCACCGCCCGCGGGAGCGGCACCTCGGCCGGCAGCGCCACCAGGTGACTTCGCGTCTCTGGCTTTCGCCTTCCCTCGACGCGTGCCCACCCGAGCTCGATGAGGCGACCCGTCTTGGGGCTCGACGACGTGGTCTGGGTGTCGACCACGAGCACCTCGCAGTCGAGAAGGCCCATGCTCAGGTGCCTCGGTCTAGCTCCATGCGATAGCCGACGCCGCGCACGGTGAGGATCCGGTAGGGATCGGCCTTGGTGTGCCCGAGCTTTTTCTTCAGGCTGGAGACGAAGTTGTCGACGGTGCGGGGGTCGACCGAGACATCGGGGTCCCAGGCAGCGGCCAAGATCTCCTCGCGGGACAATGCGCGGCCGGCGTTGCGCAACAAGACGGAGAGCAGGTCGAACTCGGTGCGGGTCAGCATCAGTTCGACGCCGGCCCGGGTGAGCTTGCGGGCGGGGACGTCGAGGGAGTAGTCGCCGAAGGTCATGGTGTCGGCGACGGTGGGCTCGGGCTGCGAGCCGCGACGCATGAGCGCGCCCACCCGCGCGAGGAGCTCGCGCAGACGGTAGGGCTTGGCGATGTAGTCGTCGGCGCCTGCGTCGAAGCCCGCCACGAGGTCGCTCTCGAGGGTGCGTGCGGTGAGCATGAGTACGCGCACCGGGAGGCCCTTGTCGCGGATCTCCTTGCACAGGGTGTAGCCGTCGGTGTCCGGCAGCATGATGTCGAGGATGACCAGCTGATGCCCTCCCCGCGCCAGCTCCTTGCGGGCGGTCGCACCGTCGGGGGCCAGGGCCACCTCGTACCCCTCGTCGATGAGGTTGTCCTCGAGGGCCAGCCCGAGGTTCTCGTCGTCCTCCACGATGAGGATGCTCGGCTTGCTCATGGCGAGGGCATCCTAGCAGTCCGCCGCTCGCCCGAGCGGTTTCACCTCGCCGCGGTGCCCTCGGTCCGGCCAGGGAGGTGGATCGTGCGTGATCCGCGGATGATCGTCTGCGACACCCGACAGGGCCGAGGGCGATGCTCAGGCATGATTCTGCGCCGGCTGCGGCGCCGAGCCGGTACCGCGTCGTGCGTGCTCGACGGTGAAGGGCCCGTTGGATACGGTAGTGCGATGACTCTCGCTTCCACCATCGATGATGCGCAGCTCATCGAGACCATCCTCGAAGGCTCGAGCGGCGGGGGTGCGATCATGCCGGGCCTCGCCAATCAGTTCGACGACCAGGAGAGCGCAGACGTGGTCGCCTACGTACGCGCAAGCTTCCCTTGATGGCGCTTCATCGCCCGGCATGGACGGTCGCCTCCGTCTTGATCACCGGTCTCTGGGGGACGACCGCGGCGGCTCAGCCGGCAGATACTCCTCCGCGCTGGACCCTGCAGGTCGATCCCCTCACCACGGCGCTCGGGTTCGTCCATCTGCAGGCCGAGCGCGCGCTCGGTGAGTTTTGGTCCGTGTACGCCGGCCCCTCGCTACGCCTCTACGATGGCGTATCGTCTTTGGACGATCCGAGTGGGTTTCGCGGATACGGCGGGGAGGCCGGCGTCCGTTGGTTCTACTTCGGGGGCGCCCCGGCCGGCTGGTGGCACCAAGTCCGCGGGGTGGTGGCGTATCTCGATGCACAGGAAGGCGACGCCAACGGGGTGGGGGGCTACGTGAGCACCTTGGCCGGATACACCTGGATTTACGAGGAGACGCTGGTCCTCAGCGGCGGCCTCGGCGTTCAGTACATCGACTACACGTTGGAAGGGAAAGGCCAGCAAGGTGTGTTTCCGGCCGCACACAGCACCATTGGCGTAGCCTTCTGAATCGGGCCACGAGCGCAGAAGGTGGCGTCAGCCGGTCATCGAACTCGAGGACGGGCCGCCCGACCCCTCGGAGCTCGACGTGTTCACCCCCGACGTGGGCGGTGCGGTGTTGGCGCGGCCCGGGAACAGCCCGTCGAGAACGTCGATGAGGTCCTTGGCGTCGAAGGGCTTGGTCAGGACGGTGTTGTCGACCTCACCGGCCCATTTCTCCAGGTCGCCGAAGACACCGCCGGTGATGAAGACGGTGGCGCGGGCCAGCTCTGGGTCGAGCTCGGCGATGCGCTCGTGCACGTCGCGACCATTGCGCTGTGGCATCATCACGTCGCAGATGACGGCGTCGAAGCTGTGTTCGTTGTCCTCGATCCAGGTCAAGGCCTCCTCGGCCGAGACGGTGGTGGTGACGTCGTAGCGGTGGGCGATCATGCGCCGGATGGCGCGGCAGACGGATGCCTCGTCGTCGATGAGGAGGACCGTTTTGGGGACCTCGAGTGCACTGACGACCGGCGGTACGGTCTCCCGCGCCCGCTCGACGGGGCGGGCGCGTAGAAGGCGTACGACGACCGTCGTCCCCTCGCCCCGCCTCGATTCAATCGAGAGGTCACCGCCGGCGGCGACCACGGTCTCGCGGGCGATGGCGAGGCCGAGGCCACTGTTCTTTCCCAGCGTCTTGGTGGTGAAGAAGGGGTCGAAGATCTGGCTGAGGTGCTCGGGCTCGATACCCTCGCCGCTGTCGACGACTTCTATTCGGACATCGTCGTCGTTCACCTCGGCGCGTATGCGGACGCGATGGTCCTCGCGGCGGCCGGTGGGGATGGCCTCGATGGCATTGAGGAGGAGATTCACGAAGACCTGCCCCAGCTTTGCCCGGTCGCCTTCGATCGTTACCGAAGGTACGTCGACGTCGAGGCGCGCGTGGTGTCGGGCCTCGTTGTGAATGATGCGAGCCGCGGCCTTGACGATCTCTTGGAGGTCGATGACGTCGGAGGACGTGTGGGGTTGGGCGAGGCGCCTCAGGTCCTGGACCACGTCGCGAACGCGTTGGGTTCCGTTCAGGGCTTCGTCGATCAGCTCGACCGAACCGGGATCGCCACCGGGGATGGTGTCCCGCAGGTGGTGAAGGTTCGCCATGACGAAGGTGAGGGGGTTGTTGATCTCGTGGGCCACGCCGGCGGCGAGGGTCCCCGTCGCGACCATTCGATCGAGGCCCATGGTCTGGGCCAAGAGCTGTCGCTGAGAGGTGATGTCGAGGGCGATGACGACCGTCGCGTTTTCGCCCGAGAGGCGCAGCGCGAAGGCTTTGGCCTGCCAATGTACGGAGGGGCCTTGCGCCGGCAACATGGTGAGCTCGGCCAACTGTCCCGGCGCCTCGAGCGTGATGAGCTTGCCGCGGGCCTCGACCATGGCCCGAGGGGAGATCCAATCGAGGAGCTCGGTTCCGATCAGTGACGCGGGCGTCGTGCGCAGGGCTTCGGCGGCGGTGCGGTTCACGTGGGTGAGCCGGCCCCTGCGGTGCACGAGGATCGGGAGTGGGGCCTCCGCGAGGAGGTCGAGGATGGCCTCGGCCTGGTCGGTGACCTCGCGCTTCCAACGCCGTCGCTCTTCGGTGGTGCTCTCGAGCAGTCGAGCGTAGCTGCGCACGTCGAGCAGCTGGGTCGCGGCGACGATGGCTACGAAGCCGTATTCCATGAAGAAGGCGGGTGCGCTCACCTGACCGAAGAAGATGATGAGGTCGTGCAGCCCGGCGAGGATCCAAATGGCGAATGCGCCGGCTAGGAGCCGTCGCTCTGCCCGGTCGTCGATGCGACGTACCATCCAGCCTACCGTCCCGACCACGCTCAGCAGGCATAGGAGCATCAGCGCGGCGTAGACCGGGTTGAACTCGAGGGAGGAGAAGACCGCGCCTCCCCAGAAAGGGACGAGGACCGGCGCGCCTGCGATGACCCAGTCGGTGAGCGTGATGACGCTCAGCAGTGGGAGGATGATCGCGACCCGGTACGGCTGCTTGATGGGGAGCGTCTGACCGACGAGCGCCTCGGCGTACTCGCAGGTGCAGAAGATCATCAGCATCAGGCACACCGTCACGGCCTTCGACATGGCGATCACGTCACCCGGCTGGGTGAGCACGTAGGCGAGCCCGTGCAAGATGGCGTAGGCACCGGTGAAGACCGCGAGCAGTCCTCCCCAGAGATGCGATCGCGTGTGAGGACGCTTCCGCCAGAGCCACAGCTCGTAGGCCGAACCCGCGAGGGCGAGGACGCCCGCGGTCGTGTTGCCTACGGTCTGGAGCGGCAGCTGCATGGAGTCTCTCGAAAAAGATGAACGGCCGCTTGCGACCCGGGTTGATGCCCCCTGTGGCGTGATGTCGCCCGCCAAGCTAGCAGGCTGAGAATGCTCGGGTTTGGATTTGGTGTCACCGAAAGGGGGCGATGGGGCTGTGTCGTTCCACTCCCTACATACTCCCCATTCAGGCCCGGAAAGACCCGTGGCTAGCGCTCGCGGGCTCGGGCGGCTACTGCCATGAGCCATGGCCCGGCGCTCGCGGCTCAGCGGTGTGCTCACCGCCCTTTTCGCCCTCCTCGTCGTGGGTGCCTTCGCCGGTACGCTCGTCTTCCTCTACCAGAAGTCGGGGAAGGAGCCGCCCAAGGTCATCACGGCCAAGCCGCAGATCGCCGACATCGAACGCAAAGCGGTGGCGAGCGGATCCATCGTTCCCCGCAAGGAGGTTCTCATCAAGCCCCGTGTCAGCGGCATCGTGCGAAAGCTCCACGTCGAGCCGGGGGACACCGTGGAGGAAGGGGACCTGGTGGCGGAGATCGCCATCGTTCCCGACGTGGCGCAACTCACCACGGCTGAGTCCGAGCTCGACTCGGCGCGCATCGCCCTCGGACACGCCTCGAAGGAGTACCGCCGCGCCGAGGACCTCTTCGGCAAGAAGCTCATCAGCCGCCGGGAGAAGGCCGATCTCAAGCTCACCCGAGATCTGCGCCGAGCCGAGGTGCGGGCGGCGGCTCGTCGACTCCAGGTCGTCAAGGAGGGGGCGGCCAAGGGCGATCAGAAGGCGAACACCCTCGTGCGCTCGACCGTGACCGGCACGGTGCTCGAGGTACCCATCGAAGAGGGCGCGAGCGTCATCGAGAGCAACACCTTCAACGAAGGCACGACCGTGGCTTCGGTGGCCGACATGTCCGACATGATCTTTCTGGGGCAGATCGATGAGGCCGATGTCGACAAGCTCCGCGAGGACATGGCCGTCAACATCAACGTCGGCGCGATCGACGACAAGATCTTCGCCGGCACCCTCGAATACATCGCCCCCAAGGGCAACGAGCTCGAGGGCGCGATTCAGTTCGAGATCCGTGCGGCGTTGAAGCCTGAAGAGGGATTCGTGATCCGCGCCGGCTACAGCGCCAACGCCGAGATCGTCCTCGAGCGACGGGAGCAGGTGCTCGCGGTCAAGGAGAGCCTGCTGCAGTTCGACGGCGACCAGGCCTACGTCGATGTGGAGGTGGGGCCCGGGAGCTTCGAGCGACGGGACGTGACCCTCGGGGTCTCCGACGGCATCAACATCGAGATCACCGAGGGCGTCGCGGCGGACACCACCATCCGCAAGCCCGACCCCACCCCCAAGAGCTGACCATGGCGAACCTCTAGACGCCCGGCGAGGGGGGAAGGGTGGATCTTGGTTGATCCACTCGACGAGGCAACGGTGACCCGGTTCGGTGCGATCCGCCTGAACGATTTCAGGCACCTCGCCGTCGCCCCGGGCTGGCGTGGGCCTTGCTGTAGGGGCATGCAGGGAACCATCGTCGTGGGTAGGCACCCCCGCGGCAGCCCATGCCATCCATGCGACCCATCTACTCGCTCACCCTCGCCACCCTCCTCGGACTCTGCGCCGCCTGCTCCCCTGACGCAGGGAGCCAGTCATCGTTCACGGCCACCCAGTGCCGTTTCGACGTCGACCGCGAGCCCGAGCTCGTGGAGGGCGACGTGAACCACTACTGTCGAGACGGCTACCGCTACGACGTCGCCTACGGTCTCTGCGTCGACAAGGACACGGCGATCGGCCCCTTCCCCAAGGACATGGTCGACCTCTGTCGCGAGTGCGGGCTGCACGCTTGCGAGCAGCGTGAGTGGCCGGTGAACCAGGCTCGCCGCATGCGGGGCTCCGAGGCCTGTCTGCGCGGCACCGAAGAGAGCGACCTCGGCCTCTGCGTCGACGCCCGCCACGCTTACGGTCCCTTCTCCGCCGCCATGGTGGAGAGCTGCATCGAGAGCGGCGGCGGGGAGTACACCTGCAAGACCATGCGCTGGGATCGACGCTTCGCCGAAGCCATCGCGGCGGGGACCGACCCCGGCAACACCATGGATCCAACGACGGTCTCTGGCGACTGGCAGTACCCCTTGCCGCTCGACCACGGCCTCCGCGCCGACGGGTTCGGCGGCGGTCACTTCGGCGCGAGCCGGAGCGGCAACGCGGGCGGACATTCGGGCATCGACATCCTCGCCCCCCTCGGTACCCCGCTCGCCGCCGTTTGTGACGGCACGGTGCGCTACGCCGGCTGGGTCCACGGCTACGGCAACTTCGTCCAGATCCTCTGCCCCATCCCGAGCACCGTCACCGGCGGCGCCACGCTCTACGCCTCCGTCGCCTACGCCCACCTCGACGAGATCAAGACCACCACCGACGATGCCGTCACGGTGGGCATGGAGGTGGGCACCGTGGGCAAGACCGGCAACGCGGGCGCCAACGGCCTCAATGCCCACGTCCATTTCGAGATCGCCGTGCACGATACCCTTCACGCGGCCAGCGTCGAAGGGCACGCCTCGAGCAACCACGCTGAGACCGACGGGGGGAGTCGACTCGTCGAAGAGCTCTACGCCTCTTGTCTCGACCCCAATGGTTTCGAGCCCACCTCGGGGCCGATCAACAAGGGCCGCCGCATCGATCCCTTCTTGCTGCTGACCTGCATCACCGGCAAGCCCGCGCTTACGGCTCCACCCAGCTCGCTGCAGTCACAGCTGCACCCCTGGTCCGACCACTACGACGCCACCACGTTCGACGTCGACGTCGGTCTCTGACGCTTGGCGACGAGCCGCCTAGGGGGCCGGCGTGAAGATGAACGGATAGCTCACGCGGCTTGGCTGGCCGTTTGGCGGCGCCGGAAAAGTCGCGCCGCGGATGGCGCCGACGACACATGCGTCGAGCGTGGACGAGAGACCGGGGTCGGCTTTGGCCGCCGACACGCTGCCGTCGGGGGCGATGGTGAACTTCACCACCAGCTTGCCCTGAACACCCGGCCCATCGCGCTTGAGGGACTGCTCGTAGCACTGCTTCACCCGCTGGCTTTGGCCTCGGATCACACGTCGGATGACGCTGCTGTGCCCGCTGCCAGAACCCGTGCGGAGACGGCCCACGGTACCGCCTCGGATCCCGGGTCCTTGCAGGGCTCCGATGCCGGCTCCACTGCTGCTGACGCCGCGCGTGGGTAAACCCTCGGCGCTGACGCTATCGCCGATGTCGTCCACCGATAGGCCCCCCAGGGCTTCGAGCTGCTCTGGGTCCTGCTCTGGCGGCGCGGGCTCGCCGTCTTCTCCGGGGGGCGCGTCGTCGTCCTCCTCGGCCGTGGGCTCGATGGAGATGTCGACGGGGTCCTTCGGCGCTGGGGGCGCGCTGCAGGCGGTGAGCGTGGCGCCCACGAAAGCCGAGATGAGGATACCTTGCACGAGGCCATCATACGCGGCTCGCCGCCATTCATCCCCGGGACGTTTTNGCGCCCGTGCGGAGTTTTTTCTGCTCGCACCGGAACTTTCGGTCCGAAGGCTCGTTTAACTCCCTAGAGCGATGGAGCTGGCGTGGGTGGGCATGGATGCGATGCGAGAGCGACCCCCGGCATCGGTCCGCGGAGAGGTCGACGAGCAGACCATCGAAGCCTGCCGACGCGGAGATCGGGTGGCCCTCACCCACTTCGTGCGGACGTACGACAAGACGGTCTTCGCCTTCTTGTCACGGATGGTGGGGGCGGGCCCGCACGTCGAAGATTTAGCCCAGGAGGTCTTCCTCCGGGCGCATCAGGCCCTTCCGCGGTTTCGCTACCGGGCCGACGTCCGCGTGTCGACCTGGCTCCTCAAGATCGCCGTGCGCCTCGTACAGGACCACCGAAAGAAGAAGCGCCTTCCCCTGGTTCCGCTCGACACCCAGATGGTGGACGACGGGCGGCGTGGCCCCGAGCACATGCGTCGTCGGCGGGAGATCGCCGCGGCCTTCGAGCGGGCCGCGGCGCAGCTTTCCGACGAGCAGCGCGCCGTATTCCTGCTCGCCCACTTCCACGGCCGAAGCATGGCCGAGATCGCCGAGCTGGTCGGCATCCCCGAGGCAACTGCGAAGACCCGACTCTTTCGGGCCCGCGCCAAGCTGCGGAAGCTCTTGGCGCCTCATCGCGAGGCGCCAGCGGAGGAGACGCCGTGATGGAATCCCATGACTTCGACCTCGGGCCGGACACTTGGCCCAGCCAGGCTCCCCCCGGCGACTTTGCCGACCGCTGTGTGAGCGCCATGCTCGAGGAGCCGGCCCCCAAGAGTCATCGTCGTTGGCCAGGCAAGGGCACCTCGTTCTTTCTCGTGGCTGCGCTGTGCGGCTCTTCGGCTTGGGCCACCGGTAAGGCCCGCGCTTCGTCGCCGCCGGTGGAGGTCGTCCGCTTCGTGCCGGCCATGCCCATGCCCACCCCCGAGCCTCCGCCCGAGATGAACCGGCGCATCGTCGAGCTCACGCCCGCGACCCCCGAGCCCGAAGAGGCGGAGGCGCCGCCTCCCGCGCCCCCCGTGCGCCGAGCCCGTCCCCCTGAGCCCGAGGCGGAGGAACCGGCTGCGCCCGCGCCCCCGCCCTTCGTCATGTTCCCGCGCTGCGCCTGCGATCAGGACGGCGTCGTGTGCACTTGCTACTAGCCGCGCCGCTTCGCTGCGTTGCCGCCCACCGCACCCGCCTTTCGGCGAGGGCCACGGTCGACGTGCGTCCATCGCTCCCCATCGAGATCCCCAAGCCCAAGGAATGAAATTCATGAAAACGACCCTCACCCTCATTGCGGCTGCGACCATGCTGCTGTCTCCTGCTCTCGCCAGCGCCGATGTCGGCGACGGCGCCTCCGCCACGGCGAGCGATACCGACACGGGCTACGCCTACGAGTTCGACGACGACATCATGAACGGGGATGGTATCGGGGCCAATGCGGCGCGCATCAAGGTGCGGCCCGGCCACGTACGGCGGACGCTCATCCGGCCACGGCTGCACTTCGTGCCCGAGCTCCTAAAGTCCGTCGAGCTCATCTGACGTGGGCACCCACACCACCATCGGGCTCGTCATCGTTGGAGCCATCACCGTGCTCGCGGGCTGCGGACCTCCGCGGCAGCTCGGGAGCTACGTCGTCGTCGATCCCGACGGCATGAGCGAACGCATGGCGACGCTCTGTTTTTGGGGTCTGCACGATTGCGGCAAGGACGTTGCGGTCCCTGGGTGGGCTACGGTGACGCCGGCCTCGCGCGACCCCCGGCCCTCCGGACAGGTTACCGACGACACGCCCACCGTGGAACAGACGCCTACTCGTCGCGAAGCGCGGTGACGGTGCGGATGCGGGCGGCGTGAAGCGCGGGGAATAGACCCGCGAGGCCGCCTCCGATGCCGACCACCACCGCCGCGACGAGGGCGGTGTCCAGGCTCACGAAGGGAGCGGCGAACATGCTGGCGCCGCCCTCGGCTGGGCGGCCAGCCATGAGCACCCCCACGCCCTCGAGGAGGCCCACGCCGGCCACCAGCCCGAGGTAGCCGGCCGAGCTCGCGAGCACGATGGCTTCGGTGACCACTTGGCCCACCACCGCGCGGGGGGTGGCGCCGATGGCCTTGCGAATGCCGATCTCGCGGGTCCGTTCGCGCACGCTCACCATCATGATGTTGCTCACGCCCACCAGCCCCGCGAGCAGGGTGGCGCCGGCGACGACGTAGATGAGGGCCGAAATCCCAGTAAAGAGGCTGACGATCTTACGGACCTCCTCGTCGGCGTTGAAGCTCCCGATCGCTTGCTTGTCGTCGGGCGCGACCCGATGGCGATCGCCGAGCATGGCCACCGTACGCGTCTCTACGTCGCTCGCCTTGTAGGCGTCGTCGCTCAGCACCGCGAAGTAGTCCACGTAGGGGGTATTGCTCAGTGCCTTCTGAAAGGTCGTGAGCGGGATGTGGATCATCTTGGCGTCGCGGTCGCCGGTGTCCCCGGTGGCCTCCGTGGTGAAGGTCCCCACCACCGTGAACTCGCTGCCCTGAATGGTGATGGCCTGGCCGACGGGGTTCTCGTCCGGCGCGAAGAGTTGCTCGACCACCGTGGCGCCGATGACGCAGACCTTTCGCTTCCGATCCATGTCGATCGGGTTGATGAAGCGGCCCTCGAGAATGACCGGATAGACCCGGAAGCGCTCGGGCGTATCACCGTAGATGCTGAAGGACCCGCTCTTGTCGTCTCGGGTCACCGGTTGCGTCGCGCGACGGCCCCCGAGACTGACCCGAGGCGCGATGATCTGCACCCCTTCGGTTTGGGCGAGGGCGGTCGCATCGTCCATGGTGAGCCGAATGCGGCGCCCCGGCGTCTGACCTCGAAAGGGCACGCTGGTGCGCTGTCCCCAGATGTAGAAGCTGTTGGTCGTCATGCGACCCATCGACTTCTGCACGCCGGACTCGAGACCATTGCCCATGCCGACCATGAGGATGAGCAGGAAGACGCCCCAGAAGACGCCCACCGCCGTGAGCACCGTTCGCATCGCATTGCGACGGAGGGTGCTCCCGATTTCGAGCATCTGGTCGACGTCCAGCCACATCGGTAACTACTCCGCTCGAAGCGCCACCACCGGCTGGATGCGGGCGGCGAGCCGCGCGGGGAAGTAGCCCGCGAGCACCCCCGAGAAGATGAGGAGCCCCGTGGCCGCGACGACCACCGTGAGGTTGGCCTCGGGATTCATGAAGTAGTCGTTCTTTGGCGCGTAGCGGGCCACGAGCTCGATGACGACGAGCCCGAGGATCATGCCGAGGTAGCCCGAGAGCGAGGTGATGAGCAGCGACTCGGTGACGATCTGCGAGACGATGGTCCGCGGAGTGGCCCCCAGGGCCTTGCGGATGCCGATCTCTTTGGTCCGCTCCCGCACGCTGATGAGCATGATGTTGCTCACCCCCACGATGCCCGCGAGGATGGTGCCCACACCCACGATCCAGATGAAGAAGTTGATGCCGCTGAAGAGGCTGTTGATCTTCTCGGCGCGCTCTACGTTGTTGCGCACCCGCATGGCCCGCTCGTCACCGGGCGCGAAGTCGTGCCGGGCGCTCATGAGGCGCCGGACCTGGCCTTCGATGCGACGGGCCGTCTCCGGATCGGCGTCGCGGATGGTGAACATGATCTGGTGAATGCGGTCGCCTCCGCCGTAGACCGTTTGCGCGGTGGTGATGGGGATGTAGATCTTCGACAGCTCGCTCTGCCAGCCGTCGTCGGTAAAGACTCCGACCACGCGATAGGCGGCGCCGCTGACGTCGATCCATTTGCCGATGGGATCGCGGCGCCCGAAGAGGCGCTCCACCACCTCGGGACCGAGCACGGCGACCTTTCGTCGCTCGCGAAGGTCGGTGTCGTTGATGAAGCGTCCCGCGGTGATGATCGATTTCTCGATGAACTGGTGCTCGGGGTGGGTGGCGCGGACGTCGAAGGACGATACGTTGCGCCCGTACCGCACGGTGAACTCACCGGAGAGGTAGAAGCGCCCCGTGGCGAACTCGATCTGCTCGATGCTCTGGAGCAGGGCGTCGAAGTCTCGGGCGTCGAACTCGATGCTCCGACCGACGCCGTAGCCGGCGTGGGCCTTGCTGGTGCGGCCCTCATAAAGCCAGAGGCTGTTGGTGGCGTCGTCGCGGAAGTTGCTCGCCACGCCGTTCTCGATACCTTTGCCCGCCCCGAGGAGGATGACGAGCATGAAGATCCCCCAGGCGACGCTCAGGGCGGTGGCGAACGTGCGGAGCTTGGCCGTGCGGAGGCTGTCGACGATCTCCCGCCAGCGATCGATGTCGATCATGGAGCCGGTCCGTCGGTATAAGCGGGGGCCTCGAGCTCGGTCGTATTGAGGGCGAGGTCCTCGGGACGACCGTCGGCCGCGATGACCCCGTCCACGAGGCGCACCACCCGGTCGGTGCGGGCGGCAATATCGGGCTCGTGGGTGACGACGATGATGGTCGCGCCCTCGTCGTTGAGGTCCTGGAACAGACCCATGAGTTGATCGCTGGTCTTGGTGTCGAGGGCGCCGGTGGGCTCATCGGCGAGCACGATGCGCGGCTGGGTGATGAGCGATCGGGCGACGGCGACGCGTTGCTTCTGACCGCCCGAAAGCTCGTTGGGGAGGTGGTCGGCCCATTCCTTCAGGCCGACGCGATCGAGGAATTCGAGGGCTATGGCGTTCCGCTTCTTGCGCGGCACCTTGCGGTAGAACAGGGGGAGGGCCACGTTCTCGACCGCGCTCTTGAAGGGCAAGAGGTTGAACGACTGAAAGACGAAACCGATGTAGCGGTTGCGGTAGATGGCCGCCTGGTGCTCGCTCAGGTCGCGGATGAGCACGCCGTCGAGGCTGTAGCTCCCGGAGTCGTAGTCGTCGAGGATGCCGAGGATGTTGAGCAGCGTGCTCTTCCCCGAGCCGCTCGAGCCCATGATGCTGACGAACTCCCCCGCTGCGACCTCGAGATCGAGGTCCCGCAGCACGTGTAAAGAGCCCTGGCCCAGTGGGTAGCTCTTGTTCAGCTGCTCGAGGGACAACATCGCGAGACTCTGTTTCGTAGTGTCGCGACGGGGGTCGAGCAAGGCGGCCCCGGAAACGCCCCCGAAACAACTACACGGTCGGCAGGGTGCGATTTTCTGTGCAGATCTTCCCCTCGCGCCTCAAGGCGCCTAAGGAAAGACGTGAACGGCGTTCATGAACACTGTTCACCGGAGCCCGAAAAGCATCATGACGACCAAGCCCGGAATCAGCGCCATCAACCTCTACGTTCCTGCCTACCGCGTATCCCTCGAGCAGTGGTGCGCGTGGAACGAGCAGCCCTGGCCCAAGGTCCGCGCCGTGAGTGGCCGGAGCTTTCGTCTCCCGGGGCCGGACGAGAACGTCTACACCATGGCCGCCACCGCGGTCATGCGCCTCCTCGAAGCCGAGGACATCGACCCCGAGTCGGTGGGTATGCTCGCCTTCGGTACCGAGTCGAGCACCGACAACGCCGCCGGCGCGGTCATCCTCCGCGGCATGGTCGATCGTCGGCTCGAGGCCCTCGGGCGGCCCCGGCTCTCACGTCGCTGTGAGGTGCCCGAGATGAAGCACGCGTGCCTCGGTGGGATGTACGCGCTCAAGGCCGCGCTGCGCTACGTGGCGACCGACGGCCGGGACCGCCGGGCGATCGTGGTCTGCGGTGACGTGGCCGAGTACGAGCGGGGCAGCAGCGGAGAGCCCACCCAGGGCGCGGGCGCGGTGGCCATGCTCGTCGAGCCCGAGGCTCGGCTGCTCGAGGTCGATCTCACCCGCGCAGGCAGCGCCTCGGACTACCGCGGGCCCGACTTTCGCAAACCCATGGGCCGTCATTTCGTGGAGGGCTACGCCCAGGGCACCCGCCGCATGCACGACTTCCCCGTGTTCAGCGGCAAGTACTCCACCTACGCCTATCTCGACGAGACGGTCGCGGCCGTCGACGACATGGTGGCCCGGCACGACGTCAGCGCGACCGAGCTCTTCGGCCGGGTCCGCGCGCTCTTCTTTCACCGGCCGTACCGAATGATGCCGCTCAGCGCGATGAGCTTCCTCATGGTTCGCGCGATGGCTCAGCGGGCTTCCTCCCGCGAGGAGCTGACCCAGATCTGCGAGGCGGCGGGAACCTCCGTCAGCGACGTGGTCGCCGAGGCCGAGCTCCGCCCCGATCTCTTCGGCCTCCTCGAAGGGGGCGACATGGCGCACCCTTACCCGGCCACCGCGGCCACCGCGAGCGCATATCGCAAGAGTGACGCCTTCGAGGCCTTCGCCGGTGACAAGATGGGCCTCGGCTCAGAGACGGCCATGGACCTCGGCAACCTGTACACCGCGGCCCTTCCCGCCTGGCTTGCCGCTGGGCTCGAAGAGGCGGTGGAAGCCGACGAGGAGCTCACGGGTCGCGAGGTCCTCGCGGTGGGCTACGGCAGCGGCGATGCGGCCGAGGCGTGGCCCATGAAGGTGGTCTCCGGGTGGCAGGCGTCGGCCCGTCGTATCGGTGCGAGGCGGGCACTCGAGGGCGCCATCGACCTCGAGCGCAGGGACTACGAGCTCCTCCACGATGAGGGCCGCCTCGAGCAGGCGGCTCGGTCGAGCGACTGCTTCGCCATCGAACGCGTGGGCGAGCGCCACGACCCGGTCTTCCAGGACCTGGGCGTAGAGTATTACGCTTACGTGGGCTGAGACCTAGGCGGCGCCGCGCTTGGTGCGGCGAACGTAGGCGTAGCTTCCGGACACCCTGTTCGGGTGCTCTGCAGCGGGTTTGTCCTCGTGCTTGTCGGCGGCTTTCTCGGCCGCCCGGGGGCGCAGGGACTCTTCCATGGCGAATGCCTGGAACTCGGTGCCGTACGACTGCGGAGGCAGCGAGATGTTTGGGATGGGGAAATCCGCCGGCAGCATGCTGGCGCGCGGGCACCAGCTGGTCATGACGGGGGCGAGACTCTCCGCCGTTGGCAGCTCCACCGGCGGCAGGGTCGGGGGGATGGTGGGAAATGCGGCCATGCGTCTAACTACGGCCACCCCGGTTGAAACTTGAGGGTCGCGTGCCTTCTTTTTCAAAGGGCGCGCGCGAGCAGCCCGTAGGAGCGTCGTCGCGCGGTCTGGTCGTGCACCAGGGTGATGAGCATCAGCTCGTCGGCGCCGCTCTCCTCGGCGAGGCGGGTGAGGCGGGAAGCGACGTGGTCGACATCGCCCACGACTGGGGCCTCGCGAAACATGGCGCGGAGGTTCTGCTCATCGGGGGTCCAGCGGTGGGCGGCGGCTGTCTCCGGACGGGGAAACGGCAGGTCGCGTCGGCCCTGGGCGAAGTTGAGCATGGTGAGGTCGCCGGAGAGGCGGAGGTGTTCGGCCTCGGCCCGCGTCTCGGCGCAGATGGTCGCCACGCTCAGGATGGCGTAGGGCCGGCTCAGATCGTAGGAGGGGGAGAAGGCGTCCCGGTAGCGCCTCACGATGGCCACGGCTTCGGCCGGATTCATGTGGTGCGCGAAGGCGAGGCCGAGGCCTCTCTTTGCGGCGAGCTCGGCCCCGAAGCCGCTGGAGCTGAGGATGAACGGCGCGGGGGTGGGGACGCAGGTGGGGATGGCTACGGTGCTCTGGGCGAAGGCAGCGCGGGGCGTGTCGTCTGCCTTCAGGTGGGCGAGGAGCGCATCGAGCTGGCGGGGAAAGGCGTCGGGGTCGACCGTCGTGCCGCGGCGCAGGGCGGCGGCGGTGCGGGGATCGGTCCCGGGAGCACGGCCGAGCCCGAGGTCGATGCGGCCCGGGTACATGGCCTGCAGCGAGCGAAAGGTCTCGGCGACCTTCAGGGGCGCGTGGTTCGGGAGCATGATCCCCCCGGCCCCGAGCCGAAGGCGTGAGGTGACCTCGCCCAGCCGGGCCAGCAACAGCTCCGGACACGAGCAGGCCAGACCAGCGGCGTTGTGGTGCTCGGCCAGCCAGAGCCGGCTCAGGCCCACCGCCTCGGCCGCCACCGCAAGCTCGCGGGCGTGGTTCATGGCGTCGTGGGCCGTCTCGCCCTCGAGGATGGGGACGAGGTCGATCGCCGAGAGCTTCATGGGTCCTTCCTAGCAGCTTTGCGGAGGCCGCCCTGGCGGTATAGGTGGGGCCATGCGTGTTCTCATCACGGGCGCCAATCGCGGTCTCGGCCTCGAGCTCTCGCGCCAGCTCCTCGCGCGGGGCGAAGACGTCGTGGCCACCTGCCGACGACCCGAAGGAG
>JGI12210J13797_10257322_pt1 | contig 21200 bp, 12 predicted proteins | sample ElkSlonscriptome_3_FD_13797 | JGI IMG/M metagenome (IMG submission 13797)
GCTTTTCTTCATTTTTTAACATTGGAGAGTATAAAGTTGTGGTTGCCTTCTCTATATAGGCAAAACCAGTACTTTATTGAAACCCGACTACTTAGTACAACAATTACTTAATGACCCTTCTTTTGAGCGATGGGTTCGGGATCCTGAAAATAACTGTAAGGATGCGGAACACTGGCAGCAGTGGTTACGATCCGACCCTCAGCATACTGGAATTGTAGCTGAAGCTCGAGCGTTACTTATACAGGTTGCTTTTCAAAAGAAGTCAGTCTCACAAAAATCAATTACAGATTCTTGGCAAAAGGTAGCTCAACGAACTGCCCCTAAGGAAATAGCAGCTACTCACCCTATACGGTTTTCCTGGCGATACGCTGCATCAATAGCAGTATTATTATCTGCTGCTGTAGCCCTTTGGTATTGGTCATTCAGCGTATCCACTGTCTACAAAACAGCTTTTGGCGAAACTAAAACGATTGAACTTGAAGACGGAACTCAAGTGATCTTAAATGGAAATTCTCAACTTAGCATCGCGTCAGATTGGCTCAATAAAACTCAGCGAGAAGTTTTTCTAGAGGGCGAAGCCTACTTTTCTGTTAACCGGCGCACTCAGTACCGACAGCAAGTTCCTTTTAAAGTATACACTTCCAACCTCCAAGTAAAAGTTTTAGGCACTCAATTCAATGTCAATAGCCGAAGGGGACAAACCCAAGTGGTACTGGATGAAGGAAAAGTGGTGTTAGATATTCCTGAGAAGAACGAAGCTTCAATGCAACCAGGGGAGTATGTAATGTACTCATCCAATAACAAGAAAGTAACCCGCCGTCAGGTGAACCCCGAAATTTATACCTCCTGGCGAAAGCAACAACTCGTTTTAGACGATACCCCGGTAAGCCTTATTATTCGGCAATTAGAAGATACCTATGGGGTAAAGTTTATCATGACCAATGAGTCAATTCGCAATCGCCGGATAAGCAGTACCGGTAGCATCTCAACCGCAGACTTAGAAACAGTACTGATGGCTTTAAGCACACTACTTCAAGTTGAAATTGAACAAGAGGACAATATTATCTACCTAAATGAGAATTAATTTTTACACCAACTTTCATGTTTATGTTTACTAACAACCTTCTAAAACTGGTCTTTGTACTCAGCGTAGCGGGTTGGGTAAGTCTATCTGCGGTAGAAGCTCAATTACTAGCTTCTACCGAAACGGCCCCCACCTTCGGAGAGAATGATCCAACTCAATCGGCTGAGAGAAAACAGTTAACAAACGTATTGCAAAGTTTACAAGAGCTTTACGGTACTTCGTTTATGTACGAGAAGTATCTCCTGCAAAATCATCCGGTATCAGTCAGTATTGATGATGAAGCTGATCTAGAAACCAATCTTCAGCAGATTTTGAAGTCAACAAAGCTTCGCTTTAGAAAGATTAATGATAATACCTACGTCATTGTATTATCTGATTCCGCTAAAGAAATTAAGCAAGTAAAGAAGCAACCCTTACGTAAATCATCTAGCGATTCGGATATAGTTTTATCTTCTACTTCATCGTCTACACCTATTAGTGTAATGAGCCGGATGGGGCATGCTTCGGCAGTGGATCGGGATATTGCTGGTACCGTGACCGATGAAGATAACCAGCCATTACCAGGAGTAAACGTACTCGTTAAGAATACCACAGTAGGAACTATCACCGACATTGATGGCAATTATAGACTTTCTATTCCTGACGATGCTGCGGTATTAGTATTTTCTAGTGTAGGATACACCGCTCAGGAAGTGGACATCAACGGGAGGTCTACCATTGACTTATCCATGATTCCCGACGTGACCGAACTAGGGGAGGTAGTCGTAACTGCTTTGGGTATTGAGAAAGACTCGCGAACCTTGGGTTACGCCACATCTACCGTTGCTCCAGAAGAATTAACTGTGAACCGTACTCCCAATGTGATGAACGCTTTGCAGGGTAAAATTGCCGGAGTAAATATCTCCTCTTTGGGAACAGGACCAGGAGGTAGCTCAAAAATTAGGATTCGCGGACAATCATCAATTTCTGGTCAAAACAATCCACTAATTGTTATTAACGGAGTTCCGGTAGATAACACAAACTTCGGTACTAACCCTCGGGGCAATGACCCTAATGCACCAGGCACAAATGGTGGCGGATTAACCGCTGATGGGGGAGACGCTTTCCAAAGTATTAATCCCGATGATATTGAAAGTATGACCGTACTAAAAGGTGCCACGGCAGCGGCATTGTACGGCTCGCGGGCGAAAGACGGGGTAATCATGATTACGACTAAGAAAGGCAAGGGAACAAAAGGCATTGGCGTTACTTATAATCTGAATTATACCAACGAACAACCTCTTGATTTTACTGATTATCAGTATCAATATGGGCAGGGAGAAAACGGAGTGCGACCCACCTCGGAGAATCCCACTTCAGGACAATGGTCGTTCGGCGAACGCATCCAGCCAGGTATGACCCAGATTCTGTTTGATGGCGTAGAAGTGCCCTATGTGGCTCAGCGCGACCGGGTTGATAAATTTTTCCGCAACGGTCAGAACATTACCAACACTATTTCATTCGCTGCCGGAGGCGAAAAGGGTAATTTGAACCTGTCGTTATCAAATCTTCGAAGCTTAGGTATTGTTCCGAATAATACCTACGAACGACGAACGGTTAATTTGGGATTTGATTACGAATTGTCTAGAAAGGTAAGTGTCTCTGGTGCGATCAACTACTCAAACGAATTTAACGAAAATCCCCCTAATGTTGCTCAGCAGGACAATACGATCCCGGTATCTCTTTACAATCTGGCCAATACCATGCCACTGGATTTACTAAATGAAAAGAAATTCAATGCTGAAGGAAATGAGTTTGTTTATTCCCGTTTCCGAAATCGGACGAATCCTTATTTCACCTTAGCGCAGCAATTTAACAATGTTCGTCGCGACCGTATCTTCGGAAACGTTGCGGTGAAATATGATATTGCTGATTGGCTATTTGTGCAGGGTCGTATCGGTCAGGATTACTGGTCGCGTGATCAGGATGCTAATAATTATCCTACCGGACAAGCATCTCGTCCTCCGGCTCCCGAAGGATTTGTCAACGGGGTGTATACTCAAGAGTCACGTCGCTTCCGCGAAATCAACGCTGACTTATTAATTAGTGCTTATCGCGAATTCGGTGATTTTGGGGTAGGACTGAATCTCGGGGGGAACCGACTCTATATCAGAAGCGATCAAAACTTTGTTCGAGTAACCGATTTTGTAATTCGCGATCTGTATACTGTTCAGAATGGCCGGGTGAAAGATCCGCGCTATAATCTTTTTGAACGAGGAGTAAATTCCTTATACGCCTCAGCGGAATTTTCGTACCAGGATATGCTCTTCTTGACCGGTACGTTCCGAAACGATTGGTTCTCTACGTTATCTCCTGTCAACCGTAGCATTGGGTACCCGTCAGTATCACTGAGCTACGTTTTTACCGAGTCGTTTAACGCGCCAAGTTGGTTAGATTTTGGTAAGCTTCGAGCGGCTTACGCTGAAGTAGGTAGCGATACCGATGTTCAGCCTTATTCTGATGTATTGTTCTATGGGGTGAATGCAAACCTTTTTTCTAACCCTTCAGGTTCATTACAACCAGTGGCAAGCATCAATGGAAATACGTTGCCGAACCCTGATCTTAAACCTATGCGAGCTTCTGAAGCAGAGATTGGTTTTGAACTACAAATGTTTGATAATCGCTTTGGTTTAGACATAGCGGCATACCAGAAGAACACGATTGATCAAATTATTACGGCTCAAATCTCTGATGGTTCTGGATTTGTAAATACCCGTATCAATACCGGCGAAAGCCGTACCCGAGGAATTGAGTTCTTGGTAAATGTGGTTCCAGTGCAAAGTGAAGACTTTCAGTGGAGCGTATCATTCAACGGTATGTATAATAAAACTAAAGTGCTACGGCTGCAAACCGATGAAGAAGGTGAGACTATTACCGTAGGACGGCACGTATTTAATGGGTTCCTTCAGCAAGTAGTTGGGCAAGAAATTGGGCAGTTAGCGGGATTTGGTTTTCGTCGTGATGCTCAGGGTCGACAGATATTTGGCGATAATGGAGTTGCCATGCGTACCGACGACTTAGTGAACTTTGGTTCAGCACTACCCAACTGGGTTGGTGGTATCACTAACTCCTTCAATTACAAGGGTATTAACTTTTCATTCCTAATTGACTTTAAATTGGGTAACATGATGATGTCGGGTACCAACTTCAACGCTACGCGTCACGGATTGCACCGTATGACCCTAGACGGTCGTGAAGGTGGGGTAGTAGGAGATGGTGTAAACCAAGCTGGTGAACAAAACACGGTTGCAGCTGATCCACAGACTTACTGGGAGGTAGTCCGGTCTCAGCAATTAGTAGAGCCAATAGTTTACGATGGTGGTTACTGGAAGCTACGCCAAATTTCGTTAGGGTACGATTTAACCCGGTTTTTGCCGGAGAACTTCCCCGCCCAGGCGGTTCGGCTGAATTTTGTGGCTAACAATGTATTTATCCTTCAGAAGTGGGTTCCCAACATTGATCCTGAATCGTTTGGCTTTACTTCGGATAACTTAGTGGGGCTAGAATCTACCGGACTACCTACCACCCGCGGACTTGGATTCAATCTGAACGTTAAATTCTAGAAAAAATGATTATGCACAAATTATCAATATTACGTTACATACCGATACTCTCACTATTGCTGGTGTTTTCCTGCGATGAGGGTTTCGATGAATTGAATACTAACGACGTTGAGGCAACCACCGTTGATCCTGTTTTTCAACTAAACGAGGCTATTATCAATTTTTCGTACCCAGGTTCAGTCTTGGTGTATGATATGGGTATAGTCCAGCAGATCGTTACACCCAACTCTGGGGTACTTACTGGAGCTAACTTCAATCAAGACAACCGTAACTCTACGGAAGATATGTGGATTAACTACTACCGAGGAGTAATTCGCAATACCCGCGATATTATTAGCCGAATTGAGGAGGATCCGTCGCGAAGCAATTTGCTCAATATGACTCGTATTCTCCAGGCTCATGCGTTTATGCTGCTGACCGATACGTACGGCGATATACCGTATTTTGATGGTGGAAAAGGATTTACCGACCAAATTCCGTTTCCTTCTTACGATGCTCAGGAAGTTGTTTATGATGATATTCTTCAGGAGCTAGATCAAGCCAGTGCAGCTTTAAGTGCTTCCGGTCGTGTAGAATCGGCTGATGTATTGTACGGTGGTGACATAGATCTATGGAAGAAATACGGTAACTCATTGCTATTACGCGCTGGAATGCGGCTCAGTAAAGTCAATCCTTCCCGGGCAGAACAGGTTGCTCAGCAAGCTTTCCAAGCAGGGGTAATTACTGAAAATGCTGAGAACGCGGTTATCCGTCACGATGCCAACTACGTGAATGGTCCCGGACGAACGCTAAACGCAACTGAAGCTAACAACTACTATTTGGCTGGTCCTTTTGTAGAATTCTTACAAGAAACTGACGATCCTCGTTTGGAAGCTATTGCGGTTACCTACGTAGGGGCTGCTTCCGGTCCCGGACAAGTACTTGGGTCGGACGGTAACGGAGTGTACGATGCGGAGGTTCATATAGGGATGCCGATGGGTAATAACGATGAAACTGCTCGTCAGGCAGCGGAGGCCTTAGGGTTAGCTAGTTTCTACGAATTTGCCCAAGCTGATCGGGAACGGGTCGCTAAACAGACTTCGCCCATGTATCTGGTAACGGCTGCTCAAACTCAACTTCTACTAGCTGAAGCGGCGTCTCGCGGCTGGGTAACTGGCTCAGCCGATGAGTTCTACGAAGCAGGGGTACGGGCACATATGGAACAAATGGCAGAATACGACGATCGATCGGCTATTCCCGAGGAAGAGATAGTAGAATACATCAATAGTAATCCGTTGAGTGATGCGATGGCTCAGGAGCAAATTAATGAGCAATACTGGGTAGCCTCGTTCTTCAACGGACCTGAAGCCTTTGCTAACTTCCGCCGCAGTGGTTTCCCAGTATTAGATCCTAATCCCTTCCCAGGTCAGGATCTCACTTCGGAAGAGTTTATTCGCCGATTCACGTATCCATCTGATGAGATTATAGTGAACTCTGAGAATGTGAATGCAGCCATTAGTCGCATGGGGCCGGATATTCTGGATACCCGCGTGTGGTGGGATGTAGCTCAATAAAATCGAAAAAGCGAGGGTGGAAGACGAAGAATAGAAAACTTATCTGTCTTCTATTCTCCTTCCTCCATTTTCCTAATCAAAATTATGAAACGAATAGTAACTGTTATCTTTTTATTTGTTTGGCTACCGCCAGTTTGGGGGCAGACTGTTTCGGTGGAGCAAATGAAGCTCTACACTCCCCAGTGGGAAGGCGATCGGTTTGAAGACGGTCGTCCGAAGGTACCGGATGATGTGCTAGAGCGAATGAAGCTGGTCACTCACGAGGAGGCTTGGGGGGTAATGAAAAATGCGGGATTTCGGCATCAATACGAGGAAGGCTGGCTATGCATTCATCCCGATAGTACATTGATTGGTCGGGCTTTCACTGCGATGTTTATGCCTGGTCGCCCGGATGTTTACGAGGCAATTCTTGATAAAGGGCATGCCGAAGGGCGAATTCGGGGCCAGAACGCATGGCCGATCGATGAATTGCAACCTGGTGATGTGTATGTAGCCGATCAATTCGGCGCGCACGAAGACGGGCCGACGATTGGTGATAATTTGGCGAACGCCATTTATGCTAATTCTGGGAACGGCATAGTGTACAACGGAGCCATACGAGATATTGAGGGACTAGAAGAATTGGGTAAGTTTACTTCATTCGTCCGTAGCTACCATCCCTCGCACCATAATCCTAACCACGACCAGAATACGACCTTGATGGGTATTAACACTCCAATTAATCTAGGGAGTGTCATGGTGGTTCCGGGCGATGTGATTTTGGGAAAAGATGGTGGCGTATCGGTAATTCCGGCTCACTTAGCGGAGAAAGTAGTAACCACGTCCGAAGTAGTGCGCCTTCGCGATATGTTTGGGCATCTGCGACTACGAGAAAAGAAATACACTGCGGGGCAAATTGACTCACGCTGGAGTGATGAAATAGAAACTGATTTTTCCCGATGGTTAGAAGCCAATCTCGATCAGCTTCCGGTACCTAAAGTACAAATACAAGAATTACTTAAAGAAAGAACTTGGTAAGTTTTAGTGCTAAGTGTTTGATGTTATAATTAGCGCTGCTAAACCTCGACACTTAAAATAACCATGGCGCTATAACATACCAGCACAGTAACACTATAACACAACAACCTATGCAACTTCCATATAATCGAAGATCATTTCTCACAAAAGGAATTGCCGGGGCTGCCGGATTAAGTCTGCTAACTAATTTTGGTAGTGACCTTTTTGCGGCGGTTCAAAAACAAAATCTTTTTTCAGCTCCATCTGATCTAGAAATTACGGACATAAAGTGCGCTTATATCCGTAATGGTCATAGTCTGTTTGTGAAGGTTTATAGCAACCAAGATATTGTCGGACATGGCGAAGCCGTTGATGCTACTCCCGGGACATATCATTTGGTAAAAATAATGGGAGACCGAATTAGAGGGAAAAATCCGCTTAATGTACATAGAATTTTTGAAGATGTTCGTCGCCGAGGATTCTTTGAAGGAGCGCAAGGTGGAATGTACATATCAGTACTAACTGCCATCGAATCAGCTCTCTGGGACTTAGCAGGGAAAGCACTCAATGTGCCAGTTTATCAGCTACTTGGTGGTAAATTTCGGGATAATATCCGCGTTTACTGTGATACGGCTAGTAGCCGGGAGAAGCCCGAAATTATGGGCCAACGAGCTAAGGAGGTAGTTGATGAGCATAAGTTCACTGCCGTAAAATTCGACATTGACGACAGCAACGATCCTAATAAATACGATCCTTACAATTGGACGGTAGGAGCGGCTGAGCTAGAGCGAATGGTGGATCAGATTACTGCCGTACGGGAATCAGTTGGCCCCCACGTTGATATTTGTGTAGACATGCACGGGCGTTTTGATATGACTTCCGGGAAGCGAGTTGCTAAAGCAATGGAACCGCTGAACCTCATGTGGCTAGAAGAACCTATTCCAGCCGAAAATGCTGAAGCGTATAAGTATATTACCCAATCGACAAGTACGCCCATCTGTGCAGGTGAAAATTTGTATTTGGCCTACGGTTTTCGTCCATTGCTAGAAATTGGAGCGGTCGATATTATCATGCCGGATTTGCAAAAAGCTGGGGGGCTCGGCGAAGCTCAGCGAATTGCTAACTTAGCCAACGTTTATTATGTCCCATTTGCTCCGCACATGGTGGCTTCTTATTTGGGGGCAATGGCTTCGGCGCACGTATGTGCTTCGGTACCGAACTTCCTCATTTTGGAATGGCAAATCTACTTTCATACGAATCCTATGTTCAAAGAAATTGTCCACTACGACGGAGAAATGATCGTTGATGGTTATATTCCAATATCTAACAAGCCGGGCATTGGGGTAGAGATTAATGAAGATGGCTTAAAGAAATACGCCGATAAAGATATGCCATTTTTTACCTAGCTAAGCTGTAGTGAATACATTAATAAGTTGCAGTTTCGGTCGCCTTCAATTAACTTATTGGCTTTCAATACCGGAACGTGTCCGGGATAAATTTTACATTTTACATTTTGAATTTTCAATTAATATGTTGCACTATTTTTCAACCCTCCTTTTACTATTCTGTCTTTCAACACAAACTCTTTTTGCTCAAATACTGACACTCAACCGGGATGAAATGGTTAAGCTTACCAGTCAATGGGAAGGTGAGCGGTACCCTGATGGTCGTCCTAAAGTTTCTGATGAAATTCTTGAGCGAGTTAAGAATATTTCTATTGAAGAAGCCTGGGGAAGTATGCGAGGCAAAGATTATCACAATCAATTTGAAGGTAATTGGATGATGATTCACGACGATCAGCCGATTGTCGGCCGTGCCCTTACAGCTCAGTATATGCCTACTCGTCCTGATTTAGAGGAAGTTCTAAAAAAGGAAGGCGAGGATGATGGCCGAATTGGAGGAATGAACTCCTGGCCAATTGACGAGCTGCAAATGGGCGATGTTTACGTGGCGGATGGTTACGGTAAAGTAGTAGACGGAACGTTGATTGGCGATAACCTTGGAAATTCTATCTACGCGAAGTCAGGCAACGGAGTGGTCTTTGACGGTTCGCTGCGCGATTTGGCCGGATTAGAAGAAATTGATGGTTTCAATGCATTCGTTCGGGGCTGGGATCCTTCTTTTATTAAAGATATGACGTTAGGGGGCTTAAATACTCCCATTCGAATTGGGCGAGCTACCGTCCTTCCAGGTGATGTTGTTTTAGCGAAACGAGAAGGGGTTATCTTCATTCCGGCGCATATGATAGAAGAAGTACTGATTAACGCTGAATTTGTTGCGCTACGCGACAAGTTTGGTCACCAACGCTTACGCGAAGGAAAATATACACCGGGCGAAATTGATACTCGCTGGACTGATCCTATCAAACAAGATTTTATGACTTGGCTAGATGAAAATCCTGACGAAATACCCATGTCGCGAGAAGAACTTGATACCTACCTGGAAAACCGAACTTGGTAGAATACATTGAGCAGTGAACAATGTGCAATGACCAGTTTGTCCCGGATGTATTCCGGGATGATCAGTAACAATTGAATTATCAACAACCTATTACCTAATTATGAGTTTAGAACCAAAAAATCATAGCAGCAACCGTCGCGATTTTCTTCAAAAAGCCAGCTTAGGGGGCTTGTCACTCGGGGCTTTTGCCAATAGCTCCATTGAAGAGAATCTAGAATACAGTACCCAGAAAGTAAATCGTTTATCAGCCCCTACTGACCTTAAAATCACCGACTTACGAATTGCTGAAATTAGTGGTGTAGTGTTCCGAACTCCTATCGTGCGAATCTATACCAATCAAGGTATTGTGGGGCACGGCGATGTGCGAGATGGTGCTGCCAAGGAATACGCACTATTTCTTAAAAGTCGATTATTGGGTGAGAATCCCTGCAACGTAGAACGATTATTTAAGAAGATCCGGCAATTTGGCCACCACGGACGGCAGGGTGGGGGAGTATCTGGAGTAGAAATGGCATTGTGGGATCTGGCAGGAAAAGCGTATAATGTTCCGGTGTACCAATTGCTCGGTGGCAAATATCGTGACCGAGTACGAGTATATTGTGATACTACCACATCTTCAGACCCTCAAGTGTATGCCAAACGAATGCAAGAGCGTATCGATAATGGGTATACAGCTCTGAAAATGGATATTGGCATTAATCTTATCAAAGATATTCCTGGGGCACTTGTAAATGCGCCCGAAGGAAAGTACGCTCCTTACAAATATGAATATCGTCAGTATAATCAAACCCAGCATCCATTTACCCGAGTACAGATTACTCAAAAGGGTATTGAAAAGCTTACTGAGTTTCTGGATGTGATGCGCTCGCAGATTGGCTACGAAATACCAATGGGAACCGATCACTGGGGACATTTTGATGTAAACGAGGCGGTGAAGATCGCCCGAGTCGCTGAACCGTATAACCTAGCCTACATTGAAGATATTATTCCTTGGCATTTTATGGATCAGTGGCGAGAGATTACTGAATCGTCAACTACCCCAACCCAAACTGGAGAGGATATTTATACATTGGAAGGCGGATTTAAAGATTTGATAGATCAGCGAGCGGTCGACATCGTCCATCCTGATCCGAATACTGCTGGGGGAATTTTAGAAACCAAGCGAATTGGCGACTATGCTTCCATGCACGGTATTGGATTTATGCATCACCACGCCGCGGGACCAGTTTCATTTTTAGGTTCGGTGCATAGTGCGGCGGCTACGGAAAACTTTATGTGGCTGGAGCATCATGCAGTGGATAAACCTAAGTGGGAAGATTTGGTGACCGGAATAGAAAAACCTATTGTGCAAGATGGCTACGTGAAAGTACCGGAAAAACCGGGAATTGGAATCGAGCTAAACGAAGAGGTAGTAAAAGAATTCTTGGTAGAAGGAGAGGAGCTATTCGCTCCCACCGAAGAATGGAACGAAATGAGAGCTTGGGATCGGCTTTGGAGCTAGAATCAATGTGCAATAGGAAAGCTAAGGAGTTGGCGTTAAGGGCGTATTGCAATACGCCCGAACGGTAAAAAATAGCAATTTAACAATAGAGCAATCGAACAATAGAAATTATGAACAAGTATTTGCAGAATTTATTAAAATCACCTCAGAAGAACTCCTCTAACGGTAACCGTCGCGATTTTCTTCAAAAAGCCAGTTTAGGCGGCTTATCACTCGGCGCTTTTGCCAATAGCTCAATAGAAGAAACACTAGAATACTCTACGCAGAAAGTAAATAAATTTTCTAATCCTGCTGATTTAAAAATTACTGATCTGCGGGTAGTTGAGGTAGTAGATGCCCCTATGCCATGCCCCATTATTCGGATAGATACTAATCAAGGAATTTACGGGTTAGGGGAAGTGCGTGACCACGCCAGTCCAAAGTATGCATTGTTTCTTAAGAGTCGATTATTAGGTGAAAACCCCTGCAACGTAGATCGAGTATTCAAAAAGATCAAACAGTTTGGTGGTCATTCTCGTCAGGCGGGAGGCGTATGTGGGGTGGAAATGGCTCTGTGGGATCTGGCAGGTAAAGCCTATAACGTACCGGCATACCAACTAGTAGGCGGTAAGTTTCGTGATCGGGTTCGAATGTACGCAGATACTACTGGTTCCGATGATCCGGTGGAGTACGCTAAGCGTATGAAAGCGCGAGTTGACGAGGGATTTACCTTCTTAAAGATGGACTTTGGCATTCAGATGCTGAAGGATGAAAAAAATATGGTAATTAATCGGAGTATGAACGACATTGGTAGCCAATGGAATCGTAAGTACGGTAGCTACGGCTCCACGGCTCATCCGTTTACCCGTATTCAGATTACTGACGAAGGATTAGAAAAAATTGTAGACTACGTAAAGCAGGTTCGTGATATTGTGGGTTACGAAGTTCCACTAGCTGCCGATCATTTTGGCCACTTTGATACCAACGAAGCCATTCGGCTGGGCAATGCGCTGGAACCTTATCGGTTGGCATATTTAGAAGATTTAGTACCTTGGCAGTATACCGATAAATGGAAGCAAATTACGCACGCTATCAATACACCTACCCTCACCGGAGAAGACATCTTTCTTAAAGAAGAATTTATTAAGCTCATTGATGCCCGAGCCATTGATATGATTCATCCCGATCTTGCATCTTCAGGAGGGATTTTGGAAACGAAGAAAATTGGCGACTATGCGGAAGAAAATGGTATTCCGATGATGATGCATTTTGCCGGTACTCCGGTTTCTTTAATGGCTAATGTGCATTGCGCCGCGGCTACCCAAAATTTTATAGCGCTCGAGCATCATTCGGTGGATATTCCCTGGTGGGAAGATTTAGTTACCGGAATTGATAAACCTATTGTTGAAGATGGTCATGTTACGGTTCCAGATAAACCTGGCTTGGGAGTGGAACTAAATGAAGATGTAGTAAAAGAACATATGAAAAAGGGTACCAAATATTTCGCTCCTACTGATGAGTGGAATACAATTGACTCGGCCGACCGACTATGGAGCTAATATCAATCTACAGTGGGCAATTAGAAATAAATAATTACTACAGACGGATATTATTCCCCCGGAACCTGTCCGGGGTCAATTGTTAACTGTACATTGCAAGCTATTTGTTATCAACTTCGGTTTCCGGTCTCCCGTTTCTATTGCTCACTGTTCATTGCACATTGTTAATTGTCATCATCTATGAACCAACGTTCAGTTTATAAAACACTACTCAGTTTGGCCGGAGCAAGTGCATTAATTGCCCTTGTTTTCTTTATAATGGGCAATGCTACTGGAGCGGGTCCTTTTTTGATTGCTTTCTTTATTCTGCTGGCGGTTGGTTTTCGCGGCTACGAATCACTGCGCGGTTTCTCATTTACGGCAGTAATTTTTGCTGCGGTAACCGTGGCGATGTACTATCCCGCTAATTTTCAGGAGGTTGGGGGTTATGATTTAAAAAATCTGTTTACCCCGCTGCTGCAACTTATCATGTTTGGAATGGGAACTGCCATTGGGTTCAGTGACTTTCTGGGAGTGATTAAAATGCCTAGGGGAGTACTGGTTGGCGTACTCTGTCAATTTTCAATCATGCCTTTCGTGGGTTTTAGTATTGCCCAGATTCTGGGAATTGAACCGGAGATTGCAGCCGGAATAATCTTGATTGGGTCTTCGCCCAGTGGTTTGGCCTCTAATGTTATGGCTTACCTAGCGAAAGCGAACTTGGCACTATCAATCACTCTAACGGCTATAGCAACTTTACTGGCTCCGCTAATTACTCCTAATCTCATGGGTTGGTTAGCTGGTGAACTCGTAGAAGTAGATGTTTTAGGAATGATGTGGAGCATGGTGCGAATTGTGATTATTCCAGTGTTCGCTGGGGTACTATTCAATCATTTCTTTAGCGGTAAATTTAAGTGGTTAGACGAAGCAATGCCTTACGTTTCTATGTTTGGTATTGCCTATATAATCACCATCATTACCGCCGCTGGTCGAGATAATCTGCTAGAGGTAGGTGCCATCTTAATTATAGCAGGAATTTTTCATAATATGTCTGGGTATTTTCTGGGGTATTGGGGTGCCCGTTTATTCCGAATGCCCGAACAGGACTGTCGCACGGTGGCCTTAGAAGTTGGAATGCAAAATGGGGGGCTAGCCTCGGCACTAGCAAATGAAATGGGTAAAGTAGCTACGGTAGGATTAGCTCCGGCAATTTTTGGCCCGGTGATGAATATTACTGGATCAACACTAGCCACTTATTGGCGAGGAAAACCATTACCTGATGAGCCTGACGACGCTGAGAAGAAAACAGCTCCAATTGAACACGATAAGGCAACTACGTAATTTATGCAATATCTGACTGTCATCATCATTTCACTGATTGCGCTATCCTGTGCTTCACCCGAGAAGTCTGAAAAAGATACCGAGGAAGTAGCTAAAATACCGAATCAAGACTCAATTTATGCTCAGGTGAACCGGAACTGGAATAATGTATTAGCAGCTTGGTATCCCCGGGTTCTGGATACAACCTATGGTGGGTATCTGGCGAATTGGACCTATGATTGGCAGATGGCTGAGCAGCAAAATAAAATGATTGTTACGCAAGCTCGCCACTTATGGACTACTTCCAAAGTGCTCAAGGAGCACCCTAACGATACACTCTATCAAGCAGCTACAAAATTGGGCTTTGAGTTTTTGAAAAATAAGATGTGGGACAAAACTCAAGGAGGATTTTACTGGCTAGTTGACCAAGAAGGCTCCCCAATTCTAGAAGGAGAGGGGCGGTACAAGAAGGTATATGGTCATGCATTTGGCATTTATGCTTTAGCCGCTTATGCTCAGGTGGATAATTCTGAAGAAACTCTTTCTTTTGCTAAAGACGCTTTTCATTGGCTAGAAGAAAATGCCCATGACTCGGAAAATCGCGGTTATTTTTCGGTAGTAACTCAAGATGGAACTCCCCTGACCAAGGAAGAGCAAACCAGTAATGAGTTGCCCGTTAGTTGGATGTACAAAGAACAAAACGCCGGCATTCATCTGATGGAAGCGTTTACTGAACTATACCGAGTTTGGCCTGACTCCTTAGTGCGGGAGCGACTCATTGAAATGTTGCACTTAGTGCGGGATACAATGGTAAACGAGCGGGGACATCTTTCACTTTTTTTTACTCCCGATTGGCAACCAATTTCTTACGCAGACTCATCTCAAACTGCCCGTGAAGCTAATTATCACATAGATCATGTTTCTTTCGGTCATGATATTGAGACAGCTTTTCTAATACTAGATGCGTCTGAAGCACTAGGTAATTTTGAGTATGACCAAACCTTATCTGTAGCTAAAACGCTGGTAGATCATACACTGAAAACTGGCTTCGACCCAGTAAGAAGCGGTATTTACCAACGAGGCTACTATCTACCGGGCGAATCCACGCCGGGCGAATCCACGCCAAGCGACTCTACAGTAAGCATTATTGATTCGGAAAAGGATTGGTGGTCGCAGGCAGAGGGTCTCAATACACTGCTGATTTTTGCCGAGTTATATCCTGACCAGTCTCAGTATGGCGAAGAGTTTACTGACTTATGGAAATATACCCGAACCTATATGATTGATCACGAAAATCAGGGTTGGTATAACTTGGGCCTTGACATCACTCCTGAATCCCGTACAATGGCTAAAGGACAAGCCTGGAAAGGTAATTACCACAACGGACGGACTTTAATGTCACTCAACTCCCGCCTCGCCCCCTGATTACTACATTATAGGGGGAACTTACAACGTGCTTTTTGCTGAATATTCTGCTTTTTCTAAGTCCACCATTATTGTAGATTGGACTCAGGCTCAAGCCAACTTTTTTAACCAGTATCAGAAATAAAAACGGGTTTGAAGTATCTACTTATTTGCCGGTTCTATTTATAAAATAAGCAATGAAGCAGTTGAACCGGATCATCCGGGACTATTTTGGCTTTTCGGCTACCGAACTTCGAGGATTCTGGATTTTGCTACTTTTTGCATTATTTCTACTTGCAATACCGCCAATCACTAAAAGGGTGTTTCTGCAATTATCTCGTCCTTCTACTCATCCGGCCAAATTGGATAGCCTCATCACGCTACTTGAACAATCGGTGCCAGATCGTTTGACTAATGACAAAAAATTCGTTGTCAAAACTAATTACCTACGGTTCAACCCTAATAATGCTTCTCGAGAGACATTGATACAAAACAATATACCGAGCTGGCTGGCGGATCGGATAATAAAGTATAGGAACAAAGGTGGAACATATAGAAAAAAGCGTGACCTACTTAAAATTTATGGTTTTTCGGAAGACTTATACGCGCAATTAGAGAATTACATAGTAGTACCTAAGAAAGCTGCGTACGGTTCTCAAAAAAAGGTGACTGCTTCTGTTACCTCATATTCTAAACGCAAAGAATATCGTACGTTTAAGAAGAAGAAATTAGTTGCCTTTGATATTAACCAAGCAGACTCGGTTCAACTAAAGCAGATACCCGGTATCGGTACTGTTCTATCAGCTCGAATCATACGGTTTCGAGATAAGCTGGGGGGCTTACATTCCGAACGGCAGTTTAAAGAAGTTTATCAGATTAGCGATGAAGCCGCCCGGAATCTGCAAAAATACACCTATATTTCAACTGAATATGAAGTTGATCGATTGAGTATTAATACGGATGACGTTTCGGTTTTAGCCCAGCATCCGTATATTTCATATCAATTAGCTCGGGCAATTTTTAACCATCGGAAAAACTACGGTGATTTTTTGCGTATTGAAGACTGTAGGGAAGTATATTTAATGGAGGACTCTATTTTTCAGAATATCGCTCCGTATCTAGGTTTATAATCAAATCTTAAAATGCAACGTATTTTACAATCCTATTTACGTCGGCTTACTAATCTTAACAGCACCAATCGGTCGTTGTATTTACCTCGTCTATCAACTCGTCAGCACCTAGATATTCAAGAAGTTAACTTCTCTAACAATTTTTCCTCGTTCAAACTGGTCGAATGGCTTATTGCTGGAGGAAAACATGAAGTTAAAGGTGTACCTCAAGGTATTATTCCGTTAGCTCCTGTAGCCGATAGTCGGCAAGCTACAGCGGCACCAGTAAGTCAGGTTCTTCGGCAGATTGTTCGTACAGATAAGTTTCTAAACGAAGAGCAGGGCACGCACGATTTATACGTGGGTTGGCCGTTTATTCGTGGACAGTTTCAAGATGGCACTCCCGTTCGTTGTCCCTTGTTATTTTTTCCAATTGAATTACGGCAGCAAGAAATTACTGGGCTAGGAAGACAGTGGGTTTTATCGTTGCGAGAGGGAGAGAGTATCATGCTAAACCGAAGCTTTCTGCTTTCTTACGCCCATCGCCATAATCTTCCCTTCAATGAATTGTTAAGCGAACCTAACTTTGATGAGTTTGATCGCGATAGCCGAGTGTTTCGAACCAGTCTATACCAGTTGTTTAAAGAGACTGAGATTGAACTAAATTTTAACCAGGAGCTATTTGTAGATGAGTTAAGTTCTTTTCGAGGATTTACCAAAGAAGAATTCAAGGAAGAAACCGATCCTGGGATTTTAAAGCTATATCCTGAAGCAGTTTTAGGCGTTTTTCCTCAATCGGGCTCATACCTGGTTCCTGATTACCAGCGGTTTCTGTCTCATGATCACATTCCTGATATTAAAGAATTTTTCGCTTCAAAATTAGAGGGTGGCGTACCGACCGATAAGTCCAAGGAAGATGGGAATTCTTTGGAAGCGAATTACCGATACGTACGACGAATTAAAGAGGAGCAGATTTACACCCCTTATGATTTAGACGCCTACCAGGAACAGGTGTTGCGGGAAGTAAAGCTTGGTAAATCTTTGGTAGTGCAAGGCCCTCCTGGCACGGGTAAATCTCAGTTGATTACCAATTTAGTATCTGATTTTATTGCCCAAGGAAAACGGGTGTTGGTTGTTTGCCAGAAACGGGCAGCACTTGACGTAGTTTATCGGCGTTTGCAGGAAAAAGATGTCCATCAATTTGCTGGACTGGTTCATGATTTCAAAAATGACCGAGCCGCTATTTATACTCAGATTCGCCAGCAGATTGATGCACTTTATGAGTACGAGCTAAAAAATAATAGCCTGGATTCCATTTTCCTGGAGCGACAGTTTTTGCAGGCAAGTCGACATATTGAGAAGTCTTGTGAAGAACTTGATGAGTTTAAACAAGCTCTATACGATGAGTCGGAAGCAGGAGTATCGGCCAAGGAACTTTACTTGACTTCACAAGTACAACAAGAAAATATCAATGTTAAACAGGAATATCGGCACTTTAAAATCCCTGAATTATCAGATTTTTTGAAACGCTTGCACAAATACGTCACTAACTATCTTAAATACGATATTGAACAGTACCCTTTTGCCCCTCGCAAATCGTTCGCTCAGTATTCAGGGCAAGAATTAAAGACGATTAAAGAATACTTAGCAGAGATACCCATTTTTAAGCAATCGCTGGTAGATAAAGTGCAAGAAGTACTAAAGGCCGAGATTGACTTTGTGATCTGTGAGAACATTCAACACCGTGCTGAAGATATTGATCTTTTTCTAAAACTTTTGGAGAATCCTAAAAGCTACGAGTTTTTTCAGAAAATTGCCGGCAAAATTGATAAAGATGCTGACCCGCTTTGGTTGGCTAATATGGAAAGGATCATTCTAGAATGTTACGAAGGAAATGGAGTAGAGAATACGCTGGAAGCAGAAGATTTAGGTAAGTTTCAGCAACTTCTTCAGCAGGCGGAAGAATCCCGAACTGGAATTATTAAGTGGCTCGCTTGGCAAGCTGTTTCTAAAGATAAAAAGTGGTTGACTGATGTTTTTCAGGAAAATCAGTTGGAACTTACTAAGGAAGGTTCTCAGGTGATGAATGAGCGTCTCGATAATCGGCTAAACCTAGAGCATAATTTAACCAAGTTACGGGAGCGGGTTTGGGTAGAAAATGTACCTGAACGAGAATCTAGTCAGAAATATGATAAAGAAGAGGTTGAAAGATGGTTCCTTTATCAAAAACAAGCACTACAAGCATCCCTTTTATTTAAATCTTTCCGAAATTTTAATGAGTACTTTGGCATTAGCTCCTTAGAGTATCCTGAGTTGGAAGACCGGGTAAGTCGGCTGCTTGAACTAATACAAGATATTCCGCAGCATCACAAAAAATGGCAGGAATACTTAACACCTTCTCAGATTAGTCAGCTCAATCAGCCGGAACACGCCCGCCAATTTGCCGATACTTTAGATCGTGATTTTGAATCGCTAGTACGCTTCGATGCTTTAAAACATAGTTTACTAGCTCACGAACGGAGTATCGTTGCCCGCCTAACCGGGGAAGGTGGTATTATTTCTGCCGAAGCTGCGGTTAATAAAGTTGATAATAGCCTGCGGATAGCTTGGATTCACCATATTGAAACAAAGTTCCCGATACTAAGAATTGTCTCCTCCGATCGTATCGAAGAATTGGAAAGCGAGTTACAGCAGGCAATAGCTGAAAAGAAAGAAGTCAGCCAATCTATTCTCTTAATGAAGTTGCGGGAGCGCACCTACTACGATGTAGAATACAATCGCCAAAATAATCCGGTGACTTATCGCGATTTAAACCATCAGGTTAGTAAGAAGCGAAAGATATGGCCACTACGCAAGCTGATTGGAAACTTCCAAAACGAGTTATTTGATTTAGTGCCTTGCTGGCTAGCTTCGCCCGAAACGGTGTCCGCCATCTTTCCTCTAGACGGAACACTTCGCTTCGATCTAGTGATTTTTGATGAGGCTTCGCAGTGTTTTTCTGAAAAGGGAATACCGGCGATGTATCGAGGGCAACAAGTAGTTGTGGTTGGTGATGAACAACAATTACAACCGAACGATTTGTATCAAGTGCGCTGGGAAGAAGATACTTCCGAAGATGTGGCGGATGCTTTAGCTTTGGAGGCAAACTCTCTACTAGATCTGGCAAAAGGGTACTTACCTACCTATCGTCTCCAGGCTCACTATCGCTCTAAATCAATAGAGCTAATTGATTTTTCGAATCGAGAATTTTATAATCAACGGCTGAAAATGCTGCCTGATCGGCGAGATTTTGTACTAAAGAAACCTGCTATTCAATACATAAAAGTAGACGGTGTATGGAAGAACCAAACAAACGAGCCAGAAGCTAATAGAGTACTCAGTTTGTTAAAGCAACTTCATCAAGAACAACCTGAAAAAAGCATTGGAGTTATTACCTTCAACGTAAAACAGCAGGATTTACTGTTAGATCTTGTTGAGACTGCTGCTGACGCCGACTTTGCGAATTTGAGTTTCGTGAAAAATATTGAGAACGTGCAGGGTGATGAGTGCGATATTATCATTTTTACTACTGCCTATGCACCTAATGAAAAGGGAAAAGTGGTGCTACAATTCGGTAGCTTGAATGCTCAAGGCGGTGAGAACCGCTTGAATGTAGCGATCACTAGAGCTCGTGAAAAAATTTATTTAATTACCAGTCTACTACCAAATCAGCTCGAAGTAGAGAGTACTAAAAATCGTGGACCAAAACTGCTGAAGCAGTACTTAAAGTACGCCCATCAGGTTTCGGAAGGTCACTACCAGGCACCGCTGCCCAAAGTATCAGATCATCGGATAGAGTGGTTTTTAGACCGGCACTTGCAACAGTGGGCAGAGAAAAATTTGGCGGGGGTAGAACTACGAAGGCTACTACCATTTGCGGATCTTACTATTTTACAGCACTCAAAAAAGAAAGTAGATTATTTAGGATTACTAATGACGGATGATGACCTGTACTTTCAAAGTCCGTCAGCAAAGGAAGCGCACGTATATCGTTCCGAACTGTTTCAAGATAAGCATTGGAAGTTCAAAAATATTTATAGCCGCCAACTTTGGCAAAATACCGACCACGTTTTCAACGAGATCAAGCGGTTTATTCAGACGATTGAGAGTGCCGACAATTAAAGCAATTCAGTCGAAATGTAGTCAGCTAATTCGTTCAAGTATTTCTCATCTATTTTATCAAAACCTTGAAATTGTTCACTGTCCACATCTAACACCAAAATCACTTCCTCATTTTTAATGATGGGTACCACAATCTCTGACTGGCTTTCGCCACTACAGGCAATATGTCCGGGAAATTTGTTCACATCCGGCACCACTAATGCTCTTTTTTCTTTCCAGGCAGTACCGCAAACGCCTTTTCCGTAAGCAATTCGGGTGCAGGCTACCGGACCTTGAAATGGACCAAGAATCAATTCGCCGTCTTTTACTCGGTAGAACCCTACCCAGAAGAACCCCAAGCTATGTTTTAGTGCTGCTGCAATGTTAGCCAGATTAGCTACAATATTGGATTCATCAAATGTAAGAGCTTTTAGTTGAGGAAGTAGGGTTTGGTAGAGTTCGTCTTTAGTTAAATTATCAGCGATAAATAAGTTTGCAGCCATTAGAGAGGTTG
>JGI12210J13797_10752433_pt1 | contig 21181 bp, 20 predicted proteins | sample ElkSlonscriptome_3_FD_13797 | JGI IMG/M metagenome (IMG submission 13797)
CGCTTTATCGCCTTTGCATTCATCGGTGGGCTTGGTGTGTTCGTCCACATGGCGGTGCTTTGGTTGATGTTCCGAGGCCTGGGCGAGACCTTCGTGGCAGGTCAGACCGCTGCGACGCTGGTGGCGATGACCTTCAACTTCTTCCTCAACAATTGGTTCACATACCGCGACAGACGCTTGCGCGGTTGGGGCTTGCTGCGGGGTTGGATCTCATTCTCACTGGCCTGCTCCTTGGGCGCGGTGGCCAACGTCGGTATTGCGACCTACTTGTTCAACACAGCGCCCGCTGGCGGTCTCTGGTGGGTGCTGTCGGCCACCGCGGGCATTCTGATCGGTGCTGTCTGGAACTATGCGGTGACCTCGGTCTACACCTGGAACCAGCCGAAGGCGGGCGGCGCTATTCGCTAGCCGTCTGTTGCATCGGTGAGTTGGGTGAGTTGTTGTTGATCCCGGCCGATCATCCGTGCTGCTTGGCAGGCAGCACGCATTCGGTAATCTGTGCAAGCTTGGTCAGCACGCAACTGGGTCGCACATCACGGAGACGGGCGTCATCCTCTCTCAGCCGCAGCGAGCGCGCGTCGCCAGCGAACAGCGCGGTTCTGCAGCCGAGTCGACCCGCGGGCCAGATGTCGTTGCGCAAGTCGTTGCCAATATAGAGCACCTGTTGCGGTGAGACGCCATGGTGCTGGTGCAGCGCCGCTAGGGCCGATTCGTAGACTCGCGTCGACGGTTTGCCGACAAGCTGTCGGTATGACCAGGCGCAGCAGCGCAGATCGAAGCCAGATGTGTCGATCGGCTGGTCTAGGAAGGCCGCGAGCATCAGCGGCGTATAGAACTGGGCATTGGAGACGATGCCGAGCGCCAGCCCTCGTCGCTTCAGTTCCGCGATGAGTCGCCTGAGGCCGGGCATGGGCCAGACGGCGTTGCTACGGAACTCATATTCGACGGCGATGCGGCGGATGGTGCATGCATCGCCAGCGATGCCGAGCCCGGTCAAGAGCGCGCCCCAAATGGCCAAGATGTCCACCTCTGGGTGGTCGACGCCCCGCGCTCGAGCGCGGGCATGGCTCGCGCCAATGACGTCGAGCAGTGCAGAGGCGCCATCAAAGCCGTCCGGCAGCGTGTTGGTATCGACGCCAGCGCTGCGAAGGGCCAGTCGGAATGGGTCATTGCGGTTGGTCCGCACCGCCTTGGCTTGCTTGGCCGTCAATCCGATGTCGCCGCAGCCGGAGATGACGAGTGTGCCATAGACGTCAAACAGCAGCGCGCGGATGCCCTGCATGGGCTCGATGCGCGGTGCTTGCACCGTCGGCAGTGGCGCTAACGGCGAGGTCAGCCCATGCATGCGCCTGATCAGGTCGTCATCCTGCATTATTGCTCCGATTGTGCTAGATAAGGTGTTTGGTCGCCTCCGCCCGGTATCATCAGGTGCGCAGCAGATTCAGGCGTTCCGGCGCGAGAAATTCATCCAACAGCATGGCGCCGTCGATGCGTTCAAGTCGCGCAGACGGTGCTGATCCGATGACGTCGGCATAAATCGACGTCAGCCGCTTGCCGTAACCTCTGAGCCCATACAGGGTCCGGATCGCGGACTCGTTTTCCGCGATGATTGCCGGATCGTCGCTGTTTAACAGCGCTTCAGGCTGCATTTCCATACGCGCGGCGGGATTGGCGTGCAGGTGTCGGACCAGTGCCTCTTGCGCGGACTCGTCGAGTCGTCCCATGTCGATGCGCCCATCGGTGACGGCGCTGCGCCAGGCCCGCTCTAGCGCTTCCTCGCCGAGTTCGCGTCCGTAGGCCGAGGCGTTGGCGGCGAGGGCGTTGGCGAAATGGACCCGAACACCGGCGGTATCGACCCAAGCGAGCGGCACCAGCAGGCGCTCGTACAAGGCATCCAGTCGGACGCCGTTGTTGCGGAAGTCGCGGGTGATCTCGGGGAGGTCACGGCCCGCCAGGGGCCGGCCGCTGAGCCAGGATTCGAGAAATGCGAGGCCGAACCCCTCGCCGACGCTGGTGGTGACAAGGGCATGACTGGACGCAAGCAAGGCTTGGAAATCATCCACGCGGTTGCCGAGTTCGAAGGTGATGGGCAAGCGGAGTTCCGTCGCCAAGTCGACCCAGCGTCGATAGCGCCTTTGTTCTTGCGGGTTTTGTGGTGCTTGACTGGTCGCGAAGCGGTCTCGCTCGTCGCCAAGGACGGACCAGAGCAGGAACTCGCCGAGGTTTTTGCGGCGGATCGCGCGGGTTGGGTAGAGCCATAGGCGCTCGCCGTTCGAACACCCTGCCTCCATGCTCAATCGGGGTGCACCGCGGGCCCTCTTTGCCTCGATTTCGGGCTTAGGTGTGGAGACCGCATTGGTCAGCAGGTGCAGGTTTGTGTCCGGTACGCCAGCGCCAGCGAGAAACCCCAGGTCGCGGGTATTGAGCACGGCGTAGTGGACCTGCGGCGCCAGGGGATACAGCAGCGCCGACAGTCTGCCGACGTCGCCGTCGGCGAGTTGGTTGCGCAGGCGCCGATACAATGCCGGTCGTCCGTCCTCAGCAAAATCGTGCGGCTGCAGCAAGAGTCGGTGTCCGCCGCGTGCCAGCCGCAGCACAGCCCCAGGCAACGCCAGGTTTTTGCCCAGGCAATGGTTGTGCACATGCCACAGGTCTGGTGTCGCGCCCAGTCCCGACCGCGCGGCGCCCAGCATCCCTGCCGCCAGGGCGTCTGGCGTCTGTTCTGGACGTTTTTCTTCATAGCCAAGACCCGGGATTGCTGCCACCGAGATGCCGTCGCCAAGTGGTTCTTGTGGCCGCTCGCCACTGAGCACGAGCACCTGGTGTCCGGCTTCGGTTAGCGCTTCGCAGGCGTGCTGAATGACCCGCGTGACGCCGCCGGTTCGGAGATGGAAGTGAACGATGGCGATGCGCATGTGCGTTCTCAGCGCACCGGCTTGACTCGGTCGGTCATCAGGTTGACGGCCTGTCGTCGGGTCCCGGCACGGCGATTCGGCTGCGGGCGGTGCGAGCTCATTGAATCAGTCGGCGTATCGGCTGAGGGCACAGCTTATGCATGTCCTTGTGCGTTGATGGCTGGTGCTCCTTTGGGTGCTGCTGGCTGGGCATTCTGGATTAAGTGACGATACCTTTAGGAGCGGCCTGAGGGACTGGTATTTGCGACTAACCAGGTACGGAGGTCTTGACGCAGCCTGCAATAGCGTACAACGTCCGCGGTGATTAGAGCACCACAGTCCTGTGCCGACTTAACGGACTCTGATGCACCGCTTGCCACAAAAGAACGCAGCTATGAAGCAACCTGAGAACATCGGATTCGTCTCCACCCGTTTCGCCGGCACCGACGGTGTCTCGCTAGAGTCAGCCAAATGGGCCGAGGTGCTATGGCACGGCGGACATGTCAGCTTTTGGTACGCGGGCGTCCTCGACCGGGACCCAGCCGTGAGCCTATGCATCCCGGAGGCATTTTTCGACCATGCCGAGAATGCCTGGATCAATGCTCAGCTCTGGGGTCGAACCCGGCGCAGTGCTGATGCCAGTCGCCGCATCCGCGAGTTGGCAGAGTACCTCAAAACGACCCTGTATGAGTTCCGCGATCGCTTCGACCTGGATATCCTGATTATACAGAATGCCGTGACCATCCCGATGCACATCCCGCTCGGGGTCGCGATCACCGAGTTTCTGCTTGAAACCGGTATGCCGGCCATCGCTCATCATCACGATTTCCAGTGGGAGCGACAGCGTTTCCAGATCTCCGCCGTCGACGACTATCTGGAGATGGCCTTTCCACCGCGGGTACCTCACCTACAGCATGTGGTGATCAATCAATCCGCGCGCGAGGAGATCGCCTGGCGCAAGGGTCTGCCGAGCGTCCTGGTGCCGAATGTGTTCGATTTCGAGAATCCACCCGGTGAGCCGGACGACTACGCGGCCGACGTGCGCAGTGCCCTGGGCCTGCTTGATGACGATCTGCTGATCTTGCAGCCCACGCGCATCGTGCCGCGCAAAGGAATCGAGAACGCCATTCATCTGATTCGACGCCTGAAGCTGCCACGTTGCCATCTGGTCATCTCGCACGACGGCGGTGATGAGGGCATGGAGTACTCACTGCAGATCCAAAACCTGGCCCGCGAGGAAGGTGTTTCCCTAAAGCTGTTTGGCGATCGTATGGCCGATCGCCGTCAATTAAATCAGGACGGGCGCAAGGTCTATGTGCTGCGCGACCTCTATCCACATGCCAATCTGGTCACCTTTCCGAGCCTGTACGAGGGCTTTGGCAACGCGCTGTTGGAGTCGATCTACTTTCGCCTGCCGCTGGTCATTGGACGCTACTCGGTCTATCAACGCGACATTGAGCCCAAGGGCTTCAGGCTGCCCGCCATAGATGGCGTCATCGACCGGCGCGTTGTCGAAGAGACCCGTCGTATCATCGAGAATCCGGACTATCAAGCCGCACTGGTTGAACACAATTACCAGGTCGCTTCACGGTTTTTCAGCTACCGGGTGCTGCGCGACAGCCTGCGCGGCATGATCAACAACATCCGCAATTTGACGGAGTAGGCCATGCGCGCCGTTGACCGCAGCGTTCTGCAACGCATTCGCCAGCGTCTCGTTCGGCTCTACGGAGACGAGGCGCTGCCGAGGCTTATGCATCGTCTCGATCTTATCGTTGGGCGATACGGCGTGGGCACGAACTGTCCGGACGGCGAGGTCTGCGCGCGCTGGGACCAGGGCGACGCCGTGCTCATCTGTTATGGCGACATGATCAGCGCTGAGCGCAGGGAAAACGGCGCCGAACCGCCGTTGGCGACGCTGCGCCGTTTTCTGGGGATGCATGTCGGCGACGCCATTTCCGCCGTGCATGTCCTGCCGTTCTTCCCTTATAGCTCCGATGACGGCTTCTCGGTCATCGATTTCCGGGCGGTGGACCAGGCGTTAGGTGGCTGGCAGGAAATTCAACGCCTCGGCGAGGACTACCGGTTGATGCTGGACCTGGTGATCAACCATGTCTCTAGTCAGAGCCATTGGTTTCGCGCCTATTGCAACGGCATGGCGCCGGAGCGGCATTACTTCATTGAGGTTGCCGCAGACACGGATCTCAGCGCCGTCACCCGTCCTCGCACCTCACCGCTGTTGCGTTCGGTGCAGACACCGACCGGCGAGCATCAGGTCTGGGCGACCTTCAGCCAAGATCAGGTCGACGTCGACTTCTCGAATCCGGACGTGCTGTTCGAGTTCTTGGATATTCTGCTGTTTTACGCATTCAACGGCGCGCAAATCATCCGCCTCGACGCAATCGCCTATTTGTGGAAGGAGATCGGCACCGCCTGTATCCATTTGCCTCAGACCCACGAGTTGGTGAAGCTGTTGCGCGACGTCTTGGAGATGCTGCAGCCAGGCATGGTGTTGCTGACCGAGACCAACGTTCCTCACGCGGAGAACGTCGGCTACTTTGGCGATGGCGACGAGGCGCACATGGTCTACCAGTTCAGTCTGCCGCCGTTGTTGCTGCATGCCCTGTCCACCGGCAATGCCGCCTACCTCACCGACTGGGCGGCTAATCTGGCGCCGCCACCACCGGGCTGCAGCTATTTTAACTTCACCGCGTCTCACGACGGCATCGGTGTCCGTCCGCTTGAGGGGCTCTTGCCCCAGGACGAGTTTGACGCCTTGGTGGCGTCAGTGGAACAGCGCGGGGGGCTGATAAGCCGCCGCGGCAATCCCGACGGTTCGGCGACCCCCTACGAACTCAACATCACCTATTTCGACGCCGTCGGCGTTCCCGGTGACCTGGATGCGTCTATCGACCGGTTCTTGTGTTCGCAGACCATCGCTCTAAGCCTCCAAGGCGTGCCGGGCATTTATTTCAACAGCCTGCTCGGCGCGGCTAACAATCTCGCGGGGGTCGAGCAGAGCGGTCGCGCCCGCACCATCAATCGCCAGAAGTGGAGCGAATCCGAGCTGACCCGGATGCTCTCGGCGAAATCCAGGCATCAAGCCAGCCGGGTGCTGCCGGAATACTTGCGCCGGCTGCATCTGCGCCGCGCGAGGCCTGCCTTCCATCCGGATGCCCCACAGCGCGTGCTGGACCTACCCGCTGGTCTGTTCGGGATGCGCCGCGACGCCCTTGACGGTGGCGAGCGGCTGTGGATGATCGCGAACCTGACCGACGCGCCGTTGTCGCTTGCCATGGGTCGCATCGATCGCGGCTGGAAACGGCATCATTGGACGGAACTCATTGCAGGCTGGTCCTGTGTTGCGGAAGAGTTGTCCCCCAAGCTCCCCTTGGCCCCCTACCAGGTGGTTTGGTTGGTGCATGGCAATCAGCGCGATGACGACTCGACCTAATGTCGTGCCTCTTCTGGGTTCGGGATACAATGGCGCTACAGTCGAAGCGGCTGGCCCAGGCTCGCGTGCTGAGCCACTGGCTCGTCTAGCTTGTCGGCATTGTCGCTGTTTTCACTGGAGTCGGACTTGAGCCTGATCGACAATCTGCTACAACGCATCACTGACCGTCTGCCTTGCCGCATGATCGACGGTGAGCAGGGGGAGCCCTATCTGGAGCGTTACTATTTGGCCAGCCTCGACCGGATCGGATTAAAGGGCTGGCACGCCTACTTGCACCGCTTCGTCGATTCCGATCCAGATCGTGGTCTCCATGATCATCCTTGGGGCTATGCCTTGAGCTTGGTGCTGACCGGTGGCTATGACGAGCACCGTTTTGCCAAGGGGTGTTCGGCGGCAGGGCAGGATCGGACCCTCACACGGCGCCTCCGCCCTGGGCGCATTAATCGGCTGCGCGGCGAGGACTATCATCGCGTTGTGCTACGCGGCGGTCGGCCCGCCTGGACGTTGTTCATGCACGGCCCGCGGATTAAGGGCTGGGGCTTTCTGCGCAACGGCGACTATCGCGCGATGGCCAACAGCGCCAGCGAGTTTCGCCATCGCGATTGGTGGAAGGAGGCGCCGAGTGGTCAAGCGGTTCGGGCGCAACAGTGCTCCAAGGTAGCGCCGAGTTGGACCGGGAATTCCTGTCCGAGCCGAGACTACTGGAGCCCCAAGCCATGAATGTCAGGCGAACAGGTCATTGTCCAGATAGTCGTTGCGCGGTGCTCGTTGCCATGCAACAAGCGCTGCGGGTGCTGGGGCGGCGACGCGCCATGGTTCTAACTCTATTGACCCTCGTGCTCGGATTGACCCTGGTGCTCGCCGGCTGTGGTGGGGCCCCAGAGTCCCGGCTCAGCGATCAGCTTCACGTTAGCTGTCTGGAAAAGCCGGCCACTGGTGTTTGCCGTGCGGCCAAGCCCGCCTTTTACTATGACTATCCAAGCGATAGTTGCCGGCGTTTTAGCTGGGGTGGCTGTGGTAACAAGGCACCCTTTCAGAGCATGGATCAATGCGTGAAGACCTGCGGGGGCCGTCCTGGGTTTTAGTTTTCGTCCTGTCTTTAGGCGATTTCTGTCATGAAACATACCGCCTGGCTTGTCTTCTCGCCCGCCATCTTTGTCGCGCCAACCCCCACATAGAACGACTATGCGGGGGTTGGCGCTTCGCGATGGCGAACGAGAATCCGGCGCCATGCGGTATGTTTCATTCCGGCAATCGCCTTAGGCTCGCGACCAAGCCCAAGGTTTCTCGGATCATGCATAGCCGACCTTACTACTGGAGATGATACATGCTTCGCGTCGAGCCGATTCCCGCCTTTGACGACAACTACATCTGGCTGCTGCGGGAGGCCGATCGTGCCGAGGTAGCCTTGGTCGATCCCGGCGATGCTGACCCGGTCATCGCGCGGCTGCGCGACCAGGGTCTTGAAATGACCGCGATCCTGATCACGCACCATCACCAGGACCATATCGGTGGCGTCGCCGACCTGCTCGCGCACTGGCCGGGTGCCCTGGTCACCGCGCCCCGGGATCGGCGCATCGCCACGGCGACGCGCGTCGTCGGGGAGGGCGACTCGGTTACCATCCCAGGCTTTGAGACGCAGTTCGATGTGATTGAGGTGCCGGGCCATACGTCGACTCACATCGCCTATTTGGGCAGTGGCGCGCTGTTTTGCGGCGACACATTGTTTGCCGCCGGCTGTGGTCGAGTGTTTGACGGTACCTTCGAGCAACTGGCCGCATCGCTGCGGCGAATCAGCAGGCTGCCCCCGGAGACACTCTGCTACTGTGCGCACGAATATACGCTCGCCAACCTGGGGTTTGCCGCCTGGGTCGAACCAGACAGCACCCTGCTGGCGGAGCGAACCGAGGAGGCCAGACGCCTGCGCGCTGCTGGGGAGCCTACCGTGCCAACGCCGCTGGCATTGGAATTGACTACCAATCCCTTCCTGCGGACCGCCACGCCTACCGTGATCAAGGCCGCTGAGGGCTTCACGGGGCAACAACTCGCGAACCAAAACGCGGTTTTCACCGCTTTGCGGCGCTGGAAGGATCAGCACTACGATTAACTGCTCGAAACTCGCCACTTTTCCCTCGAACAGCCCGGATTTGCTGATGCCGTTATTGAACAAACGCCTTGCATGGATGGTGCCGGCGTCGATGGCGTTCGGGGGTGGCGCGCTGATGGTGCTGTCGTTCGCGCCGTTCGGGCTGTGGCCGGTGGCGATCATTGCGCTGGCCTTGTTTTATCAATCGCTGCAGGGCTGTTCGCGGCGGGCGGCGCTGGGGTTAGGCTGGTTGTTCGGTGTCGGGTTGTTCGGTTTTGGGATCTCCTGGATCCGCATCAGCCTGAACGAGTTCGGCAATATGCCGACGCTTGCGGCGAACGCCCTGATGCTGTTGCTGGTTGCAGCATTGGCGTTGTTTTATGCCCTGGCCGCTTGGGTGATTCGCAGATTGCAGCCGTCTGACGCTGGGCAGAGGTGGTCTGCGCCGCTGCTCGTCTTTCCGGCGGTCTGGATGTTGTTCGAATGGTTACGCGGCTGGCTGTTCACGGGTTTTCCGTGGTTGCTTGCCGGCAACGGGCAGATCAATCCGCTGCCCTTTGTCGGCGCGCCGCTCGCGGGGCTGGCCCCGGTTGTTGGCGTGCACGGGCTGAGTCTGGTGGTAGCCCTGTGCGCCGGGCTTGTGTGGAGCGCGCTGCACCGTCGTGGGGCGGCGCGATACGGCGTACTCGTTGTCGTCGCACTGTGCTTGCCCGCTGGCGCGTTGCTGGGGCGCATCGAATGGACCTCGCCGGATGGTGAGCCCATCCGCGCCACGGTGATACAGGGCAACGTCGAGCAGAGCGTGAAATGGAACCCGAGCGGCCTCCTGCCGACGTTGGAGACCTACCTGGAACTGACTCGGGATAATCTCGGCAGTGATCTGATCGTCTGGCCCGAAACCGCAATTCCCGATTTCTTGCATCAGGTCGAGCAGGCGCTGATCGGCCCTTTGGGCGAGACCGCTCGCACCGCGGGCACGGAAATAGTCATCGGCGTGCCGATCATGGAAACGCGGGAGCGCTACTACAACGGCTTGATCAGCATCGGAAGTGCCGAAGACCGTTACTACAAGCGCCACCTGGTCCCCTTTGGCGAGTACCTGCCGTTCAAGGCGCAGCTCCGACCGCTGATCGACTGGTTCCAGGTGCCGATGTCCGACTTTAGCCCAGGTGGAGCGGAACAGCCGCTGTTGCAGGTAGGCGAGCACCGGGTCGGTGTGTCGATCTGCTACGAGGACGTGTTTCCCGGCGAGGTGCGTGAAGCCCTGCCGGAGGCGGCCTATCTGATCAATGTCAGCAACGATGCCTGGTTCGGTGATTCGCTGGCGCCGCATCAGCACTTGGAGTTTGCGCGTTTGCGCGCCTTGGAGAATGGCCGCGCGTTGGTGCGTGCAACCAATACCGGCATCTCCGCCATCATCAATTACCGGGGGCGCGTGATCGGCTCGATTCCGTCGTTCGTGCGCGCCAGCTACAGCGCCGAGATCCTGCCGCGTAGCGGTATGACGCCCTTCTCGCGCTGGGGCAGTCTGCCTGTGTTGTTGATCGCATGCCTGATGCTAGTCGCAGCCATGTCGATAGGCTCGCCTCTCTGGCCAGCGGCGCGGGCTAACGGTCATGGCGCGGTGCCACCCCGCAAGATGAAGCGATTGTGTCGTCGTTAATGTGCTGCGATGCTAAGCGGGATTTGCTCGGCCTAAACCTCTTTGGCGGGCATCTTGGCTGACCGGTATCATGGCTCACACATTCACCCGTGTCGGACATCTACGTTGCTTGCCATTGTCTATTTCTTTATCGAGCTCTGCCTGCTCCGGCGCAAGCCCCAGGACTTACCGCCATCCTCGGCGCTGCTGGCGTTGGTCCTGGTCGCCGGGCTGCTGGGTGGCGTCTTGCTGGCGGTGTCGGCGGGCGCTCCCTTGCTGGCCGGCGTCAATCAAACGCTGCTGGATTTCTTGCTGATGCTCGGTGTCCTGCATGTGGCGTTGAAGTTCACCGATAAGCTGCCGCGTTTCCTGCAGGCCGCGACCGCTTTGGTCGGCGCCGATACCTTGATCGGCATCGTCGCATTGATGCCGGTCGGTTTGGCCGGACCCGGTCTTGATGACAATCCGCAGTTGTTGCTGGCCGGTTTGCTGTTCATGGCATTGGTGGCTTGGAGCGTCGTGATTACCGCGCATATCCTGCGACATGCGTTCGATATCACATTGATGCAGGGCGCGATCGCGGCCGTGGCATTCGATATCTTTTCGTTCGTCCTCGTCGGCGGACTCACCCAAGGACCTGCCTGATATGCACCTGCACATCCTCGGTATCTGCGGCACCTTCATGGCCGGCGTTGCGCTGCTGGCTCGCTCCTTGGGCCATCGCGTAACTGGCTCGGATGCGAACGTGTATCCCCCCATGAGTACGCAGTTGGAGTCGGCCGGTATTGGGGTGATGGAGGGCTACGCCGCGGCGCATCTGCAACCAGCGCCGGAGGTTGTGGTCGTCGGCAATGCGATGAAGCGCGGCCTTCCCGCCGTCGAGTATATGTTGGACGCGGGCCTGCACTACGTCTCCGGTCCGCAATGGTTGGCCGAGCACTTGCTGGCTGAGCGCCATGTGTTGGCGGTGGCCGGTACCCATGGCAAGACTACGACCAGTAGCATGCTCGCCTGGCTGTTGGAGGATGCCGGCCTTGATCCGGGCTTCCTGATCGGCGGCGTCCCGTTGGACTTTGGGCTGAGTGCGCGGCTCGGCGGTGGGCGCCATTTCGTTGTGGAAGCGGACGAGTACGATACGGCCTTCTTCGATAAACGCTCGAAGTTCGTCCACTACCGTCCGCGTACCCTGATCATGAACAATCTGGAGTTTGATCACGCAGACATCTTCGATAATCTGGCGCAGATTGAGCGTCAGTTCCATCATTTGGTTCGCACCGTGCCTGGCTCTGGACTCATCGTCCATCCCCATGACGAGCAGTCTCTGGACGAGGTGCTGGCGATGGGATGCTGGACACCGACGGAGTCGACTGGAAGCGCCGAAGGCGATCCTGAGCCTGATGGCGGCGCCGACTGGGTCGCCGAGTTGCTAGTCGCGGACGGCTCACAGTTTCGGGTGCTGCATCTGGGTAAGGCGGTAGGTACGGTGCGTTGGCAGCAGACCGGCGCCCATAACGTGCAAAACGCGCTCTCGGCGCTGGCGGCCGCGGCCCATGTCGGGGTCGCGCCGGAGCGCGGTACGGCTTCGCTCGGTTGCTTTCGCGGCGTCAAGCGCCGAATGGAATTGCGAGGGGAGGCGCGCGGCGTTTGCGTCTATGACGACTTCGCCCATCATCCCACGGCAATCGCTAGCACCTTGGCCGGTTTGCGCCGCCGTGTCGGCGGCGCGCGCATCGTGGCCGTGCTGGAGCCGCGCTCCAATACCATGCGCATGGGCGCACATGCCGCGGCCCTGGCCGGCTCGCTGGCAGACGCGGATCGAGTATACGTCTTCGTGCCGCGGGACCTGGACTGGGATGCCGCTACCACGCTGACGGGGTTAGCGGATCGGCTCGTCATCTCCGATCTTGTTGATGATATCGTTGCCGCGGTCGCGACCGAGGTGGCCGGCGGTGATCATGTGCTAGTGATGAGCAACGGCAGCTTTCAGGGTATTCACCAGCGTCTGCTTGATGCGCTGGGCGAGGAATCAAGCGGCTGAGCCGATTGTGTCTGCGTTGCCCTGCAACGAGTGCTTTCTACCAGGGTAGCCTAAGCCATGAATGTCAGGGTGCAACCCATGAATGTCAGGGTGCAAGAATGGTACAACAGAGGCTTCGTCTCCTAGCATAGCACCGCGACCTGAACATCAGTTCGACAGCAGTCCGCTTCCGGTCGTAGCGATCAGCATCGGCGTGCCGTTGTCTAGCGTGAAATTGGTGGTGGCGCCAAGGTCATGGACGAAGGTCATGCGTGCAGCCTCGGCGTTGTCCATGGTGATTGGAAGCGCTAACAGGTTGGCGATGCTTTCTTTGTGCAGTACGGTCAGGGTGCCGATCCAAACCGGGATGCCTCCGTCAATGCCGCAGTGTGACACCCAAAGCCGGAGCACCATCCGTTGTTTCTGCCCTTCATCCTTAATCAGCGTCAGCGTCTCATGGCGCCCATCATGGACTTGCGGGATCACCGGCAGTTCGGATAGCGGCAAGGAAGGTGACAGCAGTTTCATCGCATTGCCCCAGGATAGCCTGTCCGCCGGTTGCCAACCGAACGCGGACATGGCCGCGATGAAGGGTTCGAGCTCGCCCGCGTACGCGAGGTCGATGGGTTGCTCGTGGCTGTGTCGCCAGAGGCCTTCTCGATGGCCGGGCCAAAGCTCGCACTGACGCTGCCGCCACTGGGCCACGCTGATTTCGCGGCTCGGTAGTTGCGGCCTGTAGCGCTCCAGGTCCACTTTGTGCCGCTCTAGGCTGGACAGCGTCAGGCTGCCGCCCGCACTCAGTGCGGCGACAAGTGCAAGACCGATCCAGCGCGGCTCTTCCCTGCTGTGGCGGCGAAAGGCGAGCCCCAATGCCGAGATCCAGGCCAGCCCGAGTGCCAGACTGCCGACGATATCGCTCAGCCATTCGGCGCCGAAGTACAGCCGCGCCAACGCGACCGACAGGACGGTGACCGTCGCACCGGCATAGGGCAGCCAACGGCCGGCCTCGGTGATGCCCCGGGAGAGCATAATGGCGAGAAAACCGTAGGCGAGCGTTGCGCTAAGCACCGAGCTGCTGGGGAAGGACCAAGGCCATTGGAGGTTTAACCCCAGTTCCGGCCGAGGCACCTGTAACAGCCACGCTAGTATCGGCGTCGCCACCAGCGCGAAGGCGCAGGCCGCGACCCAGTAGTGGGCGTCGCGCCATCGTTGCCGCCACAGCAGAAAACCCAACACGCCCGCGCTGAGAGACAGCACTACGATTGGTGACCCCAGGTGGCTGAGGACGACCATCAGATCGTCCGCCAAAGGGCTGTGAAGGCTTTGGCCCAAATCCAACGCCATGCGGTTGAGGCCGAGATGCGGTGCGCCGATCAGCCCCGCGCCGATGCTGAGGCCGAGCATCGCGGTCGCGCCCAGCAGCGCCGCGGCCAAGGCCGTGAGCGTGGCTGTATCGGGGTGACTGGGGTCTGCCAGTGCCTGAGCGACGCGCCCGAGCCGCGGGTGCACAGCGGCCCAGCGCAGCAGCGCATGAACCCATTTGGCCGCGCGGGGGCTGAAAACCCTGTACAGGCGATGCGCGCTCCAGATGCCGATCCAGAGCAGTCCGACCAGGACCAGCAGCAGAATTGTGAGGCGTGATGTGGCCTCCGCGGCAAGCTTCAGCGAGGCGCCGAAGACGATTCCAGGTGCCAGGTAGGCCGGTGCCCAGGCTAGTGCGGAGCCGATGTTCACCACGAGAAATTGCCGAGGCGGCATGTGCATGATGCCGGCGACCAATGGCACGATGGCACGGACCGGACCAAAAAAGCGTCCGAGTACGACACTCTTTGCGCCATGGTGCTCGAAGAAAGCAATGCCCTTGTCAAGTTGTGCCGAATGGCGGCAGAACGGCCAAGCGCGGCGGATGCGCTCGCGATAGCGATGGCCAATCCAAAAGCTGAGTCCGTCGCCAGCGATGGCGCCAGCGACAGCGGACAGGCAGGTAGGCCAGAACCGGAGATCGCCGGTGGCGATCAGGGCGCCGGCACCGATCATAATCATCACGCCCGGCACAATGACGCCGATTACCGCCAGCGACTCGGCGAAGGCGGCAAGCAGAACGGCCAGATAGGCCCAGCCCGGGTTGGCGCCGATCCAGTCGAGTAGGTCATGCAGCGACTCGCCCATTACGGCCGGCCCGCTACCCAGCCTGGGGAAGGCTTGTCAGGCGGTGGGCCGCCGTGCAAAGGTTGATGTTTGCGTCGCCGCCTTGCTGTCGTTGCGGGTCACGCGGCGACGACAGCAAATGACTCGGCGGCCGCGGCCAGCGTCGCTTCCACCTCCGCATCCCCATGCGCGGCGGAAACAAAGCCTGCCTCGAACGCCGACGGCGCCAAGTAGACGCCGCGGTCGAGCATGGCGTGAAAGAAGGTCTTGAATTGTTCCTGATTGCATGCGGTGGCCTGCTCGAAATTGGTCACTGGTCCGGCGTCGGTAAAAAAGATGCCGAACATGCCGCCAGCGCGGTTCGTGCTCAATTGGACGCCCGCGGCGGCGGCGCGCTCGCGAAGTCCGTCGGTGAGGCGCTCGGTCTTTTCCGCCAGTGCTTCGTGGAAACCGGCGGCGGAGATCAGTTCCAGCGTCTTCAGCCCCGCGGTCATGGCGATTGGATTGCCTGACAGGGTGCCAGCCTGATAGACCGCCCCAAGCGGTGAGATGTGCTGCATGATCTCGCGCCGACCACCGAAGGCGCCCACCGGCATGCCGCCACCAATGATTTTGCCCAGAGCCGTCAGGTCCGGTCTGACGCCATAGAGTTCTTGAGCGCCGCCGCGCGAGACGCGAAAACCGGTCATCACCTCGTCGAAGATCAGTACTGCGCCGTGCTTCTCGCAGACCTCGCGCAGGCCTTGCAGGAAGCCCGCAACGGGCGGAATGCAGTTCATATTGCCAGCGACCGGTTCGACGATGATGCAGGCAATCTCGTCACCGATCTTGGCAAAGGTCTCTTGCACCTCCGCCAGGTTGTTGTACTCCAGGGTGATGGTCAGTCCGGCGAGGGCCGCGGGAACCCCGGGTGAACTTGGCTCACCCAGAGTCAGCATGCCTGATCCGGCCTTGACCATCAGCGAGTCGACGTGGCCGTGGTAGTTGCCTTCGAACTTAACGACCTTGTCGCGGCCAGTGAAGCCGCGTGCCAGGCGCAACGCGCTCATGGTTGCCTCGGTGCCGGAACTGGTCATGCGCACCATGTCCATGCTTGGCACCAGTTCGCAGACCATGTCCGCCATGCGTGTCTCAAGCTCGGTCGGTGCACCGAAGGATAATCCCTTCTGAATGCGAGCTGCGACCGCGCTGATAATATCCGGGTGTGCGTGGCCGAGGATCATTGGCCCCCACGAGCCGACGTAGTCGATGTAGCGCTTACCGTCTACGTCGTTCACGTAGGCGCCCGCCGCCGAGTCGAAAAACACCGGGTCGCCACCGACGCTGCGGAAGGCGCGCACCGGGGAGTTGACGCCACCGGGGATGTGGTGTTGCGCTGCTTCGAAAAACTGATGAGATTTGGACATGATCGATCCTCTGGCTGGGGCTGCCGACCGCGCGATCTGGATGCAACAGGCGGCGCTGTTTAGGTTGCCTGAGATTAACTGCCGTGGCTACAGGTCTTAAGGGGGAGCGGAAAACCTTTAATTGTCCTGCGCCGCGGCCATGGTTGGCAACCTGCGATTGCGCGCGCAGTCGGTTTGCGTCGCCGATTTTCTCGGTCGGCGTTGGGCTCCGTAGATTGGGTGGCATCGTCTGAGCTTCGGACGCAGGTTGAAAACCGCGCTGGCTAGCCTGATTTATCCAGGCCCTGCGAGATACTGGGGATTTTGTCCCGCGGATAGTGTTGGCAGGATTTCGAATTTAAAATTTTTTGGGGTTGTACCTGTGAAGCGTTATATGTGTCTGGTGTGCGGGTTAGTCTTCGACGAAGAACAAGGATGGCCAGATGAAGGTATTGCGCCCGGCACCAAATGGGAAGACGTGCCGGAGAACTGGCTTTGCCCGGAGTGTGGTGCTGGGAAAGAAGACTTTGAGATGGTGGAGCTCTGAGCGGTTGATCCGTCTCTCGTCGACCAAAGCCTTGTCGTGTTTCTAAGGATGTCTCAGAAACCATGCTGTTTCATCTGGAATATCTCCCGCGGGCTGTGTTAATTTTAAGCCAGTTAAACTCTACGACCGAGGATATTCAATTATGCTGCCTTCTTTAACCGACCAAGAGTTGTGCCTCACCGAATCCGCTCGGCAAAAAATGGGTGAGCTATTCCAGGACATCGACGAGGGCGTCGCGGGCGTCCGGGTTTATGCTGCCGCGGGCGGTTGTAGCGGCATCAGCTTCGGGATGACCTTCACCGATGCCATTAACGACAATGATGGCGTGCGTGATTACGACAGCTACAAAGTTGTCGTTGACGACGGAACGCTGGAGCACATTCGCGGCGTCGAGATTGACTTTTTGGACCGAGGTGATGGCAACGCTACCTTCGTCTTCAATAATCTGCCAACGACCGGTGGTGGCTGCGGGACTTGCGGGTCCTCCTCTAGCTCCGGCGGTGGATGTTCGTGATCGCAAAGATGTTTCCGAGCGCCGGACGTAAGTGTCACAGCGGGCTGATCACTCGGGCCTTCTGCCTTCGAGATAACCGCCTAACAACCGTAAGCGGCGGGGCCGACTCGGTAGCGGTGGCCAACGGCAGTGATTAGCGTCGGCATTGTCGGCGGTACCGGCTACACCGGTTCGGAGTTGCTGCGTCTGCTGGTCCATCACCCGGAAGTTGAAGTCCGTGCAGTTACATCGCGAGCCGCGTCAGGCGTGCGGCTCGATAATGCCTTTCCGCAGTTGCGGGGGCATTCAGACCTCGCCTTCACCGCTCCGGAGCACGCGGAACTTCAACGCTGCGATCTGGTATTCTTCGCGACACCAAACGGGACCGCAATGCGGCAGGCGTCGGAACTACTTGCCGCTGGCGTGCGGGTCATTGACCTAGCGGCCGACTTTCGGCTCGACGACGTCGCGATTTGGGAGCAGTGGTATGGCATGCGCCATGCCGCGCCTGAGCTGAACGCCGACGCGGTCTATGGCCTGCCGGAACTGAACCGCGGCGCCATTCGCCAAGCCCGTCTGGTTGCCAATCCCGGCTGCTATCCAACAGCCGTCACACTCGGCCTGCTGCCCCTGGTCGAGGCCGGCGTCATCGATACCGGGCGGCTGATCGCCGATGTTAAGTCCGGCGTCAGTGGGGCTGGGCGCAAGGCAAACGCCGACTTGCTGATGGCCGAGGTCGGTGAGAGTTTCAAGGCGTACAGCGTCGGCGGACACCGACATCACCCAGAGGTCTGCGCCAATATTCGACGCGCCACAGGTTGCGAAATCGGCTTAACCTTTGTGCCGCACCTAGTGCCTATGGTGCGCGGAATTGAAGCGACGCTTTATGCATCATTGGTGGATTCTAGTCGTCTTTCCGCTGCAGGCTTGCAGGAAGTCTACCAGCAACGCTACGCCGGAGAGCCGTTCATCGACGTGATGCCGGCCGAAGCCACGCTTGAGACCCGTTCAGTCCGAGGTACCAACCTGTGTCGCATGGGCGTTGCTGAGCCGCAGGGTGCGGGCGTCGTTGTTGTGCAGTCAATCATCGACAACCTCGTTAAGGGGGCGGCAGGACAAGCGATTCAGAATATGAATTTGATGTTCGGGCTGGATGAGACAATGGGGCTCTCGGCGCTGGCGCTTGCGCCCTGAATCGGCATGCGGCCTGACGCTGCCGTCGAGCTCTCCCATCCGCGCGGTGGCCCATTTGCATTCCGACTCTTTGTCACGATCGGCTGGTTGGCTGTGGTCGGCGCCGCATTCGCCGCAGGTTATCTGCTTGCGGATTATGACGCCAATCGCGCAATGGCCCGTATCCAGATGCTGCAAACCGAGCGCGACGGTTTGAGCGAGGCGCTTGCGGAGGAGCGGGACGCGCATGTCCGCCTGGAGCGTTCGCATCTGATCGATCGAGAGGCAAAGCGGGCCGCGCAGGCGCGATTGGTCGACCTACAGGCGGAGCGCCTTCGGCTGGCGAAACAGGTGACCTATCTTCGAGGGCTCATGCGTGAAGGCTCCGCGGGGGTTGTGGAGGTAAAAGAATTCACGTTGACGCAAAGCGGTGACGATGGCACTTTCGATTACCAATTCATCGTCAGCCAACTCGTCCCGGAGTTTGGTCGCTCCGAGGGTGTCGCTATTGTCAAATTATCTGTGCGTCGCGGCGACGAGGTCGAAATTCTTCCGTTGTCCGCGTTTCCAGGGTCTTCGCCTGGTCGCCACCACATCGGCTTCGATCATTTTCAGTCGCTCAGGGGCAAAATCCGGGTGCCGTCGGGCCTAGAGCCCTTGCAAGTGATCGTTGACATCCAGCCGGGGAGTGACAATCTCATTGAGTCGTCGGAGTCCTTCGTGTGGCGTGCCGGGGGCGCTAAAAAACTGATGTTAAGCCCTCCGAATGAGACCTTACCCCAACCCTAAAAATCCGCTAAAGATCAGGGGCGGTCGCATAATGTCGTCTCCGTTACTTCCATCGAGTCGCTAACATAACTCGGTTGGGTAGTGGAGTCGGCGGTTCAACCTAGACAGATTGAGAGGTAAACAGTATGTCAGAAGCGGTCGCGCTAGAAACTCCCGCGCTCGTCTTCACGTCGCAGGCGGCCGCTAAGGTGGCTGACTTGATCGCCGAAGAAGGCAATGCCGACCTGATGCTACGTGTGTATATACAAGGAGGAGGTTGTTCTGGCTTCCAGTATGGGTTTACTTTTGCAGAAGCCGTCGAGGACGGCGACACCGAGGTCGAGACCGATGGGGTAAAGCTACTCGTTGATCCGATGAGTTTGCAATACCTCAGTGGTGCTGAGATCGACTACACGGAGGGTTTGCAAGGTGCTCAATTCGTCATCCGCAATCCCAACGCAACCACGAGCTGTGGTTGTGGATCTTCGTTTGGCGTCTAAAGCCACTTTTTAGCGGCGAGTGTTCGCCATGCCAAACTCTGGAGCGCTACCGGATGTCGCGCTCCCTCCAACCTGTACTAGCGAGAATCCTGCACGACTGTTGCGAGCACGACTTGTGCATTGCGGTGGCTTCGTACACGAATAAGTGCATTCGCTAACTGCCATCGTGCGGCCTGTATTTTCCAAGATCGCCAGCGGGATCACTTCCATAACCTGGCGGCGCTAGCGGCAAAGCAAGCGGTATCGCATTCTCGGCTCCGACGTTAGAAGCATCGGAACGAGACTTAGGTGCGGAGGAGTCTACTGACGATCGCAGCCACCCTTGGCTGAAATAGACACCCGCGGCGACAACCGTCAAGATTGAGGCGATCAGTACGAGACGTTTGTGCGGCGTCTTTTTGCGTTCGTGAAACTGAAGGTTGCTTCCTCGTCCTTTGTAGTCTTTCATTGGCGTTTTGTGATCGGTAGGTGAGGGCCGTTTCGCGCTAATTTTAGAGCAGAAGCGGCTGCATCGGAAGAAAGGCGCAGGGACACGAGGTTAGACCGGTCTGCCGCCGACCTTTCCTCCCGGTTAGAGCAGGCGCTCTGCTGTCGCGATGATTCGGCTTCGCGACGTCTCCGAAATGGTTGATATGGTTGCTGAACTCATGCAAGAGATCGAAGATGCCCTCGCGCAGTTGATGCGGGGCACGGAAGAAGTTCTGACGGTCGACACGCTGACGGCGCGGCTTGCCGTTGGTAAACCGCTGCGCGTAAAGGCTGGTTTTGATCCAACTGCTCCAGATCTGCACCTAGGGCATGTCGTGCTCTTGAACAAGTTGCGCCAGTTTCAGCAACTCGGTCACCACATCTTGTTCCTGATCGGCGATTTCACCGGCATGATTGGCGATCCAACGGGCAAGAATGCTACTAGAAAGCCTCTAACGCGTGAAGAAATTATCGCTAACGCGGAGACCTATCGGGAGCAAGTATTCAAGGTCCTTGACCCCGAGTCCACCGAGGTCGTGTTCAATTCTTCGTGGATGGTGGACCTCGGCGCCGAGGGGCTGATCCGTCTCGCTGCCGGGCATACCGTAGCGCGGATGCTGGAGCGCGACGACTTCGCTAAACGCTATATCGCGCACCAACCCATCGCCATTCACGAGTTTCTCTACCCTTTGATTCAAGGTTACGACTCAGTTGCGCTGAAGGCGGACGTCGAGCTCGGTGGAACGGACCAGAAGTTCAACCTTTTGGTTGGTCGCCAACTGCAGGAAACCGCAGGTCAGCCGCCCCAAGTCGTCATGACCCTGCCCATACTCGAAGGGCTGGATGGCGTGCAGAAGATGTCCAAATCCCTGGGAAACTACATCGCGATCGCAGACGCGCCAGCGGATATGTTTGGGAAGCTAATGTCGGTCTCGGATGATTTGATGTGGCGATACTTCGACCTGCTCAGCGCCCGTTCGGCAATGGACTTGCGGGAACTGCGGCGCTCCGTAGAGGCTGGCGCTAACCCTCGTGACATCAAGTTCCAACTGGCGGGAGAATTGGTTTCCCGGTTCCATGGCGCTGCCGACGCGGAGCGCGTTCACCGGGACTTCCTAGATCGTTTTCAGCGTGGCCAAATCCCGGATGATCTCGCCCAGGTTGCGCTGCAAGCAACCGATTCGACAGGCATGGCCCTCCCTCAGTTGCTCAAATCCGCTGGTTTGGTCTCTAGCACGTCAGAGGCCATGCGTATGGTGGCCCAAGGCGCGGTCAAGATTGATGGCGAACGCATTAGCGATCCAAAGCGGCTGTGCGACGTTGGCGAAGCACATGTCTATCAGGTCGGTAAGCGTAGGTTCGCAAAGGTGCGGCTGGGCTGACGTTCGTGGCACGACGCCACTCTCCAAAGTAAGACCCAGCGAAGTGTCCGGACAAGTCTCCGTGGAGGGTTGACAAGGTCTTGGATGCGGGTATACTTGCCCGTCTCACTTCGGTGAGTTGCCGTTCTTTAACAATTTGTTTAGTCAGCTTGTGTGGATGCTCCGTAGCGAGAGTGCGATGTAGACGCAAACTCGATGGGCATCCGCTGCAGCATGCCTTTGAGCAT
>JGI12210J13797_10323231_pt1 | contig 21180 bp, 18 predicted proteins | sample ElkSlonscriptome_3_FD_13797 | JGI IMG/M metagenome (IMG submission 13797)
GAACTCCTTGCTCTGCACAAAAATCTGCGGCGCAATGACTTCCCGCTTTTATGAAACAGTGGGGTAAACTTGCGCTGAATAGGTGCCCAGCTTGGTTTTCACGATTCCTATTGTGTTGCGAATGGCAGGCAGGCGGCGATGCTTGATGAGGTCCTTCACGTCACAGCCGGTAATCGGATTTGGAAGGTGGTTCCGCCGCCGGGTGTCGGTTGGCAGATGATCGTTCCGCCGGCTTCTTCCACTAGGGTCCGGCAGATCGAGAGTCCGAGTCCGATGCCGGATTCGGTGCCGTCGCCTTTGGTGGAGAAGTAAGGTTGAAAAATCTTCTCACGCAAATGATCGGGAATGCCTTCGCCGTGATCGATTAATTCGACCCAGACTTCGTCGTTGTCGCGGCGCGCTTTCACTTCGATGCCGCCGCCGGCTGGGCTGGCTTCCACGGCGTTCTTCAAAAGGTTGGTCCAGAGCTGGCTCAGATGTCCGGGACGGGCGACGACGCGGAGATTGGAAGCGATCTCGATTTGCAACGGATGGGGTTGAAGCCAATGGCGGCAGATGAGGAGGGTGGTTTCCAGGCTTTCCCGAACGGAAATCCGGGTAGGAGACGGTTGATCCGGGCGCACGTAACTTCGCAGCCCTTCGAGCAAGGCCTGGATATGGCGGGCCGCTAGTTGCACGGTATGCGCGAAATGAGCGGACTCAAAAATGCCGAGAGCATCCTCGGTGGCCCCGGTGCGAAACGATTCGTGGCGCAACGGATCGGGCATGGCGGCAAGCCGACGTGCGAGGCTTGAGGGGAGGTCGGGGTGTTGCTCGCGCAATTGTTTTTGGGCCTCGCGCCGTTCCGCGACCGGGGTTGCGTGTTGGCCGCCTTCCCAGTATCGGTGCCAGTCGCGATGGGGGGGATGACGGTGAAAGAGGGATTCGACAGTCTCAGCCAGATAATCGATGTCGCGGAGAATGACCGTGGAAGGGTTGTTCAGCTCGTGCGCGAGCCCGGCGGTCAATTGACCGAGCGACGCCATTTTTTCTTGGTGCACGAGGCGATTACGGGTTTCGAGGAGTTCGCGGTTTGCTTCGCGGAGCTGGAGTTGCAACGTGACGCTGGAACGATATCGGTCGGCGAGATTTTCAATAATCAGGCGCTGGATTAAATCATGCAGCTGCGGTTGTTCGTCGGCGAGGCGCAGGATGGCCGAGTGGCGGAGTCGCAGGATGCGGAGTTGGGAAGCGGCGCGGGCGGTGCAGAGGGAAGCGCGGCCAGTGGAGAAAGAACTGACGCCCACGAGATCGCCGGGCCGATAAGCGGCGACGGGCACCGGTTTCCCATCCGAGGCGCGCATCGTGAGGGTTAATTCTCCTGCGAGCAGCACGTGAAGAAAGGGGTTTTGTTTACCTTCCTCGAGGAGGCAGGTGCCGGGGGGGGCTTCCCGGATCAGTTCGGTGACGGTGGTATGCGCTTCGGCAAGGGACTCGATGGCGGCCACGACGGTGTGGCGCAATCGGGCTTCCTCTTGAAGATCGGGCGGCAGCCGGTATGCCTCAGGCATCGGTCATCAGGTTCTTCTGAAGAATGGCTTCGCTCAATTGCGCCCGATCGAGGATGGGGAGGAAGGGGAGCGGATTGATATTCATTTTGACCACGTAGGTGGTGAGCTGATCCCGGACCACGGCGCGCAGGGCTTCTGGTTCCCACGGTTTGGCGATGTAATAATCGAGGCGGGCATGGTTGAGGGCGCGGATGGTATCGCCGAGGCCAGCCTGGGCCGTGATGAGGACTTTCCGCGCACTGGCGTGGGCCGGTTCCTGATGAAGATTGACCAGGAAATCGGTGCCGGTTTCGCCTTGTAACAGATGGTCACAGAGGGCGAGCGCCAGCTGGCCGCCTTCCTGGGTGGCGCTCTCCAATTGTTGGCGAGCTTCGGCGATGGTGGAGACGGTTTCGATTTGAAAATAATCCTCGAAAGGAGCGAGATCGCGAACCAACGCATCGAGCACGGCAGGCTCATCATCGAGACAGAGGATCAACATGCGGGGGGAAACATTGGTTTTCATCAGAGAATCATCGGCCAGAGAAAGCGGGCTGCAAGCAAGATCACCGGCACCCCGATCACTCCCATGAGAATGCCGAGCCGGATCATATGGCGAGTTTCCACGACGCCAGTGCTGATGGCGATGGCGTTGGGCGGGGTGGAAATAGGGAGCGACATGCCGAAACTGGTGGCCATGGCCAGGGCGGCAGCGAGGAAAACAAAGCCGCCTTCCGGCAAAGCATCGGTGCTGCCGAGGGTGATAGCGACCGGGACGAGAATGGCGGCGGTGACGGTGTTGGAAAGGAAGGTCGAGAGGGCCACGCCAAGGATCAAGAAGAGGAGGTAAATGGCGAGGATCGGCAGCGCTTCCCAAGGCACGCCGGCGATCACCCAATCAGCCAGACCGGTATCGCGCAGCGAATTGCCGAGCGATAATCCACCGGCGACCAGCCACAAGACTTCCCAGGAAAGGCCGCGGATCTGCTCGCGACCGATGATTCCGAAGGCGGGCAATAAGGCGATCGGGATGAAGGCAATCGTTCCGCTCTTGATGCCGTGCAGGGATTCGGTGGCCCATCCGAGGATGGTTAATACGGCGACCCCATAAAACGCGATGGCTTTGGGCGAACGATCGAAGCGACCGGCGACATCGATTTTCACCTCGGTCGCCATGGGCGGGAAAAGTTTGAGTAACAACACCCATCCAGCGGCTAGGGAAACCAGGACGATGGGAAATCCGATGGCCATCCAGACGGCGAACGAGATCGGTTTACCAGCCTCGGCCAAGGCCGCGACGGCGATGGCATTAGAGGGAGTGCCGATCGGGGTGGCGATCCCGCCGAGATTGGCGCCGAGCGGGATGGCCAGGGCGAGCGCGGTTCGCAGGGGGTCTTCGGCTTTGAGGCTGGCGAAGAGGGGCACGACCATGGTGATCATCATGGCGGTGGTGGCGGTATTCGACATGAATGCCGAGAGAAGGGCTGTGGAGAGCAGGACGCCGAAGATCAGGCGGGAGGGTTTGCTGCCGAAGGGGGCGAGCAGGACGCGGACGAGATTCTTCTCGGCCGAAAATTGGACGGCGCCCGCGGCGAGCATGAAGCCGCCGAGGAAGAGGATGATGGTGGGGTTGGCGAGGATGCCGGTGAAGCTGGCGGCCGAAGGGGCGTCAGCGGGCGGGTAAGGAAAGCCGCCCCATTTCACCAAGGGACTATGCGCAGAGAGCAGAAAGCATTGGCTGAGAATGACTAACAGCGAGGTGGCATAAATGGGGATCGGCTCCTTGATCCAGAACAAGGCCGCCATCAAGAAAATGCCGAGAGTCACCTGTCCGGCCGGAGGCAATCCCGGCAACGGGATGAGCATCGGCAAGACAAGGAGGACCAGGCCAAAGATGACGACGAACGAACGCTTCACCCCGCGAGCCCTACAGCAAAAAGGCGCCGAAGGACAACGCGCTTTTTTTATTTGAGGGCTACAACGATTCGAGAAGCTCGGTTGGGTGGGTCTCTGGCTTCACTTTTCGCAGTTCTTGCACCAGATTGCCGTCCGGACCGATCACAAAGGTCGATCGCTCGACGCCCATGTATTTCTTGCCATACATCGATTTTTCCACCCAGACCTCGTAAGCTTCCGCGATCTTTTTGTCGACATCAGCCAGCAACGAAAAATCGAGCTCGAATTTCTGGGCAAATTTCTGGTGCGACGCAGCGTTGTCGGGGCTGACGCCAAACACGACGACCTGTTTCGCCGCATAATCCTTAGATAAATCCCGGAACGAACAAGCCTCCTTGGTGCAGCCAGGCGTGTCGTCTTTCGGATAAAAATAGAGCACCACCGTTTTGCCACGGTAATCTTCGAGTCGATGCCGGGTGCCGTGCTGATCTTCGGCGTCAAAAGCGGGGGCGGGAGATCCAATTGCGAGTTTGCTCATGCCGTCATATTCGCATGGGCGACAAGCCTTGGCTGGGTCGAATCGCCAGGATCATTCCCCACAGATCGTTTGGTTCGGCTGCATGTTGTATTTTTTGAGCAACGCATCATACCGGCCACTCTCGCATAACTGCTTTAATCCGGCGTTGAATGCATCGCGCAGCGCCGGATCTTTAAAGGCGACCCGGAAGGCGGTGACTGGTGCGAACAGATCGTGATAAGCGACTCGGTCGAGGTCCCTCCCCAATTCCCGGCTGAACGTGTCGAAGATCGCCCGGTCGATCACGATCACAGCGCCTTCTTCCTCCCAAAAACGGCGGACCTGTTCCTGTTGATTGGCGACCTCATGGTAGTGCGGCCGGGCCGCTCCGCCGGGCCCGAATAACTTCTCGAATGCTTCGCCCAAATCTTTGTCGGCGTTCTCCCAGGTAATGACGGGGTGCGCGGCCAGGTCTTTCACGTTTGTAATATTGAGATCATCCGTTTTCTTCGAAATGGCGGTATTTACGAAGGTCACGAAATTCCGGGAATAAGCGACGCCCGCTTTTTTCTCACGTACACCGGCCGAGACAGGGGTTTTCCCCTCGCTCACTGCCATCTCGAGCTGGGCGTAAGGCATTTGCTTGAAGGTAACCTGACGGTCCGGCAAGGCTTCGCGAATAATATCGATTTGCAATCCGCTCGAGGCTGCTTCCTGGATGTAAGGGGGAATATCGAGGCTGATAGCGACAGTCAGATCTTCCTGAGCCGAGAGGGGATTGACCCAGCCCAACATTGGCAGGATGACAAGTGATAAGAAGCGGTGCATGCTTTTAGCAGAACGCGAAACGGACGAAGATGCCAACTGCAAAAGCGCGTTCGATCCGACAGGTATGAAGAGGTTCGGTTACCTGGCTGGCTGGAAGTGATGGTGGCCGCGGTGCTCCTCGATTATACGCTCTACCTTTGGCATGTGCTGGCGCATCAATGGTCGTTTCTTTGGCGGTTTCATCAGGTGCACCATGTCGATCTCGATATCGATTTGGTCAAGTGGGTTGACGGTGTGGGATTGGCTGCATGGGACGTTGCGCGGCGGGATTCCGCAGGCCGCGGTCCAGATCGGTGTCCCGGCCTATGCGGAACCGGATGATGTGGTGCTCCCAAAATTAGTGCAGATGCCGTTTGTGGAACAGCGGGAGAGTTGGGAGGTCCATTCGAAGGGATGGCAGGACCGGCAATAGTCGGCCTGCCCGATCCGGCAACTAAATAGCTGGCCGCCGCCACGCTCCAACGCTCACCGTCGTCTTCGGTGACGGGGAGATGGCATCGCTTGTTTTAGGGCCGCGATTATTGATTAAACCCGCAGAGCTCCCACGAAATTCTCACGAACCGATTCCGACTGAAGTTGTCGAGTTGATGTCGTCGATCGAATTTGTGGTCTCATCATTATCGCTGGAGCTCGTGGGACTGGACTCATCGCTCGAACTCGTGGGGGCACGATCATCGCTCGAATTCGTGGTGCTGCTATCATCAGCCGCACTCGATGTCGCACGATCGCTCGAAGTCGTCGGTTCCTCCTGGATCGTCTCCTGGGTAGCCGCCTCTGGCGATGGCTCTACCTTATCCGGGTTTGGATTTGCCATGTAACGCAACAACCCTTCGCCCGTGCTCAGAATCAACGAATCCTGGCTGCCTAACATTTGTTTATAGGCATCCATGGAACGGCGGAACTCATAGAACTCCGAGGCGTTCGGACTGGTTGTGTAAGCTTCGGCGTAGATCTTGGCGGCTTCGGCGTCCGCTTTCCCGCGAACCTCTTGCACGGTTTTATAGGCGCCGGACCGGATTTCGCGTAGGGTGCGCTCGCGTTCCCCGCCGATTTTCGCAGCTTCACCTGCGCCTTCCGACCGGAATTGTTCAGCGATTTGCTGACGTTCACTGATCATCCGTTTGTAAATGGCGTCGGTAACACGCTGGTTGTAATTGATCCGTTTGAAACGAAAATCGACGAGGTTAATTCCGAATTCTTCCACTTTCGCTGAGGAATTCTTGAAGATTTCTTCTTCAAGAACGGAGCGCCCGACTTCGATCGGTTGCCAGCCGCTGACCATGGGCAGTGACTCGTCTTCTTGAATCAAATTGTCTTCATCCGCTGCGGTCTCCGGTCGAGCTTCCTTGGGGGGACGCCGACCTTTGGTGGTGCGGATCGCTTCGATTAGTGGATTTTTCGCAATCACATTGCGGGTTTCACCACCAATGATGTCGTCGAGACGGGATTGTGCCGTACGTTCGTCACGGAGACGGCGGAGGAATTGCAGAGGGTCATTGATCTGCCAGCGAGCGAAACAGTCGACGACGATATACGATTTGTCCTCGGTCGTCATTTCGGTTGGAGGTCCGTCCCACTGCAGAAGCCGTTTTTCCATGCGGGTCACCTGTTGAGTGACTGGAAGTTTAAAATGCAGCCCCGGATCCACCACGGGGTCGCCAACGGGTTTCCCGAACTGCAAGACGATGGCTTGTTCACCTTCGGGCACGACGAAGATGAAGGAACGCGCAAAGGCGAAAACGAGGATGACGATAACAACGGCGATGACGGCAAAAGTAGCTTTCATTAGCGGGAAGGGAGCGAATTGGCATTCGAGTTGAGTTGCAGGAGAGGCAGCAGGCCGGTCGCATTTTCATCGAGGATAACTTTGCGATCGATGCGGCTCAGCACGTCCGACATGGTTTCCAAGTAAAGCCGGGTGCGGGTGATTTCGGGTGATTTTTGGTATTCTTCCAAGAGCGCGGTGAAGCTGGCGACATCGCCCTTCGATTCATTCACCCGTTCCAGGGCGTAACCTTCGGCTTCGAGAATTTTTTGCCTGGCCTCCCCGCGAGCGAGCGGGATGACGCGGTTGTATTCGCGTTGCGCTTTGTTGATGACCTCTTCGCGTTCCTGTTGGGCGCGGTTGACTTCGTCGAAGGAGGATTGAACGGGCTGGGGCGGATTGACGTTCTTGAGCTGAACCTGGTCGATGAAGGTGCCGAGCTCATATTTTTTTACAGCTTCCTGTAATTTGGCGAGCACTTCGTTCTCCATGCCTTGCCGGCCGAAAGTCAGGACTTCATCGACGGTTCGGTCCCCGACCACTTCGCGCATGACCGATTCCGACAAGGCGCGCAGCGTAAGAGCCGGGTCACGCACTCGGAACAGGTATTGGAACGGATCGGAGATCCGATATTGCACGACCCATTCAACCAGCGCAGCGTTGAGATCGCCGGTGACCATGGGTCGTTCGAGTTGGGGTTCTTCCGAGTATTGATGCTCGTTGGTGGAGCCAGGGGTGGAGAAGCCGAACTCGAGTTTCAACTGCCGCTGAGTCGGCACGACATCGACGGTTTCCACGCCGAACGGGACTTTGAAGTGAAGGCCGGGAGTGACGGTTCGAGAATATTTACCGAAGCGAAGCACCACGCCTGCTGATTCCGCCGGGACGGTGAAATAGGCAGAAAGCGCGCCGAAGATGCCGAGACAGACCACCACACCTATGATTATGGCGGTCACCGACAGGCCTGAACGAAGATTTTGGGTAGCCATGTGTAAAGACAACGTGTGCGAAGGATCAATAGGACGCAAGTTTTCGAGAGGAAAATCGAATTCGAACGTATGATGGTCTCGCGAAGCGGTTGTTACTTTACGGCGCCAATTGTTGAATCAGAAAATCGATTCCATCTTCGAACTCAGCCGGTTGCAAATTCTCCTGACGACTCTGCACCCAGCAAGGGACGCCGGTTTCCCGCGCTTTCGCTTGCATGCGATGACCAAATTCAGGGTGATGAATGCCGGCATCCGCCGTTTCCGCTGGCAGATCTGCCGGGCGGTTGAAGGATAGATAAAGTGGGGGGTCACCGGCATCGAGGTGATCGATGGCTGAATATTGGCGCAGCCGTTGGTGAGCTGATGGAGCCGCTTGCAGCGCCTCGGGAGAATCGAGCCCGACTGCCAGAAACGGCATCCGATGCGCAATAGCGCCTGGCCCAATCCATTGCGACAACCGGTCAGGATCCAGAAAAGTTTGGGCATTGGAGGCGTAAACGGCACTGACTCTGGTTGACTGACGCTTGACGGGATCATCGCTGGCCTCCTGTGCCAGGTCCTGAGCGCAACCCAAGTATAATGCGGTACAGCCCCCAGCCGAATTACCGGCGAGGGCAACACGCTGCGGATCCAGATGGTAATCACCGGCATGGAGCCGTAAAAACTGAAGGGCACGAGCCGCATCCTCGATCGGTATCGGCAATTCATGCTCCGGGGTCAGCCGGTAATTCGTGCTCGCAACCGCTATCCCTTGCCGGAGCAAACGCTGCCGGTCGGCATCGGCAGGTTGATTGGTCTTATCGCCCGTTGTCCAGCCGCCGCCGTGAATGAACAGAACCAGCGGGCTCGGTTCCTGCGTTGCCGGAAGATAAAGATCGAACCGTTGCCGTTCGTGCGGGCCGTAAGGGATATCGGTGAGAATCTGAGAAGTATTCATAGGATGAATGAAAGCAGAACGGCAGCCCGTGAAATTCACCAGCCAAAATAGAGCGGTCACGATTAGGAGGCCCGATTTCATGGAGCCGCGGAAGAGTCAATCGACTCCACTTTGCCGGCCCAGAACAGATCCAGGACAAATGCGGCTTCAGTCAGAAGTTCTTCGCGGTTGAGACTGCCGAGTTCCTCTTCCACTTGGTCCCACGGCCGTATTTCAAGCCGAACGCGATCTCCTGGCGCAATCGATTGGTTGACCTGCTCCCCATCGCGAAGCCCCCATATGAAGACCAGGATTTCCTCCGGCAACGCGTTGTCCGAGGATGATTCGACTTCAGTCAAATGCAGGCTCACCAAACAATCCGGATAAGGGACGCTCCCGGGTGCCGGGGCGAGAGTTCGATCTTTCACCGTCGCAGTTGCGATCCAAGTGGTCTCCACCTCTGCCAGTGGCTCGGATTTCTCTGGCTTCGCTGGCTCGGGCAGCTCCATCAATTGCCAATCGCCTTGAGAAAGCTCCCGGTTGGCGAACTGCCAGATCACGGTATCCACGCCGGCTAACGGATTATCACCGCGAAGGAGGCGCCGGACCAATTCCCGCCGCGCCGCGTGAGCGCCGCCGGCATTGATCGCAATCTTACGGACTTCCCGTTGAGTCATGGCCTCCAGCTGTTCACCCAATCCGGCATCGGCTCCCCAACCTAACGCTTCCATCGAGTAGATGTTCGTAAAACTGTCTCCCAACAAAAGAATGGCGGGTTGATCAGAGTAGGGGCGGGATTCCGGGATCTCGACGGTCTGTGTTTCCGGAAGAATCACCTGTTGCCCCTCAGGCAAGCGTAGCATTTGGGCGATGTCCCCAAGATGGGTGACTTCTTTGACCGCTCCGGGCACCGGACCATTTGGCAGGGAGGCATCCAGAAACGTGGCGAGTGCCCGCGCGACACCCTGCATTCCTTTGAAAGTCCAATGCGTATCTGTTCGCAAATAAACAGGAGCCGCCATTTCGATTTGTTGCCGGGCTAGCAGTGGCGCGGGATCGAAGACTTCCACGCCTGCCCTCCTCATCGCCTCCACGAATTCGTTGAAGGAAACATTTCGCAAGGGAAGTTCCGCTCCGGAAAGAGAAAAGGCGAGGGCGTCGCCCTCCAAGGCAGGTTTCACTGGTGTGGGAACAATAATCAGTTTCCGCCCGGTCGCCGCGAGTTGTTGATGGAACTGCACGATTGCTTTCCTGGGATCGGGCTGGGGAGGCTCCCGGTATTCATTCCCGGCGGCCAATCGCATTTCGAGCCATGCTGGGGAGAGGAATCCAGGAGCTGTCAGGTGGTCCACATCTGAACGGAAAAACATCCAGCCGTTTCGGCCAAGATATGCCTGTTCATTACCCAAGTTAAAAAGGCTGGTTAAGGCGAGTTGCACAGGGCCCAACAACGTTTTGGTCAGAAATGAGCGGTCCTCGACCGTATCCTCGTATAGATCAATGGCACGCAACGTCGCGGCGTTGGCCTTCATAATTCGTTGCAGGGTGAGGCCATCCTCTTCGTTCCACCCTTGGGCGGCCGCTTTGGCAACAGTGCCCACAGCAAGCGGGGACGGCACCTGACCGCTGTCATTCGCCCATTCGACACCGATTTGGATCAACGGCACCCCATAAATGACCGCCAGGAAAAACAGGGTCAGAAACCAGGCAACAGCAGGCCGGATGCGGGTGTGGCCGAGATCCCGTTTCGCCACCTCCTCGCGGCTTGGCGTTCGAGCGCCGTCAGGCTTGCGGGTTTCTGCCATGTTAGAAGATAAAGTAAATGAATGGGTTAAAGGATTGCGTGGTGAGCAAGACAATGCTGATCGTCATCAGGCCACAGACCCAAGCGGCTTTGCGCCAAGTTAATTCCTGAGTAAAGGTCCAGGATTGTGGAGCCAACCAGGTGACCGCGGCTGCGATGATCATCCAGAGGATGTAGTAAGGCTGATAGATGATGCCTTCGATCAATGGACTGCCAGGTCGCGGATCTCCGAAGCCGAACATCGTCCCCAGATACCCGAGCGCCGTATTGAAATCTGGAGCTCGAAAAAAGACCCAGGCGATACAAACCACGAAAAAAGTGATCACCATCTGCAGCCAGCCTGGCATGCGTCTCCACGGGCTGGTCTTACCTTGCGCCCGTTCGAACGCCAGCATCCCGCCATGGATGCCACCCCAAAGAATGAAATTCCAGGAAGCCCCATGCCAGAGGCCGCCCAGCAACATGACCATGGCCAGATTGACATAGGTCCGTCCGCCGCCTAGCCGGTTGCCGCCAAGTGGTATGTAAAGGTAGTCGCGCAACCAGGTGCTCAACGAGAGATGCCAGCGTTGCCAGAATTCCGTGATCGACTTTGCCAGGTAAGGCGAATCGAAATTTTTCGGGAAGGTAAAACCAAGCATCAACCCGAGCCCGATGGCCATGTCCGAGTAAGCACTGAAATCGAAGTAGATTTGAAACGCGTAAGCAATGATACCATACCAGGCGTCCAACGCTGACCCGCCGCCCCCAGCCTCAAACGCCATGTCCGCTACCTTGCCGCAAGTGTTGGCGAGCAGGACTTTTTTGGCGAGGCCGCACATGAAAAGGGCGACTCCCCGCGCGAATTTGTCGAGCGTGTGGGTCCGGCTGCGCAGTTGATCGTCGACTTCCTGAAAACGAATGATCGGTCCGGCAACCAGTTGTGGGAAAAGGGAAACGTAACACGCAAAATCGATGAAGTTTCGAATCCCCCGCGCCTCGCCACGGTAGATGTCGATGGAATAACTCATCGATTGAAACGTATAAAAGCTGATTCCGAGTGGCAGGGTGATCCGGAAGAAAGTCTCCCAAGCGGCGCCATCCCAACCGAGGGCTGTCACAATCTCGTTGTAATTCTCGATGCCGAAATTGAAATACTTGAAAAAACCGAGCAACGAGAGATTCGAGACGATGGAAATAATCAAACCGATTCGCTGACTTCGCTGGCGTGTCCCGCCTTCGGATTTGGTCCGGAGCCGTTCGATCGGCTCTTTCCATCGTTTGCCGAGCCGATTCGCGATTAATAAACCGCAGAAATAATCGATCACGGTCGACCCGAGCATTAAGAGAACGAAAAGCGGATTCGCCCAACCATAAAACACGTAGCTGAGCAGGGTCAGCAACAGATGTTTGCCCCGCATCGGGACAATATAATAGAGCAGCAACGCCAGCGGCAGAAACTGAAACAGGAACAGATGCGAACTGAAAACCATCGCTCAGCGAATCACAGGAATGGGCACCCAGCCGCTCGATTCTTCTGTCAGATCACGGCTGGCGAAGACCCAGACAACCGCTTTTTTTCCTGCCAGATTCGCTTCCTCTCCGCGACGCCGGGCAAGCCGTGCTCGCGGGACATTAGCTCCGCCGCCCTGGTTGGCCACGAGATCCGAGCTCAACCCGGTGAGCGCAAAGAGCCGGTCGGGAAAGCCAGCTCCACTCGCCTCGATGCCGCCGTTGATCGGTTGATGGTAGACCAGGAGATGACTGTCTCCGATCAACACCACTGGACTGCTTGCATCATCGACTGCACCTTCCTCCACTTGCACTTCGCGAAGTTGAAAGGTTTCGGGGGCATAACCTTCCAGCTTGCCGAGTGTGACCAAGTCGCCGAGGGCTTCCACCGTTGTCTCGCGCGTGGTGGATTTGCCTTTTTCACTGCCGGCAAACCAGTCAGCTGCCTCAAGCTTGTCAGCGACAGCCTTCACGGCAGCCTCCATTCCAGCCGGGCTCCAATGTGAGTCCTGCTTGGCGTAGGGGTGTTTTCCCTGTTCTCGCATCTGCCGGTATCTTGGCGCGAGATCGATCACTTCGACGCCGTTGGATTGCAATTGTTTGATAAAAGCTTCGTGCGTCCCGTTTGCCAGCGCCTCGGGTGGTAGGCCCGCCGCTTTATCCGGATAGATGGCGACTTTGCCTGGAACCGGCACGACAATGAGATCGATTCCAGCCGAATTCAGCATGCCGGCAAATCCGGTGATGACCTCCGCCGGGCTTTCCCCTGAGGCATCGTCGCGCGGCCAGATGCTGGGTTTCGCATAACTGGCAATTCCGCCCTTCAAAAACAACCAGCCATCCTCGCCCGCCACGACGGGACTTTCGGTGTTGTCGACGATCTCGTGAAGACGTTCTTTATCAGCGGCAACATCTTCCGCGAATGCGATTGTAGCCGCGGTTCCGGTAATGAAGGCGCTGCAAAGAATATACAGGGATTTTGGAATAGAAGTCATCATATGCGGTTCGTGAATCAAGCTGGCGTTGGAATAGAATTGAGCTTCTCAAGGAAATGGAAACAGGCTTCGACTGGGCTATTGGATCCGGACCGTTTCTTTCGCCGTGTCAGTGGTGCCGTTTTTGCAAAAGGCAGTCATCGTCACTTCGTAACGTCCCGGTTTGTCATATTCATGAAAGACAAACGGGCCAAGGGCAACATGCCCGTCGCCAAAATCCCAAATGACCACTTCCATATCGTCCGAGGCTGTCCCGTCCGCGAACAGCATGCGGGGCGCGTCCTGATGGTATCTGATTACAGCTTTAGCCTGATCAGCGAAGCGACCAACTTCTTCCGTGTCCTCAGTGTTGGGCACTTCTACAATAGTCCAGTCTTCGCTGCTTGCACGTTGGTCATTACCGGCTACCGCCGCCACCACATAGCGGCCTGGATGCTCGAATTGGTGTTCAATCGAATCGCCATCCAGAATAGTGCCGTCAGAGAGCAGCCAGCGCGTCGACGGTTCATTGGACGTCGCGGTTAGCGTTGCCTCGTTCATCTCAGTCTTGAGGCGTAGCTTGCTGCGAGGTGGCATCAGGCTGTTGAGGTAGGCTGTCAGTTTCAGGGCGCCAAGGTTGACAAGATGATCGGTGTCGCGAAAATGGTCAGCACTCAGGAAATGGTTGCCCATTTGGTTCACATCTTCGAATTGAAAGTTGCGGTAACGCTTTTCTAAATCTTCCATGTAAGCCATTAACTCTTGATACCCTTCTACCGTCGTATGGTCCTCGTCGATGATGCGGGGGAATTGTTTCACCGCCGGATTGATGAGCGGACTGAAGGCAAGGACATGAATGCCCTCTTTTTCGGCAGTTTCGACGATGTTCTCAAACATCTCCCTCGATCTTTCCGACATCTCCCAGTTCTTCGGAAATTGCTCACGCCCATGGTATTTGCGTTTCAATCGTTTCTTCGCGATTTCGGCGCCATCCTTCTGCAAGCTGGCAGGAGAGGCATTGGCTAAGCCGGGCACACGCCCAGCTTTGAAGCGGTTGGGTAAATAGCCCTCTTTCAAATTATACCGGAGACGTTCCCTTGGAATCGGCCAGCCTTCCTTGGCTAGTTCCATATCGGCTGCGTAGCCATGGCTCGCCTTTACCGGGTGCGTTTCGTGGTCTGCTTTTTTTTCCGAAAACATACGGGGATTGATGCCGAGAACGATCGTTTCCAGTTCGGGCATCTCTGCGGCATAATCGTTGACAACCAGATCGATCCAATTGAGCCGTTGCGACCCAAGCCCAGCGTTATAGGCTACTGGCAGAAAGCTGCTCTCGACCGGGCGAAACGCTGGAGCAGAGATTCCCTCAGCCACTTGGGAGTCCCCGATGGAAATCACTTTCAATTGATTCCGCAAACCGACCAGCGTTGGTAACACCTGCGAATAATCGCTGGCCCCGTAATCAAAACGTTTATTGGAGACCGCCTGACGTTTTAACTCCTGATTCGTCTGATGAAAACGGGGTAATTCGAAATCTAACTCCCAGTTGTCGCTAAAATAGATTTCTTGAACCTCAGCCACGGAGTCAAAAGGCAGGAGTCGCAGTTTGAGGTGATCCCCTTTTTCATGCTTGGTAACCGGTTGTTCCTCATCGTCAAAAACCCCGTAGTGGCTGACCAGGATGCGATCACCTGGTTCGAGGTCTCCCTGATGGACCTCTTGCACCTCCCAGAGGTAGTTGACGAGGCCTTCCAGATAGACTCCGCGATCCTGTTTGCTTGGCGTTCCAGATTTTTCGACTAACTCGGCCTCTACCCGGATTTCCGATTTTGCGAGAGTTGGCGAGAGGCAACAGGCGAGAACAAGGGCCAGGCACGAGGATGTCAGGAGGGGGCTCCTCCAGGAACGGTTCCGGAACGCTTCAAACACATGCAAGCAGGCCAACAGATTGGGGATAAGAGCGTTAATGGTCGGGATAAACATCGGTAAAAGGAGGAAGATCGCGGAGAAAATGGGAAAACGAATGGTGAGCGGGATTCGCATGGTTTTTCCGCCTGAAGACCAGCATGTCAACGTTCCGGCCGCCATACAAAAGAGGGTTACGGCGCAAACCACGCAAGTAAGCCGTTTGCAGCAGATTGATTAACAGTTAGACGAAATAGTTCTTTGCAGGGAGAATCTTGGGGGCTCGTGAACGTCAAATGCCGGTGCGACACAGGCGCAGCGCGGTCTCGGCCAGCAAACGCCCCGATTGCGGTAGCGCACTCAGAAACTTGTTCCAAGTGCCTCTACGGCTATGAGCGCATCACTTAGAGGAATTGTCGATTTTGTTCAGGAAATCAAGTGATCGCCTGTGTCAGGCGTTCAGTTTGGCGTGCAGAGACTATTTTGCCAAAGATTGATCAGCTGGGGCGCGTTTGGTAATTTGATCGATGGCTCCCTGCATCCAGTCGCCATCCGCTTCGCCGTAAGGTCGAAAGGTTTCTAGCGTTCCTTCATTTTCATTGTAAAGAATGGCGCGATGCAGGCCTAACGTGGAGGCTTTGGGCGAGTCGATGAGGGTGGCGGAATCGTTGGCGCTCATTTGGAAGAGAATGCGGAGACTAAATTCGGCGAGGGCTTTCCGATTTAGACTGCGGTTCACGTTGTTGAGGGTGTCGATAGAGGCGAATAGATGCAGACCGACGCTGCTCCCTTCATTGAGCAATTCCTGGAATTTGCCGCCGATCTTGGCGTCTTCACTCACATCGCCGAGATCAAAGGCGAACTGATCTTCGGGACGCAGTTTCTTGAATTGTTGCAGTCCATGAATGAAGAGGAACCAACGTGGCTGTTCCTCAGGGTCGTCATCCGACTCCAAACGGCGTTGCTGCTCCTCACTGAATTCCGTCATTAAACCGTTGATATCAGCGGGTCGAACGAGACGACTTTCGTGAGGCAATTGTTCCAGCAACTGTTGTAAGGCGCGGATCTCAGTCGAGTCACTCGAACCGGCGCGGAGAACATAAAATTTTGCCTTATCCGCGGGATGCTGGGCCGCCAACGAAAGGAGGGCGAGTTGAGTGAGATTCTGCATCACACCCTGAGGGGCGCCGATCATTAATGCGTGATGCCCGCTCTGCCGGGTGAACGGAAGTTCGGTCGGACCTTTGATGGCATTCGGGGTGCCGAGCCAGATCCGCGCGGTGGCGGGCGCTTTTTCGGGTTCCGAATCGAGGGCGTCCGCCAATGGATCGTTCTCTTCAATGGCGGCTGGGGCGTTGCCTTCGAAGACGGTCGGACGCCGTTTTTCAAAACCGCGTGCATTGCCTAATTGCCGAATTTCCTTCAACAACTCGTCCCGCTCAGGTTCGGGCAACCAGACGACCTGGAACGGGCTGTTGCCCTCGAGGGCACCGCCGGCGTCGTTGTAAATGCCTTCACCCGGCCGGGACAAGAGGCGTGGGGCCGGATTATTTTCATCCATGATGAGGAGCGCATCGGCTTCGTTACATTGAAGCGCGACCCGGATCGCCATCTGGCCGAGAGTGGCCCGGGCCAGGGAATAGGCGCCGCCGAGGGTCTGGGAGCCGAGCAGGACATGGATCCCGAATGCGCGACCTTGACGCACGATACGGTCGAACAAGAGCGAGGCTTCCTGGGCGACCGAGTCTTCTTCAACGAAAAATTCCTGAAATTCATCGATCAAAAGCAGGGAGCGCGGCATCGGTTCGGCATCGGGCGTGCCCTGGTAACCGGCTAGATCCTGCACGCCAGCTTTGCGGAAGAGATCGCCGCGCCGTTTGAGCTCGGCATCGACTCGTTGCAGAACGCTGAGAGCAAATTCGCGATCGCTTTCGATGGCGACTACCCGGGCGTGGGGCAGTTGTTGATTCGCGTAACATTTAAATTCGACCCCTTTTTTGAAATCAATCAGGTAGAACTCGACTTGATCAGGGCTGCAGGCGAGGGCGAGATTGGTGATGATGACGTGGAAAAGGGTCGACTTGCCAGAACCGGTTTTGCCAGCGAACAGGGCGTGCTGACGCGTGCCTTTGCCGATGGCGAGCAGCTGTTTTTTGGTGGCGCCAGTCCGGCCGATTGGGATGCGCAATTCTTCCACTGTCTCCAGTTGCCATCGTTCGTCCGGGCTGGGAGCGATCTGGGAAAAGGGAACTTCAACCCGGCTGGAGGAGGCGCTCGCTTTGCCAATCGCTTCAATGAGAGCCTGCAATTGTTTCGGATCGGGCGGCGGCTCCATGGCAAGACGGATCGGATCGGTGGCTTCCATGCCATCGAGATGCCATTGATCGTGCTGATATCGGATCCTCACCATGTGGCTGGTAAGATCCGCTTCCGATAGCCCATCGGGCAACGGTTGCGAGCGGTTGCGATGGATGAAGGTGTAAACGCCGCAACGCGGGCCGCTACTGAGGATGCTCCGAAGATCGGCGGCAGCGGTCTCGCTGATGGTGGCGGGGAAATCGGTGATCACCAGGATATGAAATTTCTCGGCGATGCTGCCCGCTTTTTCGTTATATTCGGTGATCGTTTCGTAGTCGTTGCGCAGGTACATCTGGATCACTTTTTCGATGTGCTCACTCAATTCGGAGAGCCGTTTTTCGATCTGATCACGTTGCGTCCAGATTCGGCGATTGATCAGGCTCTCTTCATGATCGCCCAGATGCATGAGGGCGGCGAAACTCTGGCCGAGGGTGACCGGTTCGATCAGCGTGAGGCTGATCCGGCCGGGTGGGGTGCCCGCGAGACGGCGGAGCAGACATTGATTCAAGGTCGCGACGACGGGCGTTTCCATGCCGCCATCGGTTTCGAGTAAGAGGGAGCCGTGTTTAGGAAATATGAGCGCGGCAGGCGCCTGCAATCGGGCGGCGCCAGGCAGGGCGAGTTCGGGGCTTTGCGGTAGGCCATCCTCGAGCTCGTTCAGGTCGAGATGAAACTGGCCGAAACGGGTGACCGGCAGAAAATGGTCCGGTCCATGCCAGGGTTGCAGCGGGAGGATATCCCATTCGGGCGTGGCTTCGTTGATGGCGTTCTGCACGGCATGCAACCGGGAGTAGAGGGGGTGCATGGTTTCCTGCCAGCCGGTGAGCAGGTCTTGCCAGGCGTCCTTTTCGGTGTCGTTGCCGGAGAAGAGGTTGGTCTGGAATTCTTTCTCCAGTTTTCGACGGGCTTTTTCCTCCTGCTCAGTTAGTTGCTGCCGGGCTTGTTCTTGTTTGGCATCGTTGGCGGTCCGGGCGGTGTCGTAAGCGGTCTCGATCCGCTCCTGGATGCGGGTGGCTCGAGTCTCGAGATCGGCGCGGGTTTTCGCTTCGAACGCGGCCACCACGTCATTGGTCCGATCAAGGTCGTTTTGGATCTCGGCACAGGTGTTTTCGTAATCGGATTGGAGCTGGGCTTGTCCCTTTTCATGCCGCTCTTCCAGGGAACTGGCCAGGCCGCTCAACCGTTCGCCCGCCCCTTCGATGGCGTTGCAGAGTTTAAGCCCGGGCGGGACGCATTGTTTGCGGGCGATCGCGTGAAGGGCGAGGGAGAACACGAGGAGCCCCCCTCCGGCAATCCCCGCGGGGAGCCAAGCGAATTCGTTGGCCGCCGGATTACCAAGCCCATAGGCCAGGCCGCCGGCCAGAGCTAGGGCGGCGATCACCCAGATGAGCAGGGGGACATAGCGGAAGAGACGGGCGAGCGGCTGTTTTTCGAATCGGCTTAGATCGAGCCAGGCCCGGGAGATCGTCTGTTGAAATTTTTCCAGTTCCTCGGCTGGAGGCACCGAATCAGCCAGGGGATCGTCACTCTCGCCTAGCGGCCGGGCCAGCCGGCGGCGTAAGAACCCGAATCCGCGAAAGGCGTGCCGTGAGGCGTCGAATAGTTCCTGCCAACTTTGCCAGGCATATTCGATTTCCTTGGAGAGCTCGTGAAATTGTTCGTCGAGCGCTTCTCGTTCACGGGCGAGATGGCGGCCGGCCTCCATATGCCGGTGTTGTTGGTGGCCCATCCATTCTTCTTTCTCTTCGCGGCTCCGGCGGGGCATGGAGAATTCGAGATTACCGCGGGCTTCGCGGAGACGGCTTTCTCGATGTTGCTTTCGTTCATCGATGAAGGCCTGCGCAGCTTGATGCTCGTCATCGACGCGTTGGTGTTCCTCACGCAGCTTGGTTTCGAGAGCCTCCAGGGCTTCCTGATGCCGATGCTCGATGCCACGACCGCGGATGCGGGATTCGCGTGCGGCCCGTTTTTCTTCCTGTCGGAAGCGAGCCGTTTGCGAAGCGATCTTCCGCAGCAATTGGAGGCAGTCCTCGGCTGGGAGCTGAGATTTATTCACAGGCATGACGAATTTTTTTCAAAATAATGTCGAGCTCCTCGATGAGCGCGGTGGCCCGGTGCACTTTGCCCGGTAGATCCGAGAGATGATTCTGTTCGAACTGTTGACTTTTGTCATCGCGCCAATGCGTTTTCGTGTCCTCCCATTGATTGAGCAGGATTTTGGTCGATTGGGCAAGGTTGGTGCCGCTTTCTCGGACGCTCATGAGGTGGAGGAATGGGGGTCGGAAGGGTTGTTGTCGGGCGTGCTAGGCGGGGCCGAAGTGGGTGGGGCCGAATTGCCGCCGTAATCTTCGAGGGTCCGCACCATTTGTTCGAGATACGCGACGCTTTTGGGCAGGTCGAAATCGAGTGATTGCCGGAAACTGTCGAGCGCTTTGAGTCGCGGGGCGGTGGCGTTGTCGAAATCGCGGCTCACTTTTTTGATCGCGGCCAATTTTTGTTGGGCTTCCTCGACGGCCCGGCGTGCTTTACGGACCGTGGTTTGCCGAACGGCGAGGATGCCGGGATTCTCTTTCATCCGGGCGGCGAGCAGCTCTTGTTCGGCTTGATCGAGTTGTTTTTCCCGTTTCCGGAGCACCTGTTCCCAATGAGAACGCCGATCGTGCTCGACCCAGAGCCGAGTGCGATGCAATTCGTCCTGCACCTCATCAATCGACCGGCGCGCCCGGCTCAGATAGACAATGAGCTGAGCGCGAAATGCCTGAATGGCTTCGAGCGAGGTGACTTTCGCGTGGGTCGCCATGACGAGCGGGGATCAGCGTTGATTCAAGTATTCCTCGATGCGCTGAGCTTTTTTGAGGAGGAACGGGGCGTGTTTTTGGGAATGTTCCATGAAACGGCGCAACGATTTCATGGTGGTGACAAATTCCTCGGCGAACTTTTCATGTTCCTGATCTTGCCAGGTGCTGCCGAGGGCGTTGAACCGAGCCTGCAACGCGCCGGCACGGTTAGAGATTTCTTCGTTGAAACGTTTGAGCTCCGTCGCAAAGCGTCGGACCTCGTCGGGATCCATGATGGCTTGAGGCATAACTAAAGAGGGGTGGATGGCCGGTAAGCGGTGCGTCCGTGTTGTTAAGGAGGTTACTATGCACCAAATTGAATTTTAGGAAACATTGGAGTAACCCATGAGGCCATGAATTCTGACCGCCTCGTGATCCGCCCCATGTCATCCAGTGAGGTTTCGCTCGCCGCAGAATGGGCGGCGCGCGAGGGGTGGAATCCCGGCCTTGATGACGCACACGTTTTTTATGAAACAGATCCGGGAGGTTTTTTGATGGGCACGCTCGATGACCAGCCCGTCTCAGTCATCTCTGCCGTGCGATACGGAGAGGCTTATGGCTTTGTCGGGTTTTACATCGTCGATCCTGCATTCCGTGGCCGGGGATTTGGGATGAAGACCTGGACAGCTGCGATGTCCGTTCTGGGGGATCGGTTGATCGGCCTCGATGGGGTGGTTGACCAACAAGATAATTACCGGAAATCCGGTTTTGAGTTTGCGCATCGCAATATCCGGCAGGAAGGGCGTGTTGAGCATGGAGCCTCCCCGGGTTGTTTCGTCGATGCCGCTCAGCTCGCGCCGGAAATGATTCAAGCGTTTGACCGACAGTTTTTTCCCGCGCCACGGGATCGTTTCCTCGGTCCATGGATGCAGCTTCCGCATGGCTCGGCACTGGCGCGCGTCGAGCAGGATCGCATTCGGTCGCTGGGAGTGATCCGCGAATGCCGCAATGGATGGAAGATTGGACCGCTCTTCGCTGATTCTCCGGACGATGCCAGGGCGCTTTTTGGGGCTTTGCAGTTAAACGCAAAGGTTGGCGCCCCGCTTTATCTCGATACACCAGAACCGAATGCCCAGGCGCTCGAGCTGGCGCGCAGGCATGGGATGCAACCAGTCTTCGAAACCGCCCGAATGTATCGCGGCAACCGGCCTGATATCGATTTAGATAAGGTTTTCGGAATAACAACATTCGAACTCGGATGATGATGCCATAACGCTTGAGAACCCTATTCGCCTCGTGTGTGCTGCTAGGCTCCCCGGCATCATCAATTGTCAAAGCGCGGCGATGCGCTCCGCTCGGCTTGCCCCGGCGTAGCCGGGACCTAAGGCGAAATTCTGACAAGAGTCCCAGAAACTCGCGAGCATCCCCGTC
>JGI12210J13797_10605651_pt1 | contig 21180 bp, 15 predicted proteins | sample ElkSlonscriptome_3_FD_13797 | JGI IMG/M metagenome (IMG submission 13797)
CGGGAAAAACCGGTTTTCGGCCACGGCACCGGCGCTTTTACCAGGGAGCATGACCGGCTTATAGAAGGGACGGCGATAATGCCCACCGACAACCCGCACAGCGAATACCTCTTCATCGCCGTGCAGTTGGGCGGCNTCGGTCTCGCCCTCTTCCTGCTGCTGCTGTTCGTGCAACTGCTGGAAACGCGAAGACTCGAAAAATGCGACAGGATGTTCATGCAGGGGGTGGTCGTGGCCATGGCCGCCGGCTGCATCATGAACTCCTTTCTCTTCGATTCGCATCAGGGCCATTTCTGGGCCTTTCTCTCCGGCGTCTACTTTTCCGCTTATCCGGAGAAGCAGCTGGAGTTATAACAAATACATCCTGGGGGCTTGACTGCAGCCGTCCTGGCTCCAACAGGTGAAAAGAGCACCCTGTCTCTCTGTAAATGGATAAACTGAGCTGCAGGGATAATCAGATTTCTTTAGCTGATTACCATTGAAATTCAGCTACGCGTCTGGGGACCGGATTGCTCATTTCGCTGGACGCCATAAACCCGTCCATGGGGGCTTGTCTGCAGCCGTCCAGGCTGCAGACACCCGCGAAATGAGCAACCCGGACCCCTTGCAAGAGGTCAGGCTGAGTTTCAGGGGTCATCAGATTTCTTTATAATAGTTCTCGTATTGGGCTATTATCCCAGAGAGCAGAAAATCATTCGCCCTCTCCTGCCGCACCTTTGCAAACTCCGAGCAATAGTGAGCATATCTCCTGAAGACATCTTCTATTTTACTCCCGAGATTTTGCTGGTCTGCCAGAAAGAGATCAGGCAGCACCTCCTTGACGCCGCCCACCGGCGTCGAGATGAGGGCATTGGCGTAAAAGAGCGATTCAACCATTACCTGAGGAAAGCCTTCGCTCAACGAGGATATGACAACCAGGTGGGATGATCGCATACGCTGCGGCACATCTTCACAGAATCCGCACAACTGAACACGGTTCTCCAGATTATGCTCGCGGATATGGGCCTCAAGCGTATGCTGTTCCGGACCTTCACCGACAATGTGCAGCTCAAAGGGGAAAGTGAGGCCACCAACCTGATCAATAAGGACGTCGAAACCCTTGATGGCATCGAGCCTGCCGACGGCGGTTATTCGAAATAACGATCCAGGCGGTTCGGCGTTTACCATTTGCGGCTGAATGCCGTTATGGATAGTTTTTACCACTGCCCTACTTTTCCGCGGCCTGACGGATTTTCGGGCATCTTCCGAAACCGTGGACACCGATGACAGCCGGTTGAATATCTTGCCCTTCCTGGCGTTATGCTTGGTTGCCAGATGTTTGATGGAAAAAAAGCGGCTCACTCTCCACATAAGCAGTGAGGCTTTGACGGCATGGGTATGAACCAGGTCGGGGCGCAGGTTTTTCAGTATAGTGAGAATTTCCAGGACAAGAAACGGATTGTGCGTGGTCGGATGCGATTTCAACTCTATTATATTGACAGCAGGGGAAAATCGCCAGGCATAGTCAGTCCCCCGCAGAAGAAACGCATACACTTCGTTGTTGGTTGACAGGCCATTGGCAAGCTGGACAAAAACCTTCTCCGCTCCTCCCCACCTCTCGGAGGCCATGAACTGAACAATTCTCATGCGAAACTACTCACCCTCTTTCTCCTTGGGACAGACCGCTGCAATTTTTTGAGCGACCATGGCGGCTATATACTCGCAACCGGCACTGTTGCAATGGGTCAGGTCTTGATAAAACTGATCCATATTGTTCTTGAAATGCGCATAGAGATCAACTTTATAGCAGTTGTCATAGTCGGCACAAATGGCATCCAGTATGGAATTGTATCTCTGTATTTCGCTATTCCTCTCCAGTTGATGATTTGGAATGGTTTCCAGCAGCAGAGTCAATCTCGGTTGCGCAATCTCCACCATTTTACGAAGATTGGATTCATATTCGCCACTATCGACGACATTGACCTCGCCCAGGAGCCCGTTGAGGCCCAGGCGACGACAGGTTTTCTTGAATTTTTTGGTGATTGAGCGAAGCTGCTTACGCAAAGGGTTGTCTGGATAATACAGCACATAGGGTGAATAGCGAAAGGTCCTGTAGGAATCAACGAGGCCAAATTGGATTATCACGCAATCGGCCTCGCCAACCAAATCCCTCAGTTTGAGCACCCCTTCTCTGGTGGTTGCCATGGTATGGCCGAGATTTACAACCTCGACACCAAGCCTCTCACCGATACGCTCCGGATAGCTTTTATATTCCAGAGCATTGGCGCCCAGGGTATTGCAGTCACCCACAGCTTTGATTTTTGTAACCATCGGCTAAAGATCAATTGCGAAGATCGAGAGAATGCAACTTTTCCCCGATAAGCTCCTGATAGAAATCGATGGTTTTGTTGCACATGGAGTGGGTGGTGAAAAATTTACGAACTCTTTCCTGACCTTTCTTGCCGAATTCCTTTATCTTCTCCCCGCTGTTGAGTGCCTCCTCGATATATCTGCCCATCTCCTCGGGACTTGAAGGCGTCACCAGCCAACCTGTTTCACCATGAACTACGGTCTCAAGACTGCCGCCGTGAGCAGTGGCAATTACCGGTTTGCCCATGGCCATGGCCTCTACGGTGGTCCTGCCGAAGGCCTCCGGCTCACTGGAAGAAGCACTGAGGACGATATCGGCAATCAGCATTCCTGCGGCCATATCCGAGCAGTGACCCACCAGGCGTACATTCTCCTCGAGCTTGTGACTGGCGATAAACTCTATCAATTCATTGACGTATCCTGGGTTTTCTTTTACATCACCAACGAGTACGGCCTGGTAGTCTCTTCTTTTCACCCGGAGCAGGCTCTTGAGAAATATATCCTGGCCCTTCAAACGGGTTATCCTTCCGGGGAGCATGATCACAGGGGCATGCTGACGCAGCCGCCATCGCCTTCGAAGGGTATCAACCCTGCTTCTATCGATATTGTCAGGGTTGAACACTTCTGAGTCGACACCGCGGAAAATCAGCCGTACCTGCTTTTTCACACGGTACTTTTCATGGATATGCTGCCGTATGCTCTCAGAGACGGCGATAACACCATCCCCCTTGGTCATGATGGCACTGTATTTATTGTGGGAATAAAAGCCGTGGAAGGTTGTCACCAGCACCGGCCTCTTCTTTTTGGCCAGTGTCAGCCATGCGATATATCCCACCCATGCCGGCATGCGCGAGCGAAGATGAAGAATATCCACTTGTTCTCTCACCAGAAGTCTGCGCAGCGGCAGGATATACAGAAGACATCGCGGGCTTTTCGAGCCGACAGCCCAGCTGATATGCCGACTGCCCTCCCCTACCAATTGCTCCACCATGCGGCCGCCGGCGGATATGACGATGGATCGGTGACCATTTGCAGCAAGGTATCTTCCCATCTCCAGCGTCCCGCGCTCAACGCCGCCGCCCTCGAGTTCTGGCAACATCTGCACGGCGGTAATCTTTTTGCCCTGGCGCTTCAACACCTTCTCATGATGCAGCTCTTTATATAGATCCAGGGTTTTTTCGCACATTCTGTGGGCCGTAAAATTCTCAAGGACCCACTTCCTGCTCCTTTCTCCGAACTCATCGATGAGGTGCCGGTTGACGAGAATGGCTTTTATGGCCGCCGCCATCTGCGAAGGATTCGATGGGGCCACAAACCAGCCTGTTTCATTTTCGACTATGGTTTCAAGGCTACCGCCGTGTCTGGTCGACACCACAGGTCTGGACATGGCCATGGCCTCGATTGCCACCTTGCCAAACGCCTCCGGCTGACTCGATGATGCCGAGACCACAAAATTGGCCAACATAAGGGCCGCCGGCATATCAGAGCAGTGACCGACAAGTTTGACCTTATCCTGAAGACTATAGCGGTGTATTTTCTCCTGCAGTCTTTTGGTAAAAGAGGAATGCTCTTCTGCTTCACCGACACATATTGCATAAAAAGGCAGATCTGCGATTAAGGCCAGGCTTTCTATGAAGACGTCCTGTCCCTTCCACTGTGTCAGGCGTCCTGGGAGCATTATTACAGGGGTACCATCCTGCGGTACCTGCCACTTCTGTCGCAGATACTGGATTCTGTCGGTCGAGACGCCATCGGGATCGAAGGTCTTGGTGTCGCAACCGCCGTGGATCAGCTCAAGGCGCGACTTATCGACCTGGTAGTTCTCGAGAATATGATCGGTAATGACCTTGGAAACGGCGATGACCCGTTCGCCTTTGGTCATGATGGTTGAATAGGAATTAATGGAGTAGAAGCCGTGAAAGGTGGTAATCAGCGCAGGGCGCAGCAGAGGAGGCAGCGATTTCCAGGCCATATACCCTATCCAGGCGGGCAGTCTTGAGCGCAGATGAACGACATCGATTCTTTCCTTGAGGAAAAAATTCCGCAATTTCTTTATATACTTGAGGCAGCGGAAAGATTTCTCGCCAATGTGGGGCCAGGTAAGATGGCGTCCCCCAGCCTCCTCGAGTTGAGGCACCAGCCTGCCGCCGCTGGAAATGACCACGGAATGATGTCCCCTTTCGGCAAGATAAATAGCCAGATCCAGAGTTTCTCCCTCGACACCGCCTTCATCGAGCTCCGGCAGAATTTGTACTATGCGTAATTTTTTCATAAGAACCGCTTGAGAATTTCGTCGGCACAGCGTCCGGCCTCATTGAGGGCTTCGTGGCTCCGCCACGTATGGTTGCTGTGCAGATAGTCTTCCACGTCGACCACGCGACCTGTCTTCATCAGATACTGCACGCTGCGACTGAACTTGGAATCATGGCGCCGCCATCTCACCGGTACAATACCTACCCGGCAGCCTGAACTGAGCGCCTCATAGACCATGGAGATGGAATCAGCCGTGACCCAGACCTGAGCACATCTTTCATATTGCTTTTCCACCCAGCCACGAGGAGTATTGGCAAAGTCATGAAAATCAATATTATCATATTGGTCGGCCAGTGAAATAAGTTGAAGAACCGTTTCCACCGGCGTCCTCGGAGAGGAGGATAGTATATATTTCCTGGAAGGTCCATGCTGGACGAGTTTTTCGAAACATGCGACTATCTCGTCTGAATTCCAGCTGTGACTTTTGGGGTCGCTGCCGCCGCAGAGTAAAAGAACTCTGTCATCCTCATGCCTGCCTGTATCGCTGTTGGGATTTGGCGGGCCGACCGTTTCGACGATATTGGCTGCCTTTTCAGGCCTGTCATGCTGAGGGGAAAAAATGAGATCAAACCGGTTTTGCAGATACGAAGCGGGACTCATGCAGGTGACAACCGGAAGGCCATGCACTTTCTTGACATCAAGCATGGGCAGATGAGTGTGGGTACCAGTACCTATGAGTAGGTTGCAGTCGGCAAGATCTGGGTACTTTTCCCGAGACGGAGCGGCATAGTAGCGCACGACATCAAGCACCTGCAACGGTGCAATCTTACGGCTGACGTTGATAGTGACGAGCTCAATGCTGATTTTTTGCTGAAGACTGGTGACGATTCCGACGGTCTGCTTTTCATGACCGGGCCTGCCGTCAAAAAATGCTCCCAGCTTCAAGTATTTGTTGTCGCTCATGAATGACGGACAGCTCCCCGATTTCGGTTCCCTCCTCATATAAATGCGCAAATCGGAAATACAGTAGAATACTCCGCGAGGGAAAACAAGCAAAATGCGCACCTGCTCCAGTCCGGGAAAGGTACCTGCCGGCCTGGGCGTTGCTGGATATGGTTAGCGCGGGGGTGGCATGGGCGGTCGTTTCTTGCCTCCGCCGGCAAGTTTGACCAGGATCTGGTTGGATTTCAAAAGACGGGTCGTCATGGTTTTAAAGAGATGCGCAGAGACGTCGGGGTATTTTTCAATGATCTCGTCAATTTTGTCGCCGGGAAAGCGTTTAACGGTACTGCGGCCCTGAGAAATGATTGAAGCGGAGCGATGCTCGCCGGTAATGGCCGCCATTTCACCGAAATATTCACCCGGTTCCGTCAGTTCGGCGATTTTCTTGCCCCCCTTGATAACAGTGAGCCCGCCGCGGATCAATTTGAAAAAGTCTATATCAGTATTGCCTTCCCGGATGATGACATCGCCGTCCTCATATTCCTCGACATCCGGGTTGACCAGATAGGCAGGCAGGCTCTCCTTGTGGGCAACCGTTCTTCGCAGGGCCTCCTCGACACTGGTAACACCTTCACGCACCTTCTGCAGAGCGGCATCGCGCAAGGGGGTCATGCCCTCCTGAACGGCAACCTTCCGCAGCTGGTCCTCAGGTACTTCGGCACTGATGGCCTTGGCCACCTCATCGGTCACCTCCATAAGCTCGAAAAAGCCGACACGCCCCTTATAACCAAGCCCGTTGCAGGTGGAACATCCAGTAGGACCGTGTATGGTCAAATCATCCAACTCATCCTCGCGAAAACCTATGCTGAGCAGCTCATCCTCGTCGTATTTCATTATTTTTTTGCACTTCTGACACAACCGCCTGCCAAGTCTCTGGGCAAGCACCATGGTCACGGAGGAAGAGAGCATATAGGACGGTATGCCTATATCGACAAGACGGGCAATGGTGGCTGCGCTGTCATTGGTATGCAGGGTAGAAAACACCAGATGGCCCGTCATGGCCGCCTTGATGGCAATTTCGGCAGTTTCGATGTCACGAATCTCACCGACCATGATAATATCGGGATCCTGACGGAGAAAGGCCTTCAGAGCCGCGGCGAAGGTCATGCCAACTTCGGTATGGACGTTGACCTGATTGATCCCCTTGAAGTTGAATTCAACGGGATCTTCCGCTGTCAGTATTTTTATATCTTCGCTGTTGAGCGAGTTCAGTGCCGAATAGAGGGTGACGGTCTTACCGGAACCGGTGGGACCGGTGACAAGCAGAAGCCCCTGCGGTCTTGAAAGACAGCGCTTGAGCATTTCGAATGTGTCAACTTCGAAGCCGAGCTGGGTGAGATCGACATTGAGAGAGCCTTTGTCGAGTATACGCAGTACCACCGATTCGCCGAAAAGGGTCGGGAGGGAGGATACACGAAAATCCACGGAGCGATTCCTGCCCATCCGCATCTTGATTCGACCATCCTGTGGTACCCGTCGTTCAGTAATATCGAGCCCCGCAAGTATTTTTACGCGGGCAATCAGCGCATTTTTGATGGTCAGCGGCAGGTTCATGGACTTGAAAAGAGCGCCGTCTTTACGATAGCGCACCTGCATGCTCTTTTCATAGGGCTCGACATGGACATCGGAAACCCCTTCCTGCACGGCCTTTATGAGAATTCCGTTGACCAGCTTGATGATGGGGGCATCGGATGCGGCGAACTGATCCTGGGTATCATCCTCCTCGTAGCTTTCAATTTCGAATTCATCAGCCGCATCGGCAACGATGGAGCCAAAGTCATCCACTTGAGTCACGGAAATCTCTTCGATTTCCTCTGCTTCGGTGGTAGCCGTGAGCGTCCTGGCCTCCTCATCGCTTATCTGATAGTATTTGCGATAGGCCTCGATGATATCTTTTTCCGTGGAGACACAGACGGAGAGTTCCTTATTGAGACGATCCTGCAATTCTTCCACGGCAGCGGCATCGGAAGGCTCGGCCATGGTGATCTGCAGGGTATTTCCAGCCATGCGCAGCGGAAAGGCAAAATATTCCTTGGCGACGTCATAGGTTAAAATCTTAAGAACATCTTTGGAGGGAGGCTCATCCCGTATGACGACCGGCGGATAATTATGCTGCCTGCTGAGAAAATTGAAGACAGTATTGTCGTCAATATATTCAAGCTTTACAAGTATGGAACCAAGTCGTCCACCCTGTTTTTTGAGCTCTTTCTTGCCGCGCTCGAGTTGCGCTGGCGTAATGTAGCCGGCTTTACTGAGGAGTTCGCCAATTTTTGTTTTACCTGCGCCCGATTGATCCTTTACCGTTCGCTTAAGCGATGCCTTCCTGGCCGCGGTATTTGTTTTGACCGTCATAAATTACCCGAGTGGGAATGAGAATTAACACTGGTTTTCTGTCCGGGATTATAGTCGATGTATTACAGTAATAAAACCCCTTTTTCCTGAGTATTCTCAATCAGCGAAGAACATTGCAAGAGGATAAAGGATGGTGACAGTTCTAAATTTCTGTCCGACTTCTACCCGAAGATATTTAAGCACTTGTTATAGTATAACAAATAGAGTAACTAATAAATATAAATATATTACCCTGGCAAAATATTTCTTTTCACAAATATATCAACGGAATTCAAAAACTACCAATGCAAAAACCCATGCCGGCTAACGATATCCTCAAAAAACTGGGCTATATAGAAACAGAAATGGAAGTCCAGAAGCAGATTCTCCATTCCATCCCCAGCGAAAATACTGCCGAGATCGAACGAACAATACACAAAATCGCCAAAGCCAAGAATGACATCTCGGCCCTGAGGAAAGAGCTTGAAGAGATATCTCCGGAAGAGTATCTCAAACTCGTGAATATTGAAAAGGGAGTGAACGCATTTAACGCGCTCATCCAGAAAAAACAGTTCTCCAGAATAGAAAATCTGGCAACTACACCCGACTGTTCGCTAACCGAAAAAAGCGGCAATCAACACCGCTGTCTGGTAAAGGGCGTGGACGCATCAGGTAACTGGACCATCGTCACCCTCGACGGAGAACTGCTCACCTTCACAAAGAGTGAAGTGGAAGAAAGCGGCGACTGAACCGGGGGGCCGATTACTTCATGGACCCTGTTCCGCAAACAGACGATCGCATACCTTCCTTCTCCAATGTTCATACTGTGCACGATCGCCATCGGTTTGGGCAACCCACCTGCCCCTGAGCAATGTCTATGCGGATATCACCGTATCCGGCAATGCATCGTTGAACAAATTATGCGTTTTATGCGAAAAACGCACAAATCACATTTTTTTGTTGTTGTGGTTTTTCTGAATGATTACAGAATATTTCAGCCTTGATTTCGCAAAAAAAATTGCCTATACTCGCATTTTATGGTAGGTGATCGATGTTGCTAAAAGGGATTGTAATTGAGAACGTAGAAGAGAGGTACGTATCTCAGTTTGACGCTTTTATCCCCTTCTATCGACATAAGAACCCACCCTGATTCTGTGCCGGGTCCACTGCAGGCGATCTTTGACAACCATGGAAAATTAACGGGGCTTTGCCATCCATACCCCATCTCTGCCTTACACGTCCAATTAGTCTGAATCAGTTTCGGTTCGCCCTTCGAGCCGTCCAGGCTACTGTAAAACCATCATATTCTGAGGTACGGTTATCGACACGATAACGATAAATGCAGTCTGAGTCTAATTCTAGGAAAGGAGTGAATCATGTCATTAGATCCAACCAAACATGCGGATTGGGAAATTGCACAAGAAGCGGAAAAGTCAATGAAAACCATCTATGAAATCGGCGAAAAACTCGGCCTCACCAAGGAAGAGCTTCTTCCTCAGGGCCATTACATCGCCAAAATCGATTTCAGAAGGGTTCTCGATCGCCTTAAAGACGCTCCAAACGGAAAATACATCGATGTTACGGCCATCTCTCCGACTCCTCTCGGAGAAGGAAAATCAACTTCTTCCATGGGCCTTGTCCAGGGACTCGGAAAACTCGGAAAAAATGTCTGCGCCGCCATCCGTCAGCCCTCCGGCGGCCCCACCATGAATATTAAGGGTTCGGCAGCAGGCGGCGGCCTGGCTCAATGCATCCCCCTTACTCCTTTCTCTCTGGGATTTACCGGTGACATCAACGCCATCATGAATGCCCACAACCTGGCCATGGTGGCACTCACCTCGAGAATGCAGCATGAACGCAACTACAGCGACGAGCAGTTGGAGAGGCTCTCCGGCATGAAACGCCTTGATATCGACCCCACCAACGTCGAGATGGGCTGGATAATGGATTTCTGCTGTCAGGCGCTACGCAATATCATTATCGGCATAGACGGCGTTAACGGCAAAGCAGACGGTTTCATGATGAAATCAAAATTCGCCATCGCCGTCTCCTCGGAAGTTATGGCTATTCTTTCCGTGGCCACCGATCTCAAAGATATGCGTGAGAGAATGGGCAAGATTGTTGTCGCCTATAGCAAAAAAGGCAAGCCGGTGACCACCGAAGACCTGCAGGTGGCAGGCGCCATGACCGCCTGGATGGTTGATGCCCTCAATCCCTCGCTCATGCAGACCCTGGAAGGACAGCCCGTCATCGTCCACGCCGGACCTTTTGCCAATATTGCCATCGGTCAAAGTTCCATTATCGCTGACCGGGTCGGCTTGAAACTTGCCGACTACCATGTGACCGAATCCGGCTTCGGTGCTGATATCGGTTTTGAAAAATTCTGGAATCTCAAGTGCCGCTTCTCCGGTCTTAAGCCAGATTGTGCCGTAGTGGTTGCCACCATTCGCGCTCTCAAATGCCATGGCGGCGCCCCTGTTCCCGTTCCCGGCAAGCCGATGCCCGAAGAATACAAAACCGAAAATGTCGAGTGGGTAGCCAAGGGCTGCGACAATCTCATTCATCACATCCGCAATGTCCGCAAGGCCGGCATAAGCCCGGTTGTCTGTATCAACGCTTTCTACACCGACACCGATGCTGAAATCGCCAAGGTTCGCGAGCTCTGCGAGGCCGAGGGTGCGCGGGTGGCACTATCCCGGCACTGGGAAAAAGGAGGAGAAGGAGCCGTTGAATTCGCCGAGACCGTTGTCGAGGCCTGTGAGGAAAAATCAGAATTCAAGTTCCTCTACGAGCTCGACATGCCTATCAAGGAGCGCATCGAACTGATTGCCAAAGAGGTCTACGGAGCCGACGGCGTCGACTACTCCAACGAGGCCAACCGCGCCATCGACCGTATCCAGAAAGATCCCGAACTCTCGAAAATGGGCATGTGCATGGTCAAGACCCACCTGTCGCTCTCCGATAACCCGGCACTCAAAGGCGTGCCGAAGGGCTGGCGTCTGACCATCCGCGAGGTACTCACCTACGGCGGCGCCGGTTTTATCGTCCCCGTTGCCGGAACCATCAGTCTCATGCCCGGTACCGGATCGAATCCTGCCTTCAAGCGGGTCGACGTTGATGTAGAAACAGGCAAAGTAGAAGGCGTTTTCTAGATCACCTTCAGACATCCATACTGATAGAAAGACAACGCCCCGGATCCGCAAAGGACCGGGGCGTTGTCGTGGTGACTGCTGTAGGGGAGGAAAACCGGATTAGGGCAAAACCCTACCTGATTACCCCTGAAACTCACAGCCTATCCAATTATGGGAAGACAGGGGTGCTCTCTTCACGGGCGTCTGCAACCTGGACGGCTGCAGTCGAGCCCGCTGGGATGGATTCAAAAGAGTATCCCTGTCTCAGAGCAAGTTGCTGAGAATAAAGGGTTATCAAAAAACCCTATATCTCGATGCGAGTTCCTCCGCCAACGGAATCATTATCTCGCGCATGGAGGGCTCCGCCGTCTTATGAGTTCTCAATGTAAAAATATGTTTCCATTCCTCAAGGTTGCAATACACTATTATTTCGGTTTTGCACGAATTGGGAAGGACTGTCCGTGCGGCCTGCGGCGTTGAGGTTTCCAGCAGTTTGAGGTAAATGGCCTCCGTTTCCTCCATTGCCTTTTTCCAGAGATCGTATTCGGCGCTGCCTTCTTCATAGAACATAGGCTTTATGAAGGTTACCTGGTTGTCGAACTTGTCCTGGCTGTAGCGGCAGTAACGCTGACTCTCCTGGAGATACGAACAGGGTCGATGGCGGACGATTTCATGGGTCACCGCCCTGTTGACATACAAGGTGACGCCGACGAAGCGGTGGCGAAGCAGTAGCCTATCCGGCAGAGCTTCGACTGCGGTCAGGGGCATTTTTTCTACCTCAAGGCTGCCACGCCTCTCACCATCGGATGTTTTCCAGATACCTTCGAAGAGATACGGGTGTCTGTCAGCGAGAAAACCGACGGTTTCAGTGACGACGGTATTGTCGGGAAAACGTTGATATATTTCCCGAAACCCCCGGATAGATGCGGTGAGCAGCAGACCGCCGTCGTATTCGTCGACAACGAAATATTTCGGCTGGCAGGCAAGAAAAGCATCGATCTCGCTCCTGGAGCATTTCACTTTCAGGGTTACCACTGCCATTTCGAGAACGGAATTATGTCCATGGCCAGCTACTTTCCTGACAAAGGGCATGGCTGAATCTTCGCTTATGAGCTCCTCGCTTTTATAACAGATACGGCCGCAGGCTTCCAGGCGTACAACCAGCGATTTTTGATCGAGATCGTCTTGTATTTCGAAGGAGGGTTCAAGTATTTTCATGTCTCTTCACCTGGCCAGAAGGGTGACATCTTACGCAGCGACTCAATTATCTCCGGTATCTTGCCAACGACAAAATCCACTTCCTCTTCCGTATTGTAGACACTCAGCGAAAAGCGGATTGAGCCGTGAGCCGCCGTAAATGGTACCCCCATCGCCCGCAGCACATGCGAGGGCTCAAGCGAGCCCGAAGTGCAGGCAGAGCCGGACGAGGCGCAGATATTGTGTCGATTCATGTGCAGGAGGATGGATTCTCCTTCCACGTACTCAAAGCTGATATTGGCGGTATTGGGGAGTCTCTCGGTCGTGTGACCGTTGAGCATGGACCGGGGAACGTTGGACAGCAGTCCGTGCTCGAGCTTGTCGCGCAGGGCCTTGACCCGGGTATTCTCCTCTTCGAGTTTCTCGGCGGCAAGTTCACAGGCACGTCCAAGACCGACAATCGAGGCAACATTTTCGGTACCGCCACGGCGGCCTTTTTCCTGATGACCGCCGGCCAGAAAAGGGACAAAGGGAGTACCGCGGCGAATATACAAGACCCCCACCCCCTTGGGAGCATGCAGTTTATGCCCGGACAAAGAGAGAAAATCAATGGCCGACTCTTTGAGATTTATGGGAATCTTGCCCACGGCCTGGACCGCATCGGTATGGAAGAGTACCCCCCTCTCCTTGGCCAGTCTCGCCATTTCCTCCACCGGAAAAATGACGCCGGTCTCGTTGTTGGCCCACATGATGCTGACGATGGCGGTATCCTCCGTGAGCGCTTTGGCATACTCGTCCATGTCTATCATTCCATCGGCGTCGACCTTCAGCCTGGTTACCCGGTGCTTGTGACCTGTCAAAGCCTCCAGATTCTCGCAGAGGGTCTTGATGGCCGGATGTTCTACCCTGGTGGTTATTATATGTCTTTTGTCAGCTGACACCTGCAGGGCGGACAACACGGCGGTGGAATCGCTTTCGGTGCCGCAGCTGGTGAAAATGATTTCTTCGGGATCGGCCCCCACAAGCCGGGCGACCTGCTCCCGGGCCGTTTTCAGGCCTTCAGCCACCTGGCCGCCAAAAACATGCATACTCGATGGATTACCATAATAGTCGGTGAGATAGGGCATCATCACCTCGACTACCTCGGGGGCAACCTTGGTGGTTGCATTGTTGTCCATATATATTTCATCGCCTGGAGATGTCTTCATTACTTTGCTTCCTCCACTATCAAGGTATCCAGGACCAGTTCCCGCAGTTTCTTTTCAACAACCTCTTTGATGGTGGTCTGGGATTTGGCACAGCTGGTACAGGCACCCCTCAGGGAAACGAGCACAAAATCTCCATCGACATCGATCAGTTCGATGTCGCCGCCATCCTGACGCAGACCCGGCTTTATTTCTCGATCCAGCACTTCTTCGATCTTTTTGATTTTCTGCAGGGTGGTCATCCGTTCCGGCTTTTTATCGGCCCTCTTCAATTCCGCCAGGTCGGCTACATTTTCATTGAGCAGCTCTCGCAGTTTGCCTTCGCACTTACCGCAGCCACCGCCGGCTTTGGTAAAATTGGTGATTTCCTCCACTGATCTGAGCTTGGACTCTTTGATCGCCCTGACAACTTCGAGGTCCGTCACACCGAAACATTCACAGACAATCTCTCCTTCTGCCATGGGCAATATCATGCCGCGGTAGTCGGCAATGGCCGCCTCCAGGGCCTCCCGCCCCATCACCGAGCAGTGCATTTTTTCCTTGGGAAGACCGCCGAGAAAATCAGCTATATCCTCATTGGTGATTTTCTCGGCCTCGGATACCTTCTTGTCCTTAATCATCTCGGTCAGAGCAGAGGAAGAAGCAATGGCGCTTGCGCAGCCGAAGGTCTTGAATTTGGCATCGACGATGGTGTCATTATCATCGACCTTGATGGTCAGCTTAAGCGCATCGCCACAGGCCAGTGAACCGACATCGCCTACACCACTGGGATTGTCGACTTCACCGACATTTCTGGGGTTGAGGAAATGTTCCTGAACCTTATCTGTATATTCCCACATATATCGCTCCTGAATGAAATAAAATGTATGATAGGTAACACTTGATGAAAATAATACCACCACCTCAAAAATCAACGTATATTATTGCGGCACCAGCCAGAGCCTAGCGGCATACTGCCGACAGAAGTGCCCTCTGGTCATTACCCTCCGGGCAAACTCAAATAACCCCGACCTCTTCCAGCATATTCCGTGCTGCCCGGACCAGCCCCCTGGTGCCGTCGGGTGTCCGTGACTCGACGTAGAACCGAACCTTCGGTTCCGTGCCTGACGGACGGATCATCAACCAGGAACCGTCCTCAAAGATCATTTTTCTGCCGTCAATATCTATTACCTCGTCTATCACCTGCTTTTTCCCATCCACATCAACCACACTGCCGACGCTGTACTTTTTCAGACCGTCCAGCGCTGCGATAAGCTCTTGCCCTTTCAGAAAAACCTCAAGCCCATCTCTCTCGGGATAGAAATAGCCGAATTCTTCTTCTATTTCGTCAAGATATGTCCCCAGATTTTTTCCTGTTGTCACGATCATATCGAGGGCCAGCAGCAAACCGATATAGCCATCCTTTTCCGGAGTGTGGCCGATTATGGAAATGCCGTCGGATTCCTCAAAGCAGACCAGCGCCGTGTTGATAACCGGTTTGAATTCTTTGAATCCCACCTTTGGTTCGTATACCTCTTCACCGAGTTTGGCGGCAATTGAATTGACGAAATTGGAGGTCGCCACGGTTTTGGCGACCAGCCCCTTTTTCCCCTTACATTCATGAAGAAAATGATAGGCCATGGCCCCGAACTGGTTCATGCTGATCTCGATTTCGCCATCGGTGAAACGGATGCGGTCTCCGTCCGGGTCGATGATCGCCCCGAGCTTCAGTTTTTCAGGTCGTTGTTCAAGAGCGCTTACCACCTGGCGCATATTGGCGCTCGAGGGTTCTGGAGCCACCCCTCCAAACGTCACGTCCTTTTCCTTACGCAGATGAACCAGTCGCGAAGAAGCACTCATATCAAAGAGGGGCGCGACATGCAGCCGGCTGGCTCCATGCACGGAATCAATGACAACGGCAATATCATCATCGGATGAAAAACGTTCGATGATATGATCGTACTGTAGACCATGTATCGGAGAATTATCGCGAACGTGTTTCTTCCACAGAGCCAGGCTGTCAATATGTTCGACCATATTCTCCAATGGGGTTTCGATAATCTCACGGGCGGAAAACGCTTGAGGTGTGCGGTTTTCATCAACGAGACGACGTGCCCTGTCTGTGATAAAGGCGGTTATCTCCGATGCGGCCGGTCCGGCATCGGCAGCATTGAATTTCAACCCGCCATATTCAAGAGGATTGTGGGACGGCGTAAAATTAATAGAGAAAGCGGCTCCAAGCTGGAGGACGGTTGCGGACAATACGCCGGTGGTGGTTTCACCGGCATACATTACTCGTATGCCCTGTCGATGGAGAACCCAGGAAGCAACCTTGGCAAAAATTTCACCGCCAAAACGATTGTCAAAACCGACAACGCAGCCTCGTTTTTTTGCTTCATCGACATCGGCAACCCCCAATGCAGAGGCAAGGTCCGCTCTCTTCCCGAGGTCGTGGTACATTTCGACGATAGCCTGTGTCACCTGAGCTACGGAAGTGCAAAACAGATCCTTGCCGAGAATGCCGCGCCAGCCGGAAGTGCCGAAAGTAATACGGGTGCGGGGAGGACCGTTATTACAAATCATCTCCTCGTAGACCTTGCCATAGAGCTTATCCACGTAGCCCTGCCAGTCGCTGCCGGAGGCTTCTTTTTCGCGGACAAGTTCGGCGATCATGCCCAGATAGTCACATGATGAAGGATCAACGCTTGCCAGTAATCGATCTATTCGTTCTTTCAGCCCTTCCGTTGGAGACATTGTCACCTCGCTGCTTCTGCTTGATCTGTTCAAAGCCCCGTATTGAGGCTGCGATGCCGCTCGTCTCCTTTTTTTCTGTCACCGATGAAGAAACGTGGCAGCAGGCCCTTCGACTGAAAACTCAGTTTAGAGGCTTGGCCTCCTCGACAAGCATAATGGGAATATCGTCTTTTATCTCGTATTTCAATTTGCATTCCTCACACACCAGACCATCACCGGATTCGGTCAAGGTCACGGGGTTTTTGCACTTCGGACATACCAGGATGTCGAGCAGGTCTTTGTTAATCATACTGTTTTACCTTTTTTGTATATGTTGGTGGTATTTGGCATCATATTTTTCTCCGGCAACGTTCGATGGCGAGCGGCATATCCTCCTCACTTGTGTCTGCCAGAAGCATACGCCGCCGACGAGCCAGTGCTCTTTCTCGTTGCAACAGCTGTCATGCATCATTTCAAATATCTTGATTTTCTTCAATGAATTTATTTCTCTCACAGGTTTGACTTCTGCGTTTTCCGCCATGCAGCGCGTCCACTCCGGCCTGTCCATACAGTTTCCGCGAGTCTAAAATCAGCCGTACCTTGAAGAACCGACTGGCACCAGCAGATATCGTTATCGTGGAACTCATTTGTATAATTGAAAATATTTCTCCTGTATAATTCTAACCATACCACAGGACGGTTGCCAATTTTTCTTTTTCCGGTTATCCATAATTGCTTACCTCTTCACTCTCCGGGAAAGCGAAGTCGCCAACGCCTTCCGTTTGGCCGTCGCCAGGCACACACAGATGAGTGTCTATTGCCGAGTTTACGAAATAAATCTTGCGTGATATCTGGACCGGGGGCGAATATAATGGTAGAGTGGCCAGTCTATCCACTCTTCTTTCTTACTCTCTTGATTTTTTGAATATCGGATGACGCTCAACTGCATGAGGAATTGCATGAAATACACAATTGGATTTATCGGTGGAGGCCAGATGGCCGAAGCCCTGTTGAAAGGCATGCTTGCAGCAAAACTCTATTCTCCTGAAGATATCTATCTGGTGGAACCCAACAGTCTTCGTCGCCAACATATGGAATCGAAGTATGGTCTGCAACTTTGCGAGAACCACCAAGACTTCTGGGATATCTGCAACATCGCCATCCTGGCAGTAAAACCCCAGATCATGGGTAAAGTCATCGAAGCTGCTAAACCATATGTCACCAATGACCATATCATTATCTCCATCGCCGCCGGCTTACCCATCAGCTTCTACGAAAAAATGCTTGGAAGCAATGGCCATAAGATCATCCGTGTGATGCCCAATACGCCGGCGCTCATACTCGAAGGCACATCAGCGATCAGCTGCAATGGCAATGTCAGCGACACCGAACTGGAAAGAGCCGAGTGCATTTTCAATGCCGTCGGCATTTCCGTGTTGCTCGATGAAACCTATCTCGATGCCGCAACCGGTTTGAGCGGCTCCGGGCCTGCCTATGTTTTTACCTTCATCGAAGCGCTCATCGATGCCGGCATCAAGGTCGGTTTGACCCGTTATACCGCCGAAACCATGGCCGTTCAAACGGTACTCGGGGCAGCCAAACTGATGCAGCAGGAGAAAAAACACCCGGCAGTTTTGCGATCAATGGTCACCTCACCCGGAGGTACCAGCATCGCCGCGCATCATTTTCTTGAAAAGAAAGGTTTTTCCGGTATCCTCATGGATGCGGTGGAAATAGCGGTGAACAGATCAAAAGAACTCGGTAATCAGTAAATGACACAGTCTTCACAATTCCGTTCCCTCTCCAACTTCTCTGTCCGCTCGATAGGCATCATCACCAAAAGAGCGGATAAACCGGCGGCAGACTTTGCAGAAGAGCTGGAGGAATGGCTGAAAAAAAGACAGGTGTCGGTTGATATCAACACCATTCACCCCCAGCAGAACATCCTTGTTGTTCTTGGCGGTGACGGCACCCTGCTGAGAATAGCGGAACAGGCGGCCCGTTATTCAATACCCGTTATCGGCATCAATCTCGGTCACCTCGGTTTTCTCACCGAACTCACACGCGAGGAAGCCAAACAGTCATTAGAAGCCATCCTCTCCGCCAGCGTCAATGTCGAGAACAGGATGATGATCAAGGCCGCCGTCGAAAAGGGGAATCAGACAACCACCCTGGGCTATGCCCTCAATGATGTGGTCATAAGCAAAAACAGTCTCGATCGCATACTCAACCTATTCACCACGGCAAACGGCGAACTTATCACCACCTACAAGGCCGACGGCCTGATTTTCTCGACCCCGACCGGATCGACGGCATACAATCTTTCTGCCGGCGGACCGCTGGTATACCCAGGCCTCGCCTCCATTTTGGTCACCCCCATATGTCCGTTCATGCTCGGCAGCAGGCCGATTCTGCTTCCCTCGAAAATCACCATTGCCACCACCATCGACGAGAGCAACTACGCCGGCAGCGCCAACATCATCATTGACGGCAGGCCAAGCGGCAAGCTGCACAAAGATGAACGTATTACCATCCAGACAGCCGAACATCCCCTGCAGCTCATCGTCCCCCCGCACAGGGATTACTTTTCAATTCTGCGCAATAAGCTGCACTGGGGGAGTCACCAGACAACCAGATAACAACAGGCCACCCCCGATGCCGGACGATGAGGAGTCTTCGGCCCTTCCAGCTAACCTGGTGCGGACGTCTTCGCCCTACTTTTTCTTAATGCCGTATTTCTTCATTTTATACTGCAAAAGACTCTTGGTGATGCCGAGCTTGTCGGCGGCCCTCGCCTGAACATAGCCAGTTTCATCCAGGGCTCGGTTGAGCATTTTTTCTTCGACGGAATAGAGGACATCGTTGAGCCCTATGGACGGCGGAATGAACTGCAGAAGATCTATCTCCTCGCCCCAGTTCGAAGCCCTGTCCATACTGACTGATTCTGGCTGTACGTCTTCACCTGTTATTTCCTGGTCGTCGCAGAGTATAGCCGCCCGCTCGATGGTATTTTCAAGCTCCCGGACATTGCCTTCCCAGGGCAGGGTCAGAAGCAGACGTAGAGCATCCTGTGAAATACGAAGGTTATCCTTGCCGAGCTGGCCGGCAAATTTCTCGATAAAAAAATCGACGAGAAGAGGCATGTCATCCATGCGCTCCCGCAACGGCGGCAGCCAGACATGAATGACATTGAGCCGGTAAAACAGATCTTCTCTGAAATTTCCCAAGGCGACCTCTTCTTTCAGATCTTTGTTGGAGGCACTTATGATGCGCACATCAACCGACAATGTTTTTGTGCCGCCGACCCTCTCGAAGGATTTCTCCTGCAGCACCCGCAGCAGCTTCGACTGCAGTACAAGAGGGATCTCACCGACTTCATCGAGAAATATGGTCCCGGAGTTGGCCAGCTCGAAACGCCCCTTGCGCATGCCGGCGGCACCGGTAAAAGCCCCTTTTTCGTGGCCGAAGAGTTCGCTTTCGAGAAGATTATCCGAGAGAGCCGCACAGTTGACCGTAATAAAAGGCTGGGTTTCGCGAGGGCTGTTTATATGAATGGCTTTGGCCACCAGTTCTTTACCTGTGCCGCTTTCACCGGAGATAAGAACCGATGCCGGGGTCGGAGCCACCTTTTCAATAAGCTCGTAGACCTCGATCATTTTGCTGTTCTTACCGACCATGCCGCCGAAGTTGTTTTTTCCCCGGATTTCTTTGCGCAGACGCGTGTTTTCCCGAACAAGCGAATAGTGCTGTGCCGCTTTATTGATATTGACAATCAGTTCATCGTTGGAAAAAGGCTTTGCCAGGTAACTGAAGGCTCCCGCCTGCATGGCAGCAACCGCTTTTTCCACCTCGGCATAGGCGGTGATGATAATGACGGGCAGTTCACCATTGATTTTTTTGACATTCTGGAGAAGCTGCAGGCCGTCGACCTCAGGCATCTGCATATCGGTTATCACAAGGTCGAGGTCAACCTCCTTGACAACCTCGAAGGCTTCCCTGCCGCCAGGGGCGGTATACACTTCAAAGCCTTCTTCACGCAGAAGCTCTGAGAGTACGATCAGATAATTAGGTTGATCATCAACTACGAGAATCGAATACATCACACTACCGTCTCTTCCAGTAAAATTCTTGTCCTTAGATATCATCTCTGATGTGTCTGTTTTCCGACGCCTTCTGCCGCATCCCCTCCAGCACTTCACCCGGTACCCAGAAATTCGCACCGCCGGCCATATCAGTGCCGGGACGTATCAGTCCATGATAATCACTTCCGCCGCTGATTACCATACTATATCGTTTTGCAATTGCTTTCAATTTCTTGCGGATAGAGGATGACTGAGAAGGGTAATAGACCTCCAGACCATCCAGCCCTCTTGGGGCAAGTTCGGCGACCAGACCCGGCAACCTGTGCAGTGTAGGGTCTATCTGAGCGGGATGGGCGAGAACGGTAATGCCGCCGCTTTCTTTTAAAAATGCTGCGGCTTCGTCAAAGCTGTAGACAAACCTCGAAACATAGGCGCAGGCCCCTTTGCCCAGAAATCGTCTAAAGGCCTGGTTCATGTTGCTGACCACCCCTTTCTCCTTCAACACCTGGGCAATATGCGGCCGGCCCGTCTGCCCAACCGGCGAAAACTTGAGCACTTCCTCCATGGAAATATCGATACCACGTGCCTGCAACCTGGAAAGTATTTTCCTGTTACGTTCATCCCGGGCTTGTTGGAGCAAGGCAATTTTCCCTTTGAGCCCAGTATCTTCATGGTCAAAGAAGTATCCGAGAAGGTGAAAAGTAACCTCGCCGAATTCCACACTCAACTCCACGCCCGAGACCATCTCGATATTTTCCCGGGCCGCAGCGGCGGCACCTTCACTAATGCCGGCTATGGTGTCATGGTCGGTCAGGGAAAGGCTTCGCAATCCACGCTTACGACCATGCTCGACAATTTCCGCTGGGGAAAGGGTGCCGTCGGAATAGGTTGAGTGTAAATGAAGATCTATGCTCATGG
>JGI12210J13797_11315424_pt1 | contig 21153 bp, 15 predicted proteins | sample ElkSlonscriptome_3_FD_13797 | JGI IMG/M metagenome (IMG submission 13797)
GGGGGGGGCTGGCCGCGGGAACCGGCGCCTCGGCACGAGAGGGTACCCTGCGCACCCAGGCGCTCGGAAGCCGGCGGGCGCCCGCGCAGCTCCGGCGGGCGCGCAAGCCCGCCGAACGCCCGCCAAGCATCGACCGGCCTGGTCTACGGGCACATGTACTGCCCGAAGTCGCTGAAGTCGTTGGACATCAGCCCGGTCCACTCGAGCGAGGGATCGAAGACATCGGCCCCGTTGGGATCGCCCGCCGTCACCATGCAGCTGCGCCGCATGGTGGCGTTGAGGGTGGTCACCCCGCCCACCGACCACGCCGCGCCGGGATTGAAGCCGATCTGGCCGATCACATCGAGCGTGTCTGCCCCGCACGACAGCGCCACCGCGTCGTTGCCGTTGTAGAACGAGCCAGGGTCGAGCAGATCGCAGCTCGAGGGATCGAAGACCGCAGGAGCGATGTCGTTGTCACACACCACGTAGGTGCTCCCGGCGGGCAGCGTCCCCACCAGGTTGATGGTGTTGCTCGGCATCACGGCGCCGTTGGCGTAGATCCGCACCGTGCAGGCGCTCAGGTCCACGTCGCCCCCGTTGGCGTTGAAGATCTCCAGCGCCTTGTTGTTGCTGCTGCCCTCGGCGTACTCGCTGAAGTAGAGCACCGGCGGGGGCCCGCCCGGCTGCGAGGTCATCTGCCCCGCGTTGGCCACCTGGTAGCCGTCGGAGCTGCCCGCGGGCTGGCCGTCGCAGTAGGTGAAGGTGGTGCCGCCGTCGCCGCTGAAGCGGAACGCGTAGTCGTAGTCGCCCGGCGGGCTGGGCACGGACAGCGAGGCGACGTACTCGTCGTTGTTGGGCTCGTAGCCCGGCGCCGCGGGGTCGTAGGTGGGGTTGGGCACGCCCTCCGACCACGTCCAGCCCGGATCGACGGCGGGATCGGTGGCGTCGGGGCCGTAGCCCACGGTGCCGATCACCTCGGGGGCGGGGTCGTTGACGCCGGAGAGATCGGTCAGGCCGGCGATGAACAGCCGCCCGTACACGTCCACGGTGCTGCCCTCGAGCTCGGCGATGGTCTCGGGGAATTGCAGGCGGCAGAAGTCGATGGAGTAGGACACCATGCCCATGCACTCGGTGTTGTCCGCGCCCGGGGTGCCGAAGTCGCCGTTGTAGCTCGTGCTGGCCCCGCACCAGTTGGTGCCGTCGTCGTTGGCGACCGCGTCGTAGGCCATCGGGTCGAGGTTCATGCTCTGCCCGTTGGGGTCGGGGAACGTGGCCCCGTCGTCGTAGACGACCTCGTCGACCGTCACGCCGTTGCAGACCAACCGGAGGGTGTCGGAGGAGTTGCTCAGGTTGAAGTCGCCCCCGGGCCACACGAAGTCGGGCGCGAAGCCGGGGTCGACCATGCCGTCGATGGCGAAGGTGAGGTACTCCTGGGGGCCGATCACCAGGTCGGTGTCGATGGTGAACGTCTCGCCCATCGCCCCGCCCTCCACGATGCAGGAGCCGAGCTGGTACGAGGCGCCCATCATGGGGTTGTACAGCTCGAACCACTCGCCGTCGGCGTCGTTGAGGACCGAGGGGTTCTGCATGATCTCGGTGACGATCACCTCTCCGCCCACGGGCCAGGGGATGCTGGTGCAGCCGGCCGGGTCGTAGCCGCACGCGGGGTCGCAGGCCAGCGCGCCGCCGGTGAAGCCCATGCCCAGGTCGGCGCACCCCTGCCCGGCGAGGTCCATGCCGTCGCAGGCCTCGCCCATGTCGACGACCCCGTTGCCGCAGGTGGTGCAGCCGGCGGTGTCGAACGAGCAGTCGGGGGCGCAGGCCAGCGTGCCGTCGACGAAGCCCTCGCTCGCACAGGTCGCGCCGCCCAGCGCCATGCCGTCGCACTGCTCGCCCATGTCGATCACGTCGTCGCCGCACGAGCCGCAGCCGGTGATGTCGAAGGTGCAGTCGGGGGCGCAGGCGAGCCGGCCGTTGACGAAGCCCTCGCTCTCACAGGTCGCGCCGCCCAGCTGCGTGCCGTCGCACTGCTCGGTGCCCTCGACCAGCTCGTTGCCGCACGAGAAGCAGCCGGCGGTGTCGAAGGTGCAGTCGTCGGCGCACTCCAGGGTGCCGCCGCCGAAGCCCATGCCCAGGCCGATGCAATCCATGCCGTCGAGCTGTGCCCCGTCGCACTGCTCGCCGCGGTCGAGCGCGTCGTCGCCACACACGCCCCCGCCGGAGGTGGTGGTGGAGTCCTCCTCGCCGCTCGAGGACGACGAGGTCGTGCTCGGGTCGTCGGTGGTGGTGCCCGAGCTGGTGCCGCTGCTCGAGCCGTCGTCGGCCGTGGTGTCCGGGTCGGTGTCGGTCGGCGTGATGGTCGTGGGCGCGTCGGTGCTCTCCGTGCCGTCGTCCGACGACGACGAGTCGGGGGTCTGGGGCACGTCGTCGTCACCACAGGCGAGCAAGGGGCAGGTCAGCAGCAGGAAGGAGAGCTTGGTCGAGCGGTGCATGGTAATCGTGCCTCGGACTTGGCCGCTTATCCCTCGTGCCCTGGAGGCGAGCAAGACGAGGGCTCACGGGGAGCGAGGGATTCACATGCTCGTCACATTGAGCCCTACATGTCGGCTGGCACCCGTGCGCGTCGGTCCTCTACGGACCACCCACCCGCGAGAGGGCCGGGCGCACGCCGAAGATGTTCGCCACGCGGCGGTCCCAGGAGGCTCGGTCCGAGCGACGCAGCACCAGACGGATCGTGCCGGCCACGGCCAGGGTTGCCCCGACGCCCAGGGCGATCCCCCCTGCGATGTGCAGCGCGTCGATCCGTCCGTCGAGCGCGTCGAAGCGGGCGTACTCGTCGGCATCGCGCTGCGCGGCGCGGTCGGACTCGCCGATCCCCAGCAGCGCCGCACCGGCCACCAGGCTCGCGCCGCCGACCACGAGCAGGCTCACGTCGAGGGCATCGGGCGCCCGGGGATCGCGAGCGGGAGGATCGCTCGGCGCGGGCTCGGGCTCCGGGGTCGGCTCCGGCGGACGCTCGACCGTGGCCTCGCCCTCGCGCTCGAGCTGCTCGCGACAGCGGGCTTGGTTCTGCTCGGCCGCCGCGCGGGAATCCCCTTCCATGCCCAGGTCGATGAACTGCTGGTAGAGCTCCACGGCGGCTCGGCAATCGCCGGCGCTGCGCGCTGCCTGGGCCCAGCCGTAGAGATCGGCCGGGTGGGCGTCGAGGCGATGCGCCCGCTCGAAGTGCTCCATGGCCTCTCGGTAGTCGCCGCGCTCGTAGGCCCGCAGGCCCGCCTCGTGGGCGGCCTGGCCGGGCGTGGAAGCCGTGGGCTCCGGGCCCGCCGCGGCTCGGCCCGCGACCGGGGCGAGGGCCAGCCACAGACCCAAGCCGGCTCCACCCCACCGGGTGAGGGCACGCGGGCGCGGGCGCGGGGAGCGAGGAGACTCGGCGATCATCGAGCAGCGAGCCCGGGCGGCATCGGCGAGTCGAGGTTGATGGAGGCGTCGCGACGCGGAGTCGAGCGCGGGCGACGACGGGATTTCTTGCGACGAGGGCGGGTCTCGGGCGGCGATGCCTCGGCGTCCTCCGCCTCGGCATCCTCCGCCTCGGCGTCCTCCGCCTCGGCCCCGCCGCCATCGTTCGCCTCGGGGGCGGGGCTCGGCGTGGTCTCGGCCTGCGGCGCCGCGGCCTCGTCGACATCACTGGCCGCGATCCCGGCGGGCGCCACCACGCCGGGCGAGGCCTGCTCCGCGCCCTCCGGCGCCGCCGAGGCCTCGCTGGCCTCGTCGCTGCGCGAGGCGAGGTAGAGACCGCCTCCGCCCAGCAGCACGCCCAGCGCCAGCCCCATCGCCAGCGGCCCCCACGAGCGGCCGTCGCCGCGGGCGTCGTTGCCGTGGGGCACGGCGGGCCGCACCCGCCGGGTGGGGGCCTCCTCGAGGCCGGTCTGGCCCGGGGCCCCGCGGGGGGAGCCGGGCGGGTCGAGGACCGGGGCGACCGTGCCGGTGGGCGGGGTCTCGTCGGCGAGGGCCACCGGCGTGCCTCGGCCCACCTCCAGCGGCGTGAAGGGCGTGACCTCCCCGCCGAACAGCTCCTCCATCAGCCGGGCCACGGCCGAGGCCGAGGTGGCCAGGCCGGCCCGCTGCCCGTGCCGCTCGAGGTCGTCGAGCAGGGCGGCGGCGCTCTGGTAGCGCTGCGAGGGGTCGCGATGCAGCGCTCGGGCCACGATCCGCTCGAGCGCCTCGGGGCAGTCGGGCCGCAGGGTGCGGGGCGAGGGCGCGTCGGTCTCGGCGATCCGGCGCAGCAGCATCATGTCGGACTCGGCCTGGTGCAGCCGCCGCCCGGTGATCAGCTCCCACATCAGGGCGCCCACCGCATGCACGTCGCTCCGCCGATCGAGCGCCTCGCCCCGGCACTGCTCGGGGGACATGTACGCGATCTTGCCCCGCAGCATGCCCGCCTCGGTGGAGACCACCCCGGTGCGCGCCTTGGCGATGCCGAAGTCGGTGAGCTTCACTGCCCCTTCGAAGCCGATGAGCACGTTCGCGGGCGAGACGTCGCGGTGCACGATGGCCAGCGGCTCGCCCTGCTCGTCGCGCTTGGTGTGGGCATGGTGCAGCCCCGCGCACAGCCCCCCCACGATGGCCACGATCTCCCCCTCCGACAGCACCCGCGCCCGTCGCTCGGCCCGTCGCAGCACCCGCCGCAGGTCCCGGCCCCGCACGTACTCCATGGAGTAGAAGTAGATCCCATGGTGGACGTCGACCTCGTAGACCGCCGCGATGTTGGGGTGGTCGAGGGTGGCCGACAGCCGAGCCTCTTGGATGAAGCGCGCGATGAACTCTCCGTCCTCGGCGAGGTGCGGGAGGATCTGCTTGACCACCACGCGCTTCTCGAAGCCGCCCAGGCCCTCGGTCCGCGCGAGGTACAGCCGCGCCATGCCGCCCTCGCCGATGGGCTCGAGCAGCGTGAACTTGCCGAGCTTCGAACCCGGGCCGGGCGCCCAGGCAGCGGTCGTCGCCGCAGCGCCCGGTGCCTCCATCGAGACGATCCTACGCGTCGGCTCTCGTGGCGATCAACCGATCCCGCCGCGAGGGCCCCAGCCGCACGGCGACGACCGCCGGGCCCGCCCTCGCCGGGCCCGCCTCCCGGCTAGCGCCCAGGCTCGCGGGCGACGAGGTTGGCCAGCGCGGCGCGCGAGTGGATGCCCAGCCGCTCGTAGATGCGCTCGAGGTGGGTGGCGATCGTGCGCCGGGTGACCCCCAGGGCGGTGGCGACCTCCACGTTGGTGAGCCCGCGGGCCACGTGCAGCGCGACCTCGCGCTCGCGGGGGGACAGCCGCGCGGCGAGCACCCCACCGGGGGCGATGGACGCGGCGGCGGCGGGCTGCTCGTCTTCCAGCGAGAAGCGCAGGGTGGCCGGCCCCAGCTGGATGCGATCGCCGTGGTGCAGCGCGGCCACGTCGATCCGCGCGCCGTTGACGAACGTGCCGTTCTTGGAGCCGAGGTCGACCAGGCTCAGCGCCTGCCCCACCCGGGTGATGCGGGCGTGCTTGCGGGACACGCCGTCGACGTCGAGGTGCAGCTCGGCGTCGCGGCTGCGGCCGATGACGAAGCTCTCGCCGTCCAGCTCCACCCGGCGCGCCGCGGAGCGACCGTCCTCGACGAGCAAGAAGGGCTTGCGCGCGGTCGGGGGCAGCGCGGAGATCGGGCGCGTGCGCGTGACCCTGTCGCCCACGTCGATACTCTAACAGACCCGGCCCGCCTCCTCGCCAGATCGTCCCCGGCCGCCCCGGCCCCGCCCGGCCCTGTCCGCCCGCTCGCCTTGACACGCCCAGGGGCGCCCGCTACGTCCTTCTCATGAGGGTGGGGCGCCGAGGTGGGTGGGCGCTGGGCCTGGGCCTGGGGCTGGGCCTCGCGATGGCGCCCTGGGTGCCCGCCTGTCACCGCGCGTTCTCGTGCCAGCAAGACGCGCAGTGCATCTTCGACGGCGTGATCGGCCGGTGCGAGGCCAGCGGCTCGTGCAGCTTCCCCGACGGTGAGTGCCCCACGGGGCGCCGCTACGGCGAGCACGCCGCGGCCGCGCTGGTCGACGAATGCGTGGAGCCGCTCGACGGCGTCACCACCATGCCGGTGGAGACCGACGACGAGTGCCCGCCGCTGGTCGACTCGGGACCGGTGGTGGTCACGGCCGACGGCCAGGTGGTGGAGGGGCTGCGGATCACCACCATGGGCACGCCGGGGATCACGGTGTCGGGGCACAGCGGGGTGGTGATCCGCAATTGCGAGATCCACCACCAGGGCGGCCCCGGGATCAGCTTCGCCGCGGCCGACGACCTCACCATCGACTCGGTGGTGGTGGTGCACGACCGCACCGAGCCGGGGCCGCACGCCGACGCCAACCAGGTCAACATCACCGGCACCAGCTCCACCGGGGTCCAGATCACGCGAGCGCGGGTCACCCGAGGCGCCAGCGGCATCGTGCTCATCGCCACCCCGGGCGCGCGGCTGGAGACGATCGAGGGCCACGACATCCGCGGCCCGGGGCCGCCGGCCAGCTTCATCCACCTGTCGAGCTCCAGCGACGTCGTCATCGAGGACTTCTCGATCATCAACCCGCTCGACACGGGGCGGCCGGACGACCTCATCGAGGTGAACGAGTCGTCCGACGTGCTGATCCGCGACGGGCTGCTCGACGGGCACAACAGCGAGTTCGCCTATGGCGTGCTGTTCGAGCAGACGAGGGGGCAGCACTCGGGCGGCGTGGTCGAGGACGTCGACGCGATCCGCATGACCGCCGGCGCGTTCTCGGCCTTTCCCGCCGCCTACGCGCTGGTGTTCCGGCGCACCCGGGTGCGCGAGAACATCTGCGAGATCACCTCGGTGCCCATCGAGGACTGCCGCAAGCCGGTGGAGGGCGGAGGGTGCACGCCCGGCTCGGACGGGCGCTCGTGGACCGGCAACACGCCCGTCACCGGCCTGCTCATCGAGGATTCCGTGTTCTTCGACCTGTGCTTCTCGCCGGTCTGGCCCGAGTCGTCCTTCCTGAGCTGCGACGGGGAGTCGGCCACCAAGCCGCCGGGTGACTGCGGGCTGGAAGAGGAAGACTTCCAGCTGCGAGCCCCCACGGTGGTGCAGCCGTGCTGGGAGGCGGGCTGAGGGCATCGGCCATCGCATCCCGTCACCCCGTCTTGCCGCTCACGAGCAGGAATGGATGGCCCGCACTCCCGACCGACGACCGACCGACCGACCCGGTGTCGGTCGGATGACCGACACGAAAAACTCCGTGAATTCGGATCCCTAGCCGATGGTCGGGCTCCCTTGGGTAGGACACCCTGAGGGCATGTGGGGGCCGAGAATCACACTGTCACTGAGCCTGCTTACGGGCTGCTACTCCGGGGTCGGAACCTTCGACGCGCAGGATGGAGTCGAGGGCGAAGGCGCCTCGGCCGGTGAGGGCGAGGGCGAGGACGAGGGCGAGACCTCGGACCCCGGGCCCGATGGCTGGGCGTCGGCCGCCACGCCGATGCGCCGGCTGACCGGAGCCCAGTACCTCCAGTCCACCCGCGACCTGCTGGACCTTCCCGCGTGGGAGCCGGTGTCCAAGCTGCCCGACGAGGGGGCCAACGAGGAACAGTTCGTGCTGCCCAACGTGCTGGCCGCCAACGTCAGCACCAACGCCACCGACTTCGGCCGCTACCGGGCGTTCGCCCGCGAGGCGGCCGAGACGGCCTTCGCCACCGACGACGACCTCGCCGCTCGCCTGGGCTGCCTACCCACCGCCCCCGACGAGGCGTGCGTGGTGGAGTACCTGGCCACCGCGTGCGAGCGGGCGTTCGGCCGGGTGGTCCACGACGACGACGAGGTGCTGGCGTCGCTGGTGTCGCTGGTGAAGACGGGCCGCGACGAGCTGGGCAGCGTGCGCGCGGGCGTGCAGTGGGCCGTGACCGCGGTGCTCCAGAGCCCCGAGTTCATCTATGTGTACCCCGTGGGCGACGGCGACGGCGGCATGGAGCCGTTGTCGCGGGCGCGCCAGCTGTCGCTGATGTTCCTCGACTCGGTGCCCGACCAGGACCTGCTCGACCGGGCCCGCGACGGGTCGCTGGCCGACCCCGCGGTGGTCGAGGCCGAGGTCGACCGGCTGGTCGATGCGCTGGTGGCCGACCCCTCCAAGCGGGGCGCGGTGCAGCGCTTCTTCGACGACTGGTGGGGCATGGGCGTGGTCGGGTCGATCGGCAAGGATCCCACCGCCTTCCCCGAGTTCGACGAGGAGCTTCGCACCGCCATGCGCGACGAGTTCGTGCGCTGGCTGGGCGACATCGTGTTCGAGCGCCGCGCGAGCTTCCGCAGTGTGCTGCTGTCGGACCGCATGTTCGTCAACGACCAGCTCGCCGAGCTGTACGGGCTGCCCGGCGAGTTCGGCACGGAGCTCGTCGGCATCGATCGCCCGGCCGACGGCCCCCGCAGCGGCCTGCTGTCGTCCGCCGCGTTCCTGGCCGTCAACGCTCACCCCAGCCTCACCTCCCCCTCGGCGCGCGGGCGCTTCGTGGTCGAGCGGCTGCTGTGCGACGTGATCGGGTCCGTCCCCAACGATGTCGACCCGACCATCCCCCCGCCCGAGGGCCCCGAGACCACCCGCGAGCGCTTCGAGGAGCGCCACACCGAGGAGGCCTGCGCGGGCTGCCACGACCGCATGGACCCGCCCGGCTTCGCGCTCGAGGAGTACGACGCGCTGGGCCGCTACCGGCGCGAGGAGACGGTGGTGTTCGGCGACGAGACCTTCGTGCTGCCGGTGGACACCACCGGGACGATCGGCGAGGCCAGCTTCGACGACAGCAAGCAGATGGCCGCGCTCATCGCCGACGACCCTCGCTTCACCCGCTGCGTGACCCGGCAGCTGCTGCGCCAGGTGCTGGGCCGGGAGGTCGCGGTGAGCGAGTTGCCGGTGCTCGAGCAGCTCGAGCAGCAGTTCATCGCCGAAGACCTCGATTTCATCGAGCTGATGCGGCGGGTCGCCAAGCATCGCGTATTCACCAGCTTCACCGAGGCGGAGTAGGAACATGATCAACAAGACACGCACGATCGGTCGCCGCACCATGCTTCGCGGCATCGCGGCCGGAACCTCCTTCGCCGTGGGCCTGCCCATCCTCGAGGCCATGCTCGACACGCACGGCCTGGCCTACGCCGACGGCTCGGCCATCGAGCCGGTGTTCATGACCTACTCCTGGGGCAGCGGGGTGGGCAACTTCCCCGGCGAGTTCGACCGCTGGACCCCCAGCGGGGTGGGCGAGGGCGACGCGTGGTCGCTCAGCCCCGAGCTGATGCCGCTGGCCGAGCACAAGGAGTACGTCTCGGTGCTCTCCAACATGCAGATCATGGGGCCGGGTGGCCACCACCAGATGCGGGCCACCGTGTTCTCGGGCCAGCACCGCTACAAGGAGTCCTACAACCAGAACGGCGCCTACCAGGGGCTGGGCTCGGATCGGGCCAGCATCGATCAGCACATCGCCAACCGCCTGCAGGCCGGCTCGTCGCCCACGCCCTATCACTCGCTGGTGCTGTGCATGTCCGACGTGGGCCGGCACTACAACAGCATCGGCCGCGGGCACTCGTTCTCGTGGCGCGAGGGCTTCGAGCTCATCACCCCCGAGACCTCGCCGCTGGCGCTCTACCAGCAGATGTTCGCCGGCTTCGAGCCCGACCAGCCGGGGCTGACGGCCGAGAACGAGGTGGAGCTGGTCGCGCTCGACGCGGTGTACGAGAGCGCCAAGCGCCTGCGCGGGCGGCTGGGCACGGCCGACCAGCAGCGGATCGACCAGCACCTCGAGGGTCTCTACGAGACCGAGCTTTCGATCGAGGGGCTCGCCACGATCTCCTGCGAGAAGCCCACCGAGCCGGGCGGCAGCTACTCGCCCGACGCCGCGTCGGTGGAGCCGCTCATCGAGAAGAACCAGGTGTTCTCGCGACTCATCGCCCAGGCCTTCTCGTGCGGGCTGACCCGGTCCATCCAGTACATGTTCTGCGGCATGCAGGCCGACCCCGTGATCTCCGACGTGGGCGCCACCGACGGGCTGCACCTGCTCACCCACAACGACCTCAACGGCACCCAGAGCTCGCAGCCCGAGATGATCGACGCGGTGGCGACCTACATCATCGAGCGCCTCGCCGACACCCTCGACGAGCTGCGGGCCGTGCCGATCGGCGCGGGCAACCTGCTGGACCACGCGTGCATCTACGTGGCCTCGGAGATGATGGACGGCCGGGCCCACTCCGCCGACCGCGGCACGCCCATGCTGGTCATCGGCGGCGCGGGCGGGCGGCTGCGCGGCAACGTGCACTACAAGCCCAGCGACGGCGCCTCCGACGAGGAGCGCAACATGAGCCGGGCGCTGCTGACGGTGATGGACGCCATGGGCCTGCCCGACGAGGAGATCGACGGCGGCGAGGCGGACAGCCCCACCTCGGTGATCGACGAGCTGCTGACCTGAGCGGGGAGCGTGGGGGTTCGCGGGTCCGCAGGCCGGCCCCGCCGCCCCGCCGCCCCGGGGCGACCTGTCGCGAGGATCCACGGGACTGCCACGCGGCCTGCCTCGCGGCCTCCAGCCCCTCGTCGCATGCGACCAGCCGTCGCACCGTGACCCAAGGCCGCACCGGTTGATCGGGAGTCGTCGGACCGACCACACTCCCCGCACGATGCTGGGCAATCCTCCTCGAACCACGGGTCTGGCGATGCTGCTGTGCGGGGCCCTCGGGTGTGTCTCGTGCGACCAGCCCGCGGAACCCGACGTCGTCTCCCTCGACTTCCGCGCGCTGGTCGACGGGGTGCCGTTCGCCTGCGGCGAGCGCTACGAGGGCATCGGCATGTCCGATGCCAGCTTCGAGCCCCTCGACTTTCGGATGTACCTGCACGGCTTCGAGCTCATCGGCCCCGACGGCGAGCGGGTCGCCGTGGACCCCGTCGCCGACCAGCGCTTCCAGCGTGACCAGTTCGCGCTCGTCGACTTCGAAGACGGGACCGGGGCGTGCGAGACCGGCAGCCCGTCCACCCACACGAGCGTCACGCTCCCCAACGACGCCGGGATCGACGTGGTCGGGGTGGCGTTTCGGATCGGTCTGCCCCCCGAGGCCAACCACCTCGATGCGGCCACGGCCCCCGCCCCGCTCAACGAGCCGGGCATGTGGTGGAGCTGGCGCGGCGGCTACAAGTACGTCCGGGCCGACGTGAGGACCGAGGCGGGCACGCCCTACTACTTCCACCTGGGGGGCACGGGGTGCTCGGGAACGGCGAGCGACGGGTTCTCGTGCGGGTACCCGAACGTCTCGGAGATCGTGCTGACCGAATTCGATCCGCTCACCGAGCAGATCACCGTGGATCTGGCGCGGCTGTACGACGACGTGGACCTCATGGCGCCCGTCGACTACACGATGGACTCGGTGCCCGGCTGCATGGCGTTCGCCGGGGATCCCGAGTGCCCCCAGATGTTCGACGCGCTGGGGCTCGCGTTCGAGTCGACCGCCCCCTCGGAGCGCGAGCAGACCCTGTTCGGGGTGGAGGTTCGGCCGTGAGCGCCGCCGTGATCACCAAGCAGCAGTGGGGCCTCGGCCTGGCGCTGGCCGGGCTCGTGCTGGGCTCGGCCTGTGATCCCGGCGGCGACGAGATGGACGAGATGGACGAGATGGACGAGATGGACGAGATGGAGCTTGCCCCCGGCGATCCCGACTTCGACCGGGATCCCGCCCTCGACCAAGAGGTGGTGAGCGCCCCGGGCACCGATCGCAGCGCGGGCATGGTGGGCAACTGCATGGAGTGCCACCAGGCGCACGGGCCTGGGGTGGGCCGGTTCACGCTGGCCGGCACCGTGGTCGACCCCGAGGGACGGATCGTGCCCGATCCGATCATCGAGCTGCGCCGTCCGGCCTACGACGAGGAGGGCGGCGAGCTGCTCGGGGAGCTGGTCGCGACGATCGAGGGCGATCGTCTGGGCAATTTCTACACCACCGAGAGCTTGCCCTTCCCCGAGGAGACCCTGGTGCCCTGGGTGTACTCCAGCGATCGCTCCATGGAGAGCCACATGCCGTTCGGGGGCACGATCTCCGGCGCGTGCAACCTGTGCCACGTGGGCGGCAACCCGATCGACGTAGAGCCGCTGCAATGAGCGGGCGCGAGGGGCGAGCGCGTCGCCGAGGAGGGCTGGCGGGGGCCGTGGGCCTGCTGGTGGGCCTGCTGGTGGGCTGCGGGGGCGGCGACGCGACCGACCTCGAGGAGCGCTGGGTCTGGGAGCTGCCACCCGGCTTTCCCGAGCCGCTGGTGCCCGAGGACAACCCGATGTCCGAGGCGAAGGTCGAGCTCGGCGAGGCCTTGTTCCACGAGCCCGCCCTGTCGTGGAACGAGAGCCTCTCGTGCGCCACGTGCCACGAAGCAGACCGGGCCTTCTCCGACGGCGAGGTGCTCCCCCGGGGCTCCGAGGGCACCGTGCTGCCCCGCAATTCCATGGGCCTGCTCAACGCGGCGTGGCTGGTCCCCTACACGTGGGCCAACCCCGTGCTGCTCACCCTCGAGGAGCAGGCGCTCGTCCCCCTGTTCGGCGACTTCCCGCTCGAGCTGGGCGTGCAGCGAGACACCGAGGCCATCCTCGACCGGCTGGCGGCCGATCCCGACCTGGCGTACGCCTTCGGCGAGGCGTTCCCCGAGGCCGAGGACCCGATCACCACCGACGCGATCGTCAAGGCGCTCGCCAGCTACCAGCGCACCCTGGTGAGCGCCGACTCGGCGTACGACCGCTTCGTCTACGAGGGCGACGAGACTGCGATGTCCGCGTCGGCGAAGCGAGGGATGGACCTGTTCTTCTCCGAGCGCACCGAGTGCTACCACTGCCACGGGGGCTTTGCGTTCTCGATCGCCGTGCGCAGCGAGGCGCAGCCCGGGGTCGTCCCCGCGTTCTTCAACACGGGGCTGTACGACATCGGCGGGTCCGGGGACTACCCTCGAGACGGTCAGGGCCTCTACGAGATCACCGGCGACCCCGCCGATCGCGGCCGATTCCGCGTGCCGTCGCTGCGGAACGTGGCGCTCACCGCTCCCTACATGCACGACGGCAGCATCGCCACGCTCGAGGAGGTGGTGGCCACGTATGACGCGGGCGGGCGCAACATCGTCGAGGGCGAGTACGCGGGAGACGGGCGCAAGCACCCGAACAAGGACGTGCTGATCTTCGAGCTGGGGCTCGATGCCAGCGAGCAGGCCGATCTCGTGGCCTTCCTCGAGGCCCTGACCGATGCCCGGTTCATGGAGGCTCGAGCGTCCCCTTCCCCCGTCAGCCGCGGGCGAGCGCCTCGATGATGTTCGCGATGACCCGATCTCGGTCTCCCAGCCGCTCCGGCGGGCTCATCGCTTGCGTCCCTGCGACCCGTCGTTCAGACCAGGGGGGCCCATGCTCGCCCTCGATCTCTCTGCCCGGAGACGCCCCCTCGCACCGCGGCGGAGGGGCTCACGGCTCGCCCGCGCCGGGCTCGGCCTCGGGCTCGGCCTCGCCGCCCTGACCGGCGCCGCGGGTGACGCTCGCGCCGCCGAGCCCGACGCGCCCGACTCGATCTTCAACAACCGCGATCGCCCGGTCGCGTTCCGCCTGCACGCCGAGCTGGGCTTCGTGTCGGTGCTCGACAACCGGCTCAAGCTCGGCTCCCAGGGCACCTACGTCGACCTGCGGCGCGAGATGGGCGAAGATACCCTGTTCTTGTTCGGGCGGCTGTCGGGCGACCTCGACATCGGGCGCCGGCGCCGGCACTCGGTGGTGCTGCTGTGGCAGCCGCTGGACCTGCGCTCGCAGGCCATCGCGTCTCGGGACCTGCGGATCGAAGACGCGGTGATCCCCGCCGACACCCCGGTCGACTTCCGCTACGGCTTCGGGTTCTGGCGCGGAAGCTGGCTGTTCGACTTCTTCGAGGACTCCCGCGAGGTCGCCATCGGGCTGGGCCTGCAGATCCGCAACGCCAACCTCGAGTACGCCACCCAAGACGGCACCATCCTTCGCTCGGCCCGCGACGTGGGGCCCGTGCCGCTGCTGAAGTTCCGCGGGCGCGGCTACGTGTACCGGGGGCTGTGGCTCGGGGGCGAGATCGACGGGTTCTACGCGCCCATCCGCTACCTCAACGGCGGCCGCTCCGACGTGGAGGGGGCCATCGTCGACGCCAGCGTGCGGGTGGGGCTTTCGTGGGCCCACGGCACCGACACCTACCTCAACCTGCGCTACATCGCGGGCGGAGCCCAGGGCACGTCGTCCGACCCCATGCCCTACTCCGACGGGTTCAACAAGAACTGGCTACAGACGTTCGCGGTGTCGCTGGGCGTCTCGCTGCGCTGAGAGAGCGTGAGCCTGGCGAGGCCCTCGCGCGGCCACGAGCGGCTGGCCCTGCGATGGCCGGCTCGCCCAGGACGACATCGTGGCCATACTGCGCACACCTACTCGTCACCCTGCGCGTCATCGAGCTGATACAGGCCCAAGCGCTGCAACCGGATGCGCAGCTTCTTCCTGCCGATCTTCAGGCGATCCGCAGCCCTCGTCAGGATCCCTTCGAACGCATCGAGCACCTTCGGCAGCAACCATCGATCCACCGCATCATGGACCGCGCCATACGAGGTGTGCAATCGCAGCGCTTCCTCGAGCTTGGTCGCACGATCTCGGTGCTCTTGCAGCAGCAAGTCCTCGCGCGAGATGGTAGTCCCCTTCGCCGTGAGAGCAGCGCGCTCGATCACGTGGCGCAGCTCCCGAACGTTTCCTCGCCAGCGATGCTCTCGCAGGGCGGCTCGAGCCGAGTCATCGAGCGTCAGGTGACCTCCGAACATCGCGATGAATTCCTTGGCCAAGATCTCGATGTCTTCGTCTCGTCGACGAAGAGGGGGCACCTCGACGCGTGCCCGCGCCAGCCTATAGTACAGGTCTTCCCGGAACATCTCGTCTTCGACCTGCTTGCGAAGGTCCCGGTGCGTTGCCGCAATTACCCGAACGTCAGCCGTGCGCATTCGACTCTCGCCCACCCGACTGTACTCACGTCGATCGAGTACGCGCAGGAGCTTGACTTGTTGAGCCAGCGGAAGCTCGCCCACCTCGTCGATGAAGATCGTGCCTCCGTTCGCCTGTTCGAAGGCTCCGACCTGGTCACGGGCTGCGCCCGTGAATGCCCCGCGCACATGGCCGAAGAGGGCTGACTCGGTCAGGGTGTGCGGGAGGCAGCCGCAGTCGAGGACCACGAACGGGCCCCCGCTGCGCTGAGAGGCAGAGTGCATCGAGCGGGCGATGACCTCCTTGCCCGTCCCCGTCTCCCCAGTGATGAGCACGTCGATGGCGGTGGGTGCCAGCGCATCGAGCCGGGCGAACAGCTCTCGCATGATGCGGCTGTGGCCGATCGCGTCGCCGAATCGGTCGCCCGGGTAGACGTCCACCTCGACGTCCTCGATGCCGATCAGGTCGAGGATGCGGCTTCCAATGCGGAGCTCGTCGCCCGTCTGGAGGGTCACGTGCATCACCCGACGCCCATTGAGATAGGTGCCGTTGTGACTCCGGAGATCGACCAACTCGATCATGGAGGCACCCACCCTGATCTCCGCATGCAGGGCCGAGATCGAGGGATCATCGAGGTTCACGTCGGCGGTTCGGCTGCGGCCGATGGTCAGCGCTCGGCCTTGGACCTCGTAGACGTGGCCAGCCCGGTCTCCGTCTCGCGCACGGAGACGCAGCCGCCCCGGACGTGCACGGTCTCGTTCTGCGAGCGTCCGCGTATCGTGGGTGAGCGGCTCCGGGGTCACATCGTCTGGCATGGGGATGCCCTATCACGTGCTGGGCATGCATCGCACGGGGGCCGCATGGTGAGCGACCGGGCCGATTGGCCCGCTGTTTCTGACACGAATGGGAGGAAGATCTCCTCTTCCATGCGTTCAAGTGTAACGTGCACTACGTCTCCGCTCTCGAGCCGCTCGTCGTGACGAGGGATCGGGCAAAATGGCCCGATCCTTCCCGAGGGCCGGGCAAAACGGCCCGCTCGAGGGGTCGATCTTTGGCGGGATCGTCGACGAGAACCGTGGAGTTTCCGCTGCTCATCATCGCAACCTGCGGTAAAGATGGGCCGCCTCGAAGAAGGAACTGCACTTGGCACCGCCCTTGCTGAATCGGAACACCGCGAAGTCCACGATGCTGGAACCGTTCGATAGCGTCGGCGACTACTGCCTCGTCCAGTTCATCGGACGCGGTGGCATGGGAGAGGTCTGGCTGGGGGTCAAGCGAGGGACCCTCCGGCGGGTCGCCATCAAGTTCCTCCACCCCGAGCTTGCGAAGAGCGAGCGGTGCGTGGAGGCCTTCCGGCGCGAGGCGGAGATCGGGATGCAGCTCGGCGGCAACGGCCCCATCGTCGCGGTCCACGATTGCCTCGCCGAGGAACTCGTCGGCGACCCCGAGTGTCCCGACCGCCTGTTCTACCTCGTGCTCGACTTCGTCGATGGCGTCACCCTGCGGCACTTCCTCGATCGCTACGCGAAGAAGAAGCGAAGGAAGCGGCTTCCGCTCCGCATGGTGGTCCACGTCATCCGCGTGATGACCCGTGCAATCGAGACGGCGCACAACCATGGCATCGCGAGGAGCGCGCTGCCCGTGGTCCACGGCGACATCAACCCGGGCAATGTCCTGGTCTCGTCCCGAGGTGAGATCAAGGTGACCGACTTCGGGATCTCTCGCTTTGCGCCGGAGCCCACGTTCATCTCCCGCCCGGTGGGGACCCTCCCGTACATGGCCCCCGAGCAGTACCTCGGCCGGATCTCCCCCCGGAACGACCTGTACAGCATCGGGGTCGTCCTCCACGAGCTGCTCACCGGCGCACCTCCTCTCCCCAACGAAGGCTCACCACGCACGAGAGAGCGGAAGCTGCTCCAAGACCCCGTCCCTTCGCTGGATCGAGACGATGTCCCGGATGCACTCGACCGACTGCGCCGCGGCCTGCTCGAGAAGAACGCCGACCTGCGCATTCGAAGCGCGGGCGAGGTCCTCCAGATCCTCGAGAAGGTCAGCCGAGACGACTGCCAAGAGGAGCTCAAGGACATCTACGTCCGCACGTTCGGGCCACCTCGCTCCCGGCTGACCCAGTACCTCCAAGGAGAGGGAAGCCGCGGTGGCTCGTTCGTGAGCGAGTTGCTCCGGCAGAAGCACCGACCCGCGACGACGGCCGTGCCTGGCGAGCAGAGCGGCGCCCCGCCGTCGCTCGCGAGAGGCGACGCTCGGGACTCCGAGAGCAGCGACGACGCGGTCATGCCCTGGCTAGCCGACGACGAAGACGAGGACGAGAGTGAAGACGGCCCGCAGACCGAGATCCTCCAGACGCAGGTCTTTCACCGCCCCGTGAGCCACACGGTGCAGCTCGAGCCGCCCCAAGAGGCTCCTCCTACGGTCGCGCCGTCGACCCCCACCGTGCCCGAGACCCAGCGAGCGGCCAACGACGCTCCTCCAGCCCATTCGCCCGTGGCCGACGAGCACGGGTCCGACGACCCGGTCGAGGTCACGCAGCCCCTCGGAGCCCATGACTGGTATCGCCCGGAGGACGCGGTTCCCTCTCCCCCGGGCACGGTCGTCGAATTGGCGCTCGACCAACGGCGTCGACGCCGGGCGGTCGATCTCGAACGGTACCCTTCACGCCCCGAGCACCTCGCCGATGACGTGCCCTTCCAGCGCCGTCGCACGCGACGAAGCAGTGAGTCCGACGCGCTCGACGGCGGACTGGAGGTGGGTGGAGCGTCGCCTCCGTGTGAACCAGAGCACGAGCAAGAGCGCTGCGGCACGGCGGCTCGCCCTCAGGTGACGCGCCCCGATCGCCACTCCTCGACGTGCCTCGATGCGGCGAGCGAGCACGAGAGCGCGCCGAGCACCTCCCCGCCTCCCGTGGGCGGACCGCTGGGGCGGACGAGCATGATGGCCTTGACCCTCGGCACGCTATTGTTCGCCCTCGGCCTCGGGATGCTCGTCTGGACGCTCACCAAGCCAGACCCCATCGGCGTGGCTCCCGAGTCGACGGAGGCTGAGCCATGAACTGGAGCGATCCACAGCCGATGGAAGAGATCGAGTTTCCCGCCGGGACCGAGCTCGACGGGCGCTACCTCATCCGCTCGCTCCTCGGCGAGGGTGGGATGGGTTGCGTGTACCTGGCCGAAGACATGGAGCTTGGCCAGGACGTCGCGCTCAAGATCCTGGTCTCTCGGTATCGCGGTCGGCCGGAGCGAGAGCAGCGGCTGCTCAACGAGATCAAGGTGGCGCGCCGGGTCGGCGAGCACCCCAACATCCCTCGCCTCTACGGCACCGGGCGCCTCCATGACCTCGAGGGCTGCCCCTACGTCGCGTGGGAGGTCGTCGAGGGGCGCGACATCAACACGCTGCTCATGCTGCGCCGCATTCCTCCGCGGGTGGCCGTGGCCTGGGCCCGGCAGCTCGCGGACGTGCTGTGCGTGATGCACCGCGCGGGCGTCGTCCACCGTGATGTCACCGTCACCAATGTGTTCGTCGAAGATCCCGATGGCGAGCCGGTGGTGAAGCTCATCGACTTCAGTCACGCCGCGCTGTTGCCTCGTCGCGGCATGTCCAGCCGCCGGCTGACCCAAGAGCTGGAGGTCCCGGGCACGCACCGCGCCATGCCCCCCGAGCAGGCCATGGCTGCGCCCGCCCATCCGAAGATGGATGTGTTCGCGTTCGGCGTGCTGCTTCACGAGATGCTCACCGGGCGCAACCCCTTCGGTCACGTGCAGCACCGCGAGACGTACATCGAGCTGCAATGCGCGGGACGGCTCGAGGTCCCGAGGATCGATCGGCGCGTGCATCCCGAGGTCCCCGAGGGGCTGGTGGATCTGGTGGCCGCCTGCACGCGGAACGAGATGGAGCAGCGCCTGGACATGGACGAGGTGCTCCATCGGCTCGACGCGATGCTGTTGCTCATGAGCGGCCCGGTCCTGGTCACCCCTGATGCATCGGCACCCGTGTTCGTCGAGGAGCGCCACGACGAAGCGCCCCCGGTCCTGGACGACCTGGTCACCGCGCCCGTGGGAGAGACCGCAGGGCCGCAGCTGCCTCGCACCGAGCCCGCCTCCTCGAGGGTGGCTCCCGCCGAGATGACCACCAAGCCCAGCGGTGCCGCGGTGGACCGAGGGCAGGCGCCGGAGGCTGACCGGCCTCGGCGGCTTCGACCGGTCGTCATCGCGGCGGCGGCCTTGAGTGTGCTGGTCGCGGGCTTGCTGCTCGCCTGGCCCAGCGAAGAGCCCGCGCGGGCCGAGCCTCGTGAGGAGGTGGAGCCAACGCGCACTCCACCCGGTCGTGCGTCGGTCGAGCACGAGCCGGTACGAGCGCGCGAGGCCCAGGTCGACGAACCCAGCGCAGCGGAGGAGCCCACGTCTCCTCCGCCCGAGGTGAACGCTCCGGCCGAAGACCCGGAGACCCCTCCGAGCCGACCCGTCGCCAGCAAGCGCAAGCCTCGGCGCACGCCCAAGACGCCCGCGCACGAGACGGAGGCGTGTCGCGAGGCCGTCGAGTCGGCGCTCACTGCGAACCGCAGCCAGGCGTGGAGCCGCGTCGAGACGCTCACGCGCAAGAGAAAGTGCTTCGGAGATCGCTCGCAGTGGGCGAACCTTCGGGTTCGCGCCCTGTACGAGACCGGTCGCTTGGCCGAGTGCATCGCGCTCGCTCACGACTTCGAGAACCCCGTCGTGCAGAAGTACGCGACGATCTGCACGGCACAGCAGGGGAACCCATGAACGACCGACGACTCCTCCTTGCGCTCGCGCTCACGGGAGCGCTGACCTTTCCCGCGATGGCCTCGGCCGCGCCCGCGCCCGCGCCCGCGCCCGCCGTACGGATCGAGATCGATACGTCGGCGCTGCCCAAGGACGACTACGAAGCGGACACGCGGCGCTGGGTCACCGACAACCAGACGGCCGTGCTCGAAGAGGCCGGGTTCATCGTGAGCGACGATGCTCCTCGCTCGATCCGCATCGTGATCAGCCGCTACGGCGAGTACGGGGTCCACACCCGGGCGCGGCTGATGATCGTGGGCGACGAGGCGTCGGTGCGGGCGTTCGATTGCGAGATGTGCGCAGACTCGAAGTTCCTCGCGATGGTGGACGACGAGACGAAGGTCTTGGCCGACCGGCTGCGCGAGCGCATGAGCGCCAGCGACGGAGCCGAGCCTTCGCCCGAGCCGGCGGCCACCGCCCCTGGGTCCGAGCCAGCTCCGGCTGGCCGCGAGCCCGCGCAGCCGGTGGAAGAGGACCCGCTCGTCGACCAGCCGGACCCGCGGCTGGGCGGGGCGGGGTACGCGGGGATCGCGTCCATGGTCGCGGGCGTGGGCCTCACGGTCGGCGGCGTGGTCATGGTCACCCGGCCCTCATCGGAGGGCCTCCGACCCGGGGGTGACGACCAGCTCGAGATCACCGATCGCGTGCCGCTCGGAGCTGCGCTGACCGGCATCGGCGCGAGCCTGATGGTGGCGGGTGCGGTGCTCGTGGCCGTCGACCAGACCGTTCTTCGCCGGCGCCGAGCGGGACGGTCCCATGCCTCGACCTGGTCGCCCACCGTGTCCCCGACCTCCCTCGGCCTCTCGTGGGCCTCTCATTTCTAGGCCGTGCACCAGGAAGCATCGACCATGACCGCTCATCTCCATACCCACGCGACCCTGCTCATGATGGCCGTGCTCGCGGCCGGCTGCACGAGGGTGCGCTACGCGCCGAACCCCGACCACTGCACACGCAACGAGGGCGACCGCTACTGCGCGGAGCTGTTCCCGGAGCTGCCGTACTGCAACGTCGGGCAAGACGCGTGCTCGATCAGTGACCCCTACGGCTGCGTGGCGGAGGTCGCACCCGAGTGCCATGCGCCCTGCGGCGTGCTCGGAGACGACGAATGCTCCGCTGGGAGCGGGTCGGGAAGCGACACCGGATCGACGACCGGGCTCGAGACGAGCAGCAGCGACAGCGATAGCGACAGCAGCTCGACGGGGCCGATGCCGTGCATGGGGAACGAGGACTGCTCGGATGCGGCGGCACCGTTCTGTGAGCCGGTGAGCGGGGAGTGCGTGCGGTGCGATGCGCTGGAGGATGGGGATGGCGCGTGCGCGGAGCTGGATGCGGGGGCGCCGCTTTGCGTCGCCGGGGCGTGCGTGGCGTGCACGCCGGAG
>JGI12210J13797_10064464_pt1 | contig 21150 bp, 18 predicted proteins | sample ElkSlonscriptome_3_FD_13797 | JGI IMG/M metagenome (IMG submission 13797)
CCGACTCGTCGTACGCGGCGGCGTGGTCGTCGAAGCGCAGCGGGTGGGCCGACTCGGCCTCGCCCACGTGCACCCGCACCCGCTCGAGGTCGTCGGGGCCCACGCCCCGCAGCTCGGCGCTCCAGTAGGTGCGCAGCAGCTGGGCCGCGCCCTCGCACCGGCCCGGGCCCGAAGCGAGCACCTCGAAGGCCACCACCCGCGGGGGTGTGGCGAAGGGCATCACCGCCGCGCCGAGCCCGGTGACGCTCGAGCCGTCCTCGGCGAACAGCGAGCCGCTCACCGCCACGTGGGTGGGCTGGTGCTCGGGGGTGGCGTCGCCGAACTCGCCCACCAGCAGCACGCTGCGGTTCTCGTCGTCCTCGCTGGCGGGGGCGAGCAGCGCCCGCTTGGGCCACACCGGGCCGGTCTCGGCCCGGCTCACCACGAACGCCCGCGGCCGCATGGCGGTGGCGTCCAGCTCGGTGTCGAAGATCACCAGCAGGCCGTCGAGGCCGCCGAGCTCGGGGTCGTCGACCCGCGCGAGGTTGGCCGAGACGATGGACGCGGCGGGCGGCCGCACGCCCGGGCTGGCCGCCCCGGGGGGCGGAGGCGCCGAGGCATCGGCGGGCGACGAGGACTCGGCGGGGACCCGGCAGGCCGCCACGAGCCCCAGCCCCAGCCCCAGCGCCCCCCAGCGGGCGCGCTCCGAGACCCTCGCCCGCGGTGGGATGCACATCCCGCAGATGATAGCCCCCTCGCTCAGAACTGAAAGTAGATGAAGGGCGGCGGCTGCTCGGGGGCCAGCAGCATGGCGCCGTACAGCAGCCCGGCCACGACGTACAGCCGCACCACCCAGGGGGCTCGCCACAGCCGCCGCACCAGCGACGCGGTGTCGAGCGCGGTGAGCAGCTGCACGCCCACCACCGCGAGCACCACCCCGGCGATGACCCGCACGTAGCCCAGCGCGTCGCTTTCGTGCACCAGCTGCATCCACGCGGCCAGGTCCCACTGCCGCGGGTCGAGCACGCGCACCAGCACCGTCCGGGCGTCGGTCAGCGTCGCGGCGCGGAACAGCACCCAGCCCACGCACACCACCTGGAAGAACACCAGCCGCCGCAGCACCACCGGCACCCGGTCGGCGAGGCGGCTGGCCCCCGGCGCGCGCGCCAGCACCAGCAGCGCGCCGTGGAACGCCCCCCACACCACGAAGTGCCAGGCCGCCCCGTGCCACAGCCCGCCCAGGAGCATCGTGATCATGAGGTTGCGCTGCACCGCCCACCGCCCGCCGCGGCTGCCCCCCAGCGGGATGTAGAGGTAGTCGCGCAGCCAGGTCGACAGCGACACGTGCCACCGCCGCCACAGATCGCGGGGGCCGATCGCGGCGTAGGGGGCGTGGAAGTTCTGCATCAGCTCCACGCCCATCAGCCGCCCCAGCCCCACCGCGATGTCGGAGTAGCCCGAGAAGTCGCAGTAGATCTGCACCGCGAACGCGTAGGTGGCCAGCAGCAGCATGGGGGCGTGGGTGAGGCCCGGCTCGGCGTAGGCCACGTCGACGAAGGCGCCGAGGTTGTCGGCGATGGCGACCTTCTTGAACGCGCCCAGGGCGATGAAGCCCCAGCCGCTGAGGTCACCGCGCCCACGCTGGCCGATCCGCGCCAGCTGGGGCAGCAGCCGGCTGGCCCGCTCGATGGGGCCGGCGACCAGCTGGGGGAAGAACGAGACGTAGTTGGCGAAGTCCAGCAGCGAGCCGGTGGGCTCGTGCCGGCGCCGGTAGACGTCGATGGTGTAGCCGAGGGTCTGGAACGTGTAGAACGAGATCCCGACCGGGAGCACCAGCTCGAGCACGGGCGGGCTGACCGAAAGCCCGAGTCCAGCCAGCAGCTCCCGGGCGCTGTCGACGAAGAAGCCGTAGTACTTGAGCAGCGCCAGCACCCCGAGGTTGCCCGCCACGCTCACCATGAGCAGCCGGCGGCGGCGGGGCTCGGCCGCGCCGTGCAGGGCCCGGGCCACGAAGAAGTCCAGCAGGGTGGAGCCGGCCAGCAGCGCGAGGAAGCGCGGGTCCCAGGCCCCGTAGAACGCATAGCTGGCGGCCAGCAGCAGCACGCGCCGCGGCGTGCCCCAGCTGGCCGCGAACAGCACCGCGAACGCCAGGGCGAACCCGACGAATTCGGGGGAGGTGAAGATCACGGGACGCCGGCCTCGCGCAGCAACGACACGAAGCGGGTCCGCTGCCGCCCCCGCATGCGCCGCTGGAGGTGGATGGCGTCGCTGAAGTCGTCGGCGGCGTAGGCCTGCCCGGCGGTGAGGTCCAGCAGGTGCACGCGGGGGTGCTCGGCGACCAGCTCGGCCTGCAGCCGGCGGTGGCGCTCCCACGCCGCCTCCACCGCGGGATCGCCCTCGGCCAGGGTGCGGTCGGGCAGCAGCAGGATGTACACGTCATCGGCCAGCCGGGCGAGATCGGCGTACAGCCGCCGGCTCAGCTCGCGCTTGTAGGCCACGTCGTCGTCGCCGTAGGGGCAGAACACCCGGGGCGCGGCGCCGTCGTGGGGCCGAACGAAGCGCAGGTGTCGGCGCTTCCAGGCGTTGCCCAGCACGGGCTCGCCGAAGCGCTTCTGCACCGCGCTGGTGTCGGCGTAGGCCCCCGACAGCTCCCCGAGCGCGTAGCGGGCGATCCACCGCAGCGGGCGCTGGGCGTAGAGGTACGTCTCCACGTCGGGCCACCACTGGCCGGGCGGGGCCAGCTCCCGGTGCTGGAGCACCCGCTTGGAGTGCTCGTGCTCGCACATCTGGAACTGGTTGGTGCCGAACAGCGCCACCTGGAAGTGCCGCCCCTGCCACAGCAGTCGCCGCACCTCGGCCCAGGTGCAGCCCTGGTGGCAGCCGTTGACGTGGCCGTCGACCACCTGGCGCGGGGGCAGGTGGAACACCCGCGGCAGCCAGTGCATGGGCAGCCAGTCGGCGGAGGTGCTCGAGCCCAGCACCACCAGCCCGCTGGCGTAGGAGCGCTTCGCGGTGCGCTGCAGCCCGCCCCGCACCGCGTTGCGCTCGGGCCCCAGCGTGCGGTGCACGCTCAGCCACGCATCGAGCTGGTATAGCCCCGGCAGGAGCGCCAGGGCGAGCCCCCACTGCAGCAGAGCCAAGACGCGGCGCACGGCGGCCGAGAGGATACCAGCCCCCCGCGGGGCCGGCTCGCGGTACCCTCCCCGCGCCGTGCTGCACCTGCATGCACCCACCGAGCCGCCCTGGGACGCGTGGGCCCTCGCCCACCTCGACCCGATCCTGCTCGACCACGCCCACTGCGAGAAGAAGGCGGCCTCCACCGCCATCAACCTGATCTTCCGCTACACCCACCACGTCTCGCTGATGGAGCCGCTGTCGCAGCTCGCCCGCGAGGAGCTTCAGCACTTCGAGCAGGTGCTGGGCCACCTGCAGCGGCGGGGGGTGGCGTTCGAGCGGCTGCACCCCAGCCCCTATGCCGCCCGGCTGATGGAGGCGTGCCGCACCGACGAGCCGGGGCGGCTAATCGACACGCTGCTGTGCTGCGCGATGATCGAGGCCCGCAGCTGCGAGCGCATGCAGCGGGTGCACGGGGCGCTGCGGGCCCTCGACGAGGCCGGCGCGGCCGAGGCCGACCCTGCCCTCACCGCGCTCTACGGCAGCCTGCTGGCGAGCGAGGCCCGGCACCACCGCACCTACGTCGATCTGGCGCGCGGGCTGGGCCTGACCCCCGAGGCCGAGCTGCGGCAGCGGCTGCAGGACATCGCCGAGCACGAGGCCCGGGTGATCGCCCAGACCCCGGCCGAGCCCCGGCTGCACAATGGCCCCGCGGCGTAGGCCCGCCGGCGCGCATCCGCTACCCTGGCCTCGATGAGCGACGATCGTCCCTTCCGCATCCTCGGGCTGCAGCAGGTCGCCATCGGAGGCCGCGACAAGCAGGCCCTGCGCTCGCTGTGGAGCGACCTGCTGGGCGTGCCCACCCACGGCCACTACCGCAGCGAGGCCGAGAACGTCGACGAGGACATCCTGCGGCTCGGCGAGGGCGTGGGGCAGGTCGAGCTCGACCTCATGCAGCCCATCGATCCCGACGCCCGGCCCCGGGTGCACGAGCCCGCGCTCAACCACATCGGGCTGTGGGTCGACGATCTGCGGGCCGCGGTGGCCTGGCTGGAACAGCGTGGTGTGCGCTTCACCCCCGACGGCATCCGCCGGGGCGCGGCCGGGTACGACGTGTGCTTCATCCACCCCAAGGGGTCCGTCGACGCGCCGGCCTCGGGCCAGGGGGTGCTCATCGAGCTGGTCCAGGCGCCGCCCGAGGTGGTGGCGGCAGCCACGGGGTAGACTGGGCCGCACGATGCGTGGTCGTCGCAGCTTCTATCCCGAGAGCCAGCCCTTCGATACCGGCACGCTGCGTGTCTCGGACCTTCACACCATCTACTACGAGCAATCGGGCAACCCCCAGGGCAAGCCGGTGGTGTTCGTGCACGGCGGGCCGGGCGGGGGCAGCGACGCCAAGCAGCGGCGCTTCTTCGACCCCCAGGCCTATCGCATCGTGCTGTTCGACCAGCGCGGGTGCGGGCGCAGCACGCCGCACGCCGAGCTGCGCGAGAACACCACCTGGGATCTGGTGGCCGACATGGAGGCCATCCGCGAGGCGCTGGGCATCGAGCGCTGGCAGGTGTTCGGCGGCTCGTGGGGCAGCACGCTGGGCCTCGCCTACGCCCAGCGGCACCCCGAGCGCGTCACCGAGATGGTGCTGCGCGGGATCTTCATGCTGCGCCCCAAGGAGCTGCGCTGGTTCTACCAAGAGGGCGCCTCGGCGATCTTCCCCGACACCTGGGAGCGCTACCTCGCGGCGATCCCCGAGGGCGAGCGCGACGATCTGATCCGGGCCTACTATGCCCGGCTGACCCACGACGACCCCGACGTGCGGCTGGCCGCGGCCCAGGCATGGAGCGTGTGGGAGGCCAGCACCAGCTTCTTGCTGCAGAGCCGCGACTACATGACCCACGCCGGCAAGGACGAGTTCGCGCTGGCCTTTGCGCGCATCGAGTGCCACTACTTCGTCAACGGCGGGTTCTTCGAGGTCCCCGATCAGCTGCTGCGCGACGTGGGCAAGATCCGGCACATCCCCGCCGTGATCGCCCAGGGCCGCTACGACGTGGTCTGCCCGATGATGTCGGCCTGGGAGCTGCATCGGGCGTGGCCGGAGGCCGAGCTGAACGTGGTGCCCGACGCGGGGCACTCGGCGTACGAGCCCGGCATCGTCGACGTGCTCATCGGCGCCACCGATCGCTTCCGGCCCTGAGTCGCCCGAGGCTCGGACCACGAATGAGAGCGTGCGTGAGCGTGCGTGAGCGCGTGCGTGAGCGCGTGCGTGAGCGGGCGTGAGCGCGTGCGTGAGCGCGGGCGTGAGCGTGAGCGTGAGCGTGAGCGCGTGCGTGAGCGCGGGCGTGAGCGTGAGCGTGAGCGCGTGCGCCCGCGTACGAGCGTGCACGCCTTCGACCCGTCCGTGTCGAGTCGGTCGCATGCCCGTCTCGTTTCACGTCATGAAGGGGACGCGCCTCGCCCCTTCGCGCCGCCGCTGGGCCCGATGACCCGCTCGTCCCAAGGGCTTCCCCTCTTGTCGCGGTGCGTGAGGGCTGACAAGCTGCCCCCGTGAGCTCTCGGAGCCTCTATCCCGAGATCGAGCCCTACGATGCAGGAAAGCTGCGGGTCGACGATCTCCACGAGCTCTACTACGAGCAGTGCGGCAATCCCGAGGGCAAGCCGGTCGTGTTCCTCCACGGCGGGCCCGGAGGCGGCATCGAGCCCCGCCATCGGCGCTTCTTCGACCCGGCGGTCTATCGCATCGTGCTGTTCGATCAGCGCGGCTGCGGTCGCTCCACCCCCTACGCCTCGCTGGTCGACAACACCACCCCGCACCTGGTGGCCGACATCGAGGCGCTGCGCGAGCACCTCGGCATCGATCGCTGGCAGGTGTTCGGCGGCTCGTGGGGCAGCACGCTGGGCCTGGCCTACGCCCAGGCCCACCGCGAGCACGTGACCGAGATGGTCCTGCGGGGGATCTTCACGTTCACCCACGACGAGCGGGACTGGTTCTACCTCCACGGCACGCGGGTGCTGTTCCCCGACGCCTATGAGGCCTTCGAGAACGCCATCCCCGAGGACGAACGCCACGATCTGATCGGCTCGTACTACCGCCGCCTCACCAGCGACGATCCGGGCGTGCGCCGGGCCGCGGCGCGGGCGTGGAGCACCTGGGAGTGCCGGGTGGCCACCCTGCGCCCCGACGACGGCCTGGTCGCCCACTGCGAGGACGCGGGCTTCACCCTCGCGTTCGCCCGCATCGAGTGCCACTACTTCGTGCACGGCGGGTTCTTCTCGCCCCACACCCAGCTGCTCGACGACATGGGCACGCTCGCGGACGTGCCGGCCATCATCGTGCACGGCCGCTACGACGTGATCTGCCCGCCGCGCAACGCCTGGCGGCTGCACAAGGCCTGGCCCGGCTCCGAGCTGCGGATCGTGGAAGATGCCGGCCACTCGGCCAACGAGCCCGGCATCACCGCCGCGCTGGTGTCGGCCACCGATCGCTTCGCCCAGCGCTGAGCGGTCGAGAACCTCCGAGAGGAAGCCCCGCGGCGATCTCGAGCCCGCCGCGCCGGCGTGCTTGCGCAACGCGGGCGGGCTGGCGAGGATCCTCCATGCTCCGCGCTCGCCTGCTCCCCGTCGTGCTGTTGGTGTCCTGCTCGACCGCCACCGAGACCACCGATCCCTCCACCCAGCCGCCCGCCGCCGCCTCGGCCGTGGCCGCTCCCAGCGGGGCCTCGGGGACCGCGACGCTCGACGCCGAGATCGCCCAGACCGCGGTGCGGGCGGCCCGGGTCGACGAGATCAAGCTGCGGCTGGCCGACGACGGCCGCGTGCTGAAGCAGAGCCTCTACCACGGCGACGCCGCCTCGATCCCGCAGCCGGTCAAGGACCTGGCCGCCGAGCGGTTTCCCAAGGCCGCGATCAAGGGCTACGAGACCGAGCTGTACGCCGATCTCGGCCGGGTCTACGAGGTCGAGGTGCTCGAGGAGGGCAGCATGCCGTGCGAGGTCGCGGCCACCCCCGAGGGCAAGGAGGTCTACACCGAGTGCGAGATCGACCCGGCCACGCTGAGCGCCGCGGCCAAGGCCACCCTCGACGCGCTCGCCCCGGGCGGCACGATCCTCGAGGCCGAGACCAAGGTGGGCGAGGGGGTCGACGAGACCACGGTCGAGGTCGAGACGGCCGGCGGCGAGCTGTACGTGCGGCTGGACTCCGCCGGCGCGCTCATCCAGGCCATGCGCCGGATCCCGGCCGTGGTCGAGGTCCCGCTGCCGTAGCCACCGGCCCTTCGGTGCCGCACCGTGCCGGGCCGAGGTCGACCGCCGACCGACTCCCAGAGCCCCCAGAGCCCCCAGAGCTGAGACGCCCTGGTGTGTCACTCTGGTACTCTTAGGCGATTTCGTCACACCCTCGGCCGGCGCCAAGTTCGGACATTGCTCGATCCGGCGTTCGCGGCGGGTGTGGATCGACCCTTGCATAGAGGTTTGGTCTACCACTCATGAACGACCGCTCATCCGTCTCGTCCCTCTTCAAGCGCCGCGTGGGCCTCGTGATCGTGCTGGGGGTCACCACCCTGGTGCTGATGGGGCTGTTCACGTTCGCCATCCAGGTGGTCCTGCTGACCTTCGCAGGGATCCTGGGCGGCATCATGCTCTCGGCCCTCACCTCGCAGCTCACCGACCGCACGCCGCTGCCGCGCTGGGCCTCACTGGCGCTGGTGATCGTGCTGCTGCTGGGCGTGACCGCGGGGACGATGTCGCTGGTGGGGCCGGCGCTGTACGAGCAATCGCTGCACCTGTCCCGCGAGCTGCCCTCGCAGGCCCGGGCGCTGACCACTCAGCTCGAGAGCTCGCGCTTCGCCGAGGAGATGCTGTCGCAGCTGCCCAAGCCCAAGGAGATGCTCTCCGGCGGCGGGGAGCTGGCCGGCCAGGTCGCCACCGCGTTCACCAGCCTCGCGGGCGTATTGGTGGCCGGGCTGTTCATCCTGGTGACCTCGCTGTTCTTCGCCGCCCGGCCCGACAAGTACATCGACCCCATGGTCCGCCTGGTGCCGCCCGTGCACCGCGACAAGGCCAGCCACCTGCTTGAGGTGATCGGCGTGAACCTGCGCAACTGGCTGGTCGCCCGCTTCATCTCCATGCTGGCGGTGGGCGTGCTGACCGGGGTGGGCCTGTGGCTCATCGACATCCCGGCCGCCGCCTCGCTGGGCTTGCTGGCCGGCGTGCTGTCGTTCGTGCCCAACCTCGGCCCGATCCTCTCGGCGCTCCCGGGCGTGCTGCTGGGCCTGGCCGACAGCCCCATGACCGCTCTGTGGGCCGCGCTGCTGTACATCGGGGTGCAGATCATCGAGGGCAACCTCATCACCCCCTTCGCCGAGCAGCAGGCGGTGTCGATCCCGCCCGCCTACCTGCTGGCGGTGCAGCTGCTGATGGGCCTGCTGACCGGCGTGCTGGGCCTGCTGGTCGCCACCCCGGTGTGCGTGGTGGTGGTACTCACCGTGCGCGAGCTGTACGTCGACCGCATCGAGAACACGCCCAGCCGCATCGAAGCCCCTGGCATCGCGGCCCCGCCCGACGAGGGCTCGACCAAAGGGCCGACCGAACATGCCGCGTAGTCCTCACCCTGCCGCGGCGGGCCCGGCCCCTCGCCCCGCCCCGCGGCTCTCCGCCGAGGATGCGACCGACCGGTGGTGCTGAGAAACACCAACAAGGTCCTGCGCCTGTGGGACGTGCTGTCCTCGAGCTTCTGGTTCGTGCCCGTCCTCATCGTGGCCTTTGCGATCCTCATGGCCACGCTGCTCATCGGCCTGGACGGTCGCGTGCCCGTGGCGTTCATCGAGGACTGGCCCACTCTGTTCGTGGTGGGCCCCGAGGGCGCGCGCGCCGTGCTCTCGTCGATCGCCGGCTCGATGATGACGGTGGCCGGCGTGGTCTTCTCCATCACCCTGGTCGCCTTGTCGCTGGCCTCGAGCCAGTACTCCCCTCGGGTGCTGCGTAGCTTCATGCGCGACCGCACCACCCAGGTGGTGCTGGGCGTGTTCGTGGGGATCTTCTCCTACTGCGAGGTGGTGCTGCGCTCGGTCGGCAGCGACCCGGTGTGGGTGCCCTCCATATCCGTGCTGATGGCCCTGGTGCTCGGCGTGGTGGGCGTGTTCGTGCTGGTGCTGTTCATCCACCACATCGCCACCTCCATCCAGGCCTCGCAGATCCTCGCGAGGATCTACCAAGAGACCATGGAGGCGATGGAGCGCTCCATGCCCGAGGGCCAGGAGATCCACGATGAGGACGAGATCGAGGCTCCTCTCCCCACCGGGCCGGGCTGGACCATGGTCATGGCCGAGAAGACCGGCTACCTCGCCTCGCTCGGCACCGACCAGCTGCGAGAGTACGCCGAGGAGCACGACCAGGTGCTGTGGACCACCGTGCGGATCGGCGAGTTCGTGATGGCCGGCACCCCGGTGCTGGCCGTGGCCACCACCACCCTGAGCGACGAGGCGCGCGAGCACCTCGGCGAGGCATTCGGCATCCAGGCCCAGCGCACGCTCACCCAGGACATGACCTTCGGCATCCGCCAGATGGTCGACGTGGCCCTCAAGGCCCTCTCGCCCGGGATCAACGACTCCACCACCGCCGTGATGGCGGTCGACTACATCACCGCCGTGCTCCACGTGGTCGCGAGCCGGGCCCTGCCCTCTCGGCTCCGCTCGGACGACGGCACCCTGCGGGTGGTGGTGCGCGGGTCTACGTTCGATCGCCTGCTGAGCGACGCCTACGATCAGATCCGGCAGAACGCCCCCGGCAACACCGCCGTGCTCGCCCGGCTCGCCGAGTCCATCGCCGCCCTGGGCCTGGTCACGACGCTGTCCGGGCGGCGACGCTCCCTGCTCGAGAAGATGCGCCTCATCGAAGAGGCCATCGACGAGACGGTGCCGAACGAAGACGATCGCGACCGGCTGCGCGAGCTGACCGTCACCAGCCGCTCGGGGCTGGAGCACCCGACCAGCCCCGTCGAGATCTCGGCCGCCTAGCAGCCCGTGGAGCTCGGCCGCGGATCGACGCACGCCGGGGCGGCATCGCGCGCAGCGGGACGCAGCGGGACGCAGCGGGACGCAGCGGGACGCAGCGGGACGCAGCGGGACGCAGCGGGACGCAGCGGGACGCAGCGGGACGCAGCGGGACGCAGCGGGACGGGACCGGACGGGACCAGCGGTACGATGGCCCCGATGTCCATCGAGAAGCTGATGCGCCGCCTCGATCGCCTCGACCACAACGAGCGCCAAGCGGAGCTGGTGGCCCACGTGCGGGGGCTGGCGCCCGAGCTGGCCGAGGCGCTCGGGGGCCAGCTCGCCGCCGGCGACGTGCACCAGCGACAGCTCGCCCTGCTCGTGGCACGGCTGCGGGGCGACCTCGCCCCCGCCTGGCGCGCCCTGGAGGATCCCTCGCTGAGCGTGCGCCGGATCGCCGCGCGAGCGGTGGGGCGGCAGGCGGAGACCATCCCCCCCGAGGTGGTCGATCGCCTCGACCCCAGCACGCTGCGGATCGTGCTCCGCCACCTCGTGCGCGACGGTCGAGGGGCGGTGGCCCAGCCGCTGGCCCAGGCCCTGATCGACCGCCAGCGCCTGGCCGAGGCCGCCTACCTGCTGCCGGTGTGCCCCGAGCCCTTCACCCGCGCGCAGCTCGACACGGTGGCCTGGCCCGACCCGCTGTGGTCTCGGCTGGCCAAGTATCGCCCCGCGCTGATGGTCGCCCACGTCGAGCGGGTCTTTGGCGACCAGCCCGAGCGCCCCGACGTGGTGTGGCGGCGCTTCGGCCACGGGGTGTGGTGCGCGCTGGCCGAGCACCGCCCGGCCGAGGTGGCCGGGTGGATCGACCGCTTCGCCGATCCCGAGTCCCTGCCCGTGCCCCCGGCCGCCCTGCACGCCCTGGTTCGCTGGTCGCCGGCCCAGGTGGTGAGCTGGCTGCGCGCGCGCGTGCCCTGGGTGGCTCGTGGCTTCGTGCCCGCCGGGCTGGCCTCGCGGCTGCGGAGGCTCGACGACGACGAGATCGTGCCGCTGTGCGCCGAGCTGCTGCGGGCCTCGCCCGACCACTTCGTGTCGCTGGTCGGCCAGCTGCCGTGGCCCCGCCGCGGCCAGCTGTTCGACGCGGCCACGGCCGAGGGCTCCACCGCCCACGTGGAGTGGCCGCTGTCGCTGCTCGACGTGCTGCCCGAGCCGGTGCGCGACCGAGAGGCCGCCCGCATGCTGGGGCTCCAGCGCGCGGCCAAGGACCCCGCGTGGCGCCGCGAGCTGCTGGGGCGCCGCGCCATCGAGCACGCCCGGGCCCCGCTCGAGCAGGACGGGCGCAGCGCCAATGCCAACGAGCGCGCCCAGGCCCACGCGGCGCTGGTGCACAGCGCCGCGCTGTCGCGGCGGGGCATGGCCGAGACCCTGCGGTGGCTCGAGCGGATCCGCAACGAGCAGGACCCGGTGCGCCAGGCCGTGCTCATGGCGCTCGCGCGGGCGCCCGCCCACCAGTTCGAAGATCGCGACGCCCTCGACGCGGTGGTCGCTCCCGTGTTCGACGCCCGCGACACCTCCTACGGCACCCGGCACCACGTGGCGAGCCTGGCCAAGGGCCTCATCGTGGCCAACGCCACCACGCCCGGCTCGCCCATGTTCGAGCTGGGCGTGAGCCTGCTGTCGCGGCTGGCGGGCCACGACGGCACACTGGACCTGCCCATGCTCGCCCCCAACCTGCCCCGAGGCGCGGAGCGGGCCATCGTGGAGGCACTCATGCCGTGGCTGCGCGCCGACGAGAAGCGCCAGCACGAGCAGGGGATCTTTCGGCTGTGGATGTCGCTGGGCAAGCGGGCGTGGGAGGTCGACGAGCTCGGGGCGCTGGTCGAGCACGTCATCTGGCACGGGCACAAGGGCAACGCCGGGCACGCGGCCGCGCGCTGGATCGCCGATCCCCGCACCCGCGACGCCCGCGTGCGCGACCTGGTGAAGCGCGACCGATCGGCGTCGTACCTGCCGGGGGTGTTCGCGCACTGCCACCGCCGACGCCAGAGCCTGCTGCACGAGCGCTTCACCGACACCGCACCCCGCGGTCGCTTCTACGACGGCAAGGTGGTCGTGATCCCCTTCGTCGGTCGGGGCATGGATCACTGGACGCCCGAGCTGCAGCGCCGCTACCTCGACCTCATCGACGCGGCGCTCCGAGAGCCCCGCCGCTACGCTCGGTCCCGCGCCGCGCTGTGGGGCATGCGAGCCCGGGTGCCCCTGTGCGAGGTGGCCGACCTCGAGCCCGCCCTGCGCTCCGAAGACGTGAGCGAGGTGGAGGCCGGCCTGGGGGCGATGGTGTGGACCGATCGTCCCGCGCCCGCCCTGCCCCACCTGCTCGCGAACCTCGAGGGCGACCGCGCCCGGGTGGCCATGTACGCGATGCCCCGGCTGGTGCGCCTGCTGCCCGCCGCGGCGGTAGTGGAGGCGCTGTCGGGTCTGCTGCGACGGCCGCGGCTGAAGGTCACCGTGCACAAGGAGGCGCTGCGGCTGCTGGGCCAGGTGCCCAGCGAGGCCGCGGTCTCGCTGCTGCTCGACACGTGGTCGCAGCCGCTGCACCGCGACGTGCGGATCGCTACCCTGCACGCGGCCCGCTCGGTGCTGGACCAGCCCCGGGCGTGGGAGCTGCTGGCTCGGGCCGCGCGAGACGAGTCGGCCGACGTGGCGCGGGCGGTGGTCGAGGTGGCGCCCTTCTCGGTGGCCCAGGCCCATCGGGCCCGCTACGTGGAGGTGATGGCCACGGTGGCCGACCACCCCGACCCTGGTGTGCGCGAGGCCCTGTTCGGCGCGCTGGCCCGCGGCTGGTCGCTCGCGGCGGTGGAGTCCGTCGCCACCGTGGCCGCCCGGGTGGTGGAGCGCCTCGACCCCCTCGACCCCTGGCGCGGGGCCCTGGGGGTGCTGCGCGAGGGCATGCGCTCCAGCTCGGTGCACCCGATCATCGAGCGCATGATCGCGACGCTGCTCGCCGCCGCCACCGACGACGTGGCTCCGGCCGGCGAGCGCGACCAGCTGCCCTACCAGCGGCTGCTGGCCACCATGGAGCAGCTCTGCGCCGCGCGCCATCCCGCCGCGCGGGCGGGGCTGGTGCGCCTGATCCCGCCGCTGCTCGCCCACCCGCTGGGGTGGGACGCGGGCGTGGGGGCACGCGTGGCGCTGGCGGCCAACGAGCAGCTCGCGGCCACCGTGCTCGAGCTGCTCGAGGCCGCTCCCACCCCGCGCCGGGCGCAGGCGGTGGAGCGGGCGGCGGCCGAGGCCGCGGCCCGCCCGAACCGGCGCTGGAGCGCCGACGAGGCCGGCGCGTCGATCGACACCCTGAGCGAGGGGCCGACCGCCGCGCGGCTCGCCGCCGTCGCCATGCTCCCCGCGTTCGGCCCCCGCTGGGGCTGGGACGCGGCGTGGACCGAGCGCCTCGCCCGGCTGCGCACCGACCCCGACCCGGACGTGCGGCTGGAGGCTCGCCGCGTGTGGCAGACCAGCGCCTAGCAGCCTGTGCGGGCTAGAGTCGATCCATGGAACCGCGCGTGGGTAGGATCGTCAATGGCGCCATCGTCCTCGAAGATGGCGACGATCTGACCGAAGGCGCCGCCGTGACAGTTTGGATCGGCGACTCGACCAAGCCGGTCGTCGTCTCGGGTGAGGAACTCGAGCTCATCGATCGAGGCCTAGAGGAGGCCGAGCGCGGCGAGCTGCTCGACGCTCGTTCCTTCCTACGGCAGCTCCGGAACGGAGGTTGATCCATCTCGACCATACGGTTCACTGCTTCCGCGGCGATGCAGATCGACCGAGCGCGTCGCTGGTGGTTCGAGCACCGGGACAAAGCACCGCTCGCGTTCGATGACGACCTAGACGAACTGCTCGAGTGCCTGGAGGACCAACCCCGACTCGTGGGAAGACCCGACCGGAGTCACGCCGCGGCGGCGTCGAGCTGATCGAGCACGAAGGCGTACCAGCGGGCCGACTCCCACAGCGCCTCGTAGCGATCGGAGGCGCCGCCGTGCCCCGCCTCCATGTTGGTGTGCAGCAGCAGCGGGGCGCTGCCCGTGGCCGTGGCCCGCAGCTTCGCGACCCACTTGGCCGGCTCCCAGTAGCCCACCCGCGGATCGGAGAGCCCCGCCAGCACCAGCATCGGTGGATAGGCCTGCGCCCGCACGTTGTCGTAGGGCGAGTACGAGACGATCACCTCGTAGCCCTCGTGATCGTTGGGATCACCCCACTCGTCGTACTCGAGCACCGTCAGCGGCAGCGTGGCATCGAACATGGTGGTCAGCACGTCGACGAAGGGCACGTCGGCCACCGCCGCCCCGAACAGATCGGGCCGGGCGTTGAGCACCGCTCCCACCAGAAGACCCCCCGCGCTCGCCCCCCGGATCGCCAGGCGGCGCGGCTCGGTCATGCCGCGCTCCACGAGCATCTCGGCGCAGGCGATGAAGTCGGAGAACGTGTTGGGCTTGTGCCGCAGTCGCCCCGCCTCGTACCAGGGCCGCCCCATCTCGCCGCCGCCCCGCACGTGCGCGATGGCCACGATCATCCCGCGCTCGAGCAGCGACACCCGCCCCGAGGAGAACGTGGGATCGTTGGCGTGCCCGTAGGCCCCGTATCCGATGAGCAGGGTGGGCTGCGGCCGGCTGCGATCGAGATCGGCGCGGTACACCAGCGACACGGGCACCGCGGTGCCGTCGGCGGCCCGCGCCTCGATCCGCTCGCAGCGATAGCGCGACGGGTCGTAGCCCCGCACCTTCACCTGCTTCAGCCGCCGGAGCCGACGCGTGTCCATGTGGTAGTCGAACACCGAGTGCGGGGTGACCAAGGAGGTGTAGCCGATCCGCAGCGATCGGGTGTCCCACTCGAGGTTGGTGCCCAGCCACACGTCGTAGACCGACTCGGGCAGCGCGATGTCGTGGCGCGCCCCGTCGTCGAGCGACTCCACCGCGAGCACCGGCAGCCCCTGCTCGCGCTTGGCCACCACCAGGTGGTGGGCAAAGGCATGCACCGCGTCGATCTTCACCCCGGGGCAGTGGGGCAGGTGCTCCACCCAGTTCTCGCGCGCCGGGTTGCCCAGCGGCACCGCCATCACCTTGAAGTCGGTCGCGTCCTCGTTGGTCACCACCAGCAGGCGGTCGCCGTGGTGGGTCACGCTGTACTCCACCCCCTCGCGGCGCGGCGCCACCACCCACGGCACGTCGGTGGGGTGCGCGGCCGGCCACAGGCGCACCTCGCTGGTCACCCGGCTGTCGAGCATCATCACCAAGAAGCGACGGCTGCGGGTGGTGCCCAGGCCCACGTAGAACGCCTCGTCGGGCTCGTGGTGCACCAGCACGTCGTCCTCGGTCGGCGTGCCCAGCTCGTGCCGCATGACCCGGTAGGGGCGCATGGTCTCGTCCAGGCGCACGTAGAACAGCATGCGCCCGTCGGCCGACCACACCACGTCGTCCGAGACCCCCTCGATCCGATCGGGCAGCCGCTGCCCCGTGCTCAGGTCGAGCACCTCCAGCACGTGCTGCTCGTCGCCCCTGGGGTCGACCAGCGTGGCCAGGAACCGGTGCGAAGGATCGAGCTCGTAGTCGGCCAGCTCGAAGTAGGCCCGGCCCTCGGCCCAGGCGTTGCAGTCCACCAGCACCTGCTCGGCCGCGTCGGGGCTCGACCCGGGCGGCCCCGCCTCCCGCGGGCGCCGGCACACCCGGGCATACGCCAGGCCCTCCTCGGTGCGCGAGTAGTAGAGGAACGGGCCCCAGGGGAACGGCACCGTGTGATCGGACTGCTCGATCCGCTCCAGCATCTCGTCGTACAGCCGCTGCCGCAGCGCCTCGCTGGGGGCCAGCATGGCCTCCGTGTAGGCGTTCTCGGCCGCGAGATACGCCCGCGTGGCCGGGTCGTTCCGATCCCTCAGCCACACGTAGGGATCGGGGCGCTCGATCCCGTGCTCGCGATGAACGGATCGGCGGCGCGGCGCCACGGGAGCACGAGGAGCTTGATTCGACGCAGTCACAGCGGGTGCAGACGAGCCGCACCGGGCCGAGGGTAGGCACACGCCCCCGCCGAGCGCTACCTCGCCTCCCAGACCCGGCCCCGGCGCCCTCCACGGGGCCACGACCGCCGGCCCGCGCCGGTCACGGGCGGCCGACCGCTCCACGCGCGGGTCGGCTCGACACGCCGCCAGGGCGAGCGAGAGGGGGCCTCCTAGCGAGGGGGTGTCCCTAGCAGCCCGTGGTGAAACCCTCGCGCGGCCTTGGCACGGCCGACGCTGACGCCGTTCTTTTGCAAGCCATCACGGTTCCAGGGGACTAGCCCTCGCCGCTACGGCGACGCTCGATCGCCCGAACCACCGGATCGCGGGGGGGCACGGTCTGGCCGAGGTACGCGTGCTCGCAGGGCTCGGTCTCGTTCCGCTCCCGCCGGCGCACCACGCCGTCCTCCGTGGGACGCGCGACCGCGACGCCCTCCGCCATGGTCAGCAATGCCTCGAGCCCCGTATTCTCCACGATGTCCATCTGTCCCCCTTCGATCCGCGCCCCCTTCTTATCGGGTTCTCGCCCGGTCGCGCAAGCCACCGACCCCCGCTGGCGCATTCTTTGCTCGCATATGATCGGAATGGTCCCGACCGGCACCCCCTCTGCGTGACGAGTACTCTTGTCCCCATGCTTCGTCGAATCCTCCCGGTCCTCGCGCTCGCGTCGCTGGCCACGAGCGGATGCTTCGCAGGAGACGTCCCCAGCGAGGGCGGGCCCGACGACGACTATATGGACGATCAGCCGCCGCCAGGGGGGTGCCAGACCGATTGTCCCGAGCCAGGGTCGGGCGGGTCACCGGACGGCGGGCCGTGCCTCGACACCAATGATTGCGCCAGTGGCATCTGCGCCGCCGAGTTCGACGGCGCGGTCCAAACGTTCCAGTGCCAGCAGGCCTGCATCCCCCTGATGGACGAAGCCCAGTGGTGCGCCGACGATGCGTCGTGCTGCGAGGGCGGGTGCTCGCCCCGCGGGTTCTGCCTGATCCCCACCGAGACCGAGGGGCTCGACAGCGGCGCCAGCGACACCGGGCCAGAGACCAGCAGCAGCAGCGACACCGGCGGTTCCAGCTCCGGGGCCGGAGGCTCCAGCTCTGGCTCCAGCACCGGCTGAGCCGACGGTCTCGGACGACCGAACGACTGATCGATCAGCCGAGCACGATCCCACTCCGCCCGAGCGCGGGGGGTCAGCTCGCGTCGTGCCCCTCCCGACCCTCATGAGCCGCGAGGAAGGCCACCACCGCCCGAGACCACGCCGCCGGGTCCTCGAGCATCGGGTAGTGCCCCAGCCCTTCGAGCCACGTGAGGGTGGAGCCGGCCATATCGCGGTGGAGCGCCTCGGCGATGGCCGGCACCGCGATCGGATCCCGGCGCCCCCACAGCACATGGGCCGGCCGCGGGAACCGCCGCAGCGCGCCGATCCACCGCGACCAGAACCGCTGGCGCTCGTCGAGGTAGCCGCTGATCGCCGGGATCCGCAGGTGTCCCTCGGACTCCCGAATGCCCAGCCACATCGCGTGCAGGCGCGCGGGCGCGATCGCGTCGGGCCGGCCCAGGATCTTGCGGATGCGCCCGCGAAAGAACCGCTCGGTCGAAAGCCGCGCCACCACCGGGCCCAGCCCCTCGCGTCGCAGCAGCCGCTGGGTGGCGCTGAGCTGGGCCAGCTCGATGTGCACGCTGCCGTTGCACAGGGTGAGGGTGGCGATCTCGAACGGCAGCAGGTCGCGCTCGCGCCGGGCGAGCAGCTCGGTCGCCACCGACGTGCCGTAGTCGTGGGCCAGCACGTGGGCCCGCTCGATCCCCAGGCTCCGCCACACGCACACCGCCACCTCGGCCTGCTCCAGCAGCGAGTACGAGTAGTCGCGCGGCTTGGCCGACAGCCCGAAGCCCGGGAAGTCCAGCAGCACCACCCGCCGCCGCGCCGCGAGCTGGGCCAGCGCCGGTTCGAAGTCGTGGCCGGAGGTGGGGAACCCGTGCAGCACCACCAGCGGGGTGTCACCGTCGGGCGGGCCGGGCTGGTCGACCACGAAGACCTTCAGCCCGCCCACGTGCAGCCAGCGGCCCCGCTCGCGCCACGCCGCCCACGGGGTGCCGGCCCCCGCCACGGCCCTCAGGCCTCGCCCGCCAGCCACGCCCCCACCTGCCGGGCGTAGTACGTGAGCACCACGTCGGCCCCGGCGCGGCGGATGGCCAGCAGGCTCTCCATCACCACCGTGCGCTCGTCCAGCCAGCCCCGCTCGGACGCCGCCTTGAGCATCGCGTACTCACCGCTCACCTGGTACGCCGCCACCGGCAGCGGCGTCTGCTCGCGCAGGCGCGTGATCACGTCGAGGTAGGGCCCGGCCGGCTTCACCATGACCATGTCCGCCCCCTCCTCCTCGTCGAGCTCCACCTCGCGCAGCGCCTCGCGGGCGTTGGCCGGGTCCATCTGGTAGGTCTTCTTGTCGCCGCTCTTGGGGGCCGAGTCCAGCGCGTCGCGGAACGGCCCGTAGAACCCCGAGGCGTACTTGGCCGTGTAGGCCAGGATCGACACCTCGGTGAACCCCTCGGCGTCGAGCGCATCCCGGATCGCGCCCACCCGGCCGTCCATCATGTCGCTGGGCGCAATCACGTCGGCCCCCGCCCGCGCCTGGCTGACCGCCTGCTTGCACAGCACCTCCACCGTCTCGTCGTTGAGGATCCGGCCGTCGGCGGCCACGATCCCGTCGTGCCCAGCCGACGAGTACGGGTCGAGGGCCACGTCGGTCACCAGCATCAGATCGGGCCAGCGATCCTTTAGCGCCTTCACCGTGCGAGGGATGAGCCCGTCGTCGTTGTACGACTCGGTGCCGGTGGCGTCCTTGAGCGCCTCGTCGACCGCGGGGAACAGCGCCAGCATGCGCACGCCCACCGCGTACGCGTGCTCCACCTCGGCCAGCAGCCCCGCCGGACCGTGGCGAAAGCACCCGGGCATGGAGCCGATCGGGATCTGCTGGTCACCCTCGTGGATGAACAGGGGGTAGATGAAGTGCTCGGGGCCCACCCGAGTCTCGCGGACTGCCTCCCGGAGGGCGGCAGACTTGCGGTTGCGGCGGGGTCGTGAGCGGAGCTGCAGGCGCGTGGTCATGAGCGGGCTCGACGCTATCAGGTCACCGCCCCCCTGACAGCCGCCGGCCGCGAGACTCGCGTGTCTTGCGCACTTCTCTCGTCATCGCGTCCCCGCCTGCTCTGGTCGACAATTGACGTTTCCTCGCTACCGGGTCCCCCCCATACTCTCGGCCATGAGTCTGGTCCTCGTGGTCGAAGACGACGACGGCGCGCGTCGAGCCATGGAGGACTTCCTCACCGACGAGGGCTACGACGTGGTCCTGGCCACCGATGGTCGGCATGCCATCGAGCAGCTCGCCCAGCACCGGCCCAGCGTGCTGCTCACCGATCTCGAGATGGCCCGGCTCGACGGCGAGCAGCTCATCGCCCACGCCAAGGCCCACCACCCCGAGCTGCCCATCGTGGTGCTCACCTCGTGCCTGGTGGTCGATGCCCAGCGGGAGACCGAGCGCCTCGGCGTGTTCGGCTACCTCAACAAGCCCATCGAGCTCGAGGCCCTGCTCGCCCAGGTCACCATGGCGATCGCTGGTTGATCCCGCTGGCCGAAGGCGAGTCCAGCGGCAGCCGGACCTCGAACACGGTCCCCTCCCCCGGCGTGCTGCGGTAGGACAGCTCGCCCCCGTGGCCGGCCACGATCTGGCGCACCACCGGCAGGCCCAGGCCCGTGCCCTCCTTCTTGGTCGTCACGAAGGGTTCGAACACGTCGAGCGCCTCGGGGATCCCCCCGCCGGTGTCGCCGACCTCCAGCACCAGCTGCTGGCCGACGCAGCGGGCCGCGAGCGACAGCACGCCCCCGCTGCCGCCCTCGGCCATCGCCTCCACCGCGTTCTTGGCCAGGTTGTGCAGCACCTGGGTGAGCTTCTCGGGATCCACGTGCACCTGCGGAAGCTCGGGCTCGCAGCGCACCACCACCCGCACCCCCAGCCCGACATGGAGCGCGCGCTGGGTCGCCGCGAACTGCTCGAGCACCTCGGGCACCTCCACCCAGCGGAACTCGAAGGGCTGGCGCCGCGACATGCTGCGGAACTCGTCGAGCAGCCCGGCCAGCCGCCGCACCTCGTCCTCCACCCGCCCCACCAAGGGCTCGATGCGAGCCAGCGGCGCGGCCTTGTCGATGCGCCGCTTCATCAGCTGGAGGTTCATCAGCATGCCGTTGAGCGGGTTGCCCACCTCGTGGGCGAACTTGGCCGCGGTGGTGCCGATCGCCACCAGCCGCTCGCGCTCCACGAGGCGCTCGCGCAGCCGGACCGTCTCGGAGATGTCGCGGATGAACGCCGCGTAGCGCACGTCGTCGTCGGCCCCCACCTTCGTCACCGACAGCTCGATGGGGAACTGCTCGCCGCTGCGGCGCTGGCCGTGCACCGCCCGGATCCTCCCGATCGCCCGCGGCTCGCCCGTCCGCTCGTAGCGCTCGATGTAGCCGTCGTGCTGGCTGCGGTACGGCTCGGGCATGAGCATGTCGACCTTCTTGCCGATCACCTCCGCCGCCGGGTAGCCGAAGATGGCCTCGGCCGCCGCATTGAAGGCCAGGATCCGCGCGCGGTGGTCGATGAAGATGAACGCGTCCTGGGTGCCCGCGATGATGCTGGCCAGCCGCGCCTGCTGCCGCTCGAGCTGATGGGCCAGGGAATTCGCCGCGTCCGCGTCGGGCGCGGGCGGATCTCGTGAGGAGGAGGGCATGGTCGGCGGGACGAGCGCCCCGTTCCTTTATAGCGACTCCTCCGGGGTCGACTCCAGGCCTGCGTCCGCCGTGGTCGAGGGGCGTGCGGAACGGGCATGCTCGGCCGCCGAGCTGTGGTCGTGCACGATGCCCCACCGGTCGTGCTCTCGCGTGAACACCAGCGTGAACACCCCCTCGCCGGCCTGGGGCGTCTCGGTGAGCACGAACCACCCCATCGCCAGCGCGGCGTCGGGGCCGAGGGGGGTGATCTCGACGTCGCGGAAGTCG
>JGI12210J13797_11725884_pt1 | contig 21142 bp, 24 predicted proteins | sample ElkSlonscriptome_3_FD_13797 | JGI IMG/M metagenome (IMG submission 13797)
ATAAGAGATTTGAGTATGCAGATCTAACGTGAATGACTAGTCAATAGCGAGTAATTGCTGGCCTCCTTTGGCCAATAGTTGGTCAGCCACTCGAGATCCGAGCGATTTCGCATTATCAATAGTATCCGTCTCATCGCAATCAATCAATAGCCCAGAAGTACTGCCCAATCGCGCTTTGAGCCGCAGCTGATTTTCACGTAGTACAGCAAGCGCAGCCAGTGGCATTCTGCAGTCCCCGCCCAGGCGCTCCACCACCGCGCGTTCGGCTGCAACTACCGCAGCGGTATGGCTACAGTGGATGGCCCGGATCCGCTCTGTCACGGCCGAATCCGACGCACGGCACTGAACGGTGATCACACCCTGCCCCGGCGCCGGCAGCCACTCCTCCAGCGGCAGCTCGATTGCGTTTTCCGGCTCGATATCGAGTCTGCGCAACCCGGCCGCGGCTAGAATCGTCGCGTCGACCTGTCCGGACGCAACCGCCTTCAACCGAGTCTCCACATTGCCGCGCAGGCCAACCAGCTCAAGATCTTTACGCACGGCACAAAGCTGGCTCATACGACGCAGGCTGGAGCTGCCAACGCGACTGCCGCTCGCTAGCTGACCGATCGATAGCCCATGTCGACTGATCCAAACATCCTCGGCATCCGCACGCGGCAATACGGCGCCCAGCATCAGGCCCTCGGGTGATTCAGCAGGCACGTCCTTCAACGAATGCACCGCAATATCTGCGCGCCCATCAAGCAGGGCACGCTCCAGCTCTTTCAGAAACAGGCCTTTGCCGCCAATGGTCGTCAACGGTTGATCCAGCACCTCATCGCCGCGCGTACTGAGGGGCAACAGCTCCACTTCCAGCCCGGGCCACGCTTGCATCAGCTCATGCATGACAAAATGGCTTTGCCAGAGGGCCAGCCGGCTCTTTCGGGTTGCAATAATCAGGCGATTGTCCTTCATGATTGCTTCAACCAGCGTTTCAACTCGCCGCGATTACGACGCGAGATCTCGGGCTGGACGTCGGTGCCTTCGATTTCGACCCGTTCGATCCCGTCCGAATTTCGGTATACCGATCGAATATGCGACCGGCTGACCAGTGCATTTCGGTGCACGCGCACAAAGTGACCTGGATATTGCTCTTCGATCTGCTTCAGGCTGCCATCGAGCAGACTCTGGCCATCCAGGCTATGTGCAATCACGCATTTGTCACTGGCAACCAATACACGCACCGATTGCAGCGGCAAGCGGATCAGGCGATCACCAATTCTGGCGGCGAGGTGTGCGCTTTCAAGGTAAGCGGACTCGGGCTGCAATCGCTTCAGCGCCTGCTGTAACCGGCCTGGCCGAACGGGTTTTACCAGGTAGTCCACGGCCTCAAGTCCGAAAGCATCGACGGCATAGTCTTCGTAGGCGGTCACAAAGATAATCTGGGGCGGTGATTTCAGGTCATGAATCCTGGTAGCCAATTGCATGCCATCCAGACCGGGCATTTCGATATCCAGCAGGATGGCATCCGGCGCCAGTTCGACGCAACGCTCGAGCACGCGATCACTGCGCGATTCACAGCCGACAATCTCGACATCCGGCATGTCGGCTAACAGGCTTGTCATCCGCTCTACGGCAGGCGGCTCATCATCGACGATGAATAGTTTAAGCGGCTTCATGCGAGGTCAGGCCATCTTCAACTGCTCGCCAAGCCAGCGATCCAGCGTGGCAATCTCATCGGGACTGACGCCATGGGCGATCGGCCAGTGTTGCCATTGGATGTTGAGCCCACTGGACTGCAGCGCCGTTGCCGCGTGTTGCCCCAACGCAATCGGCACCACTGGATCAACGCTGCCATGGCCAATGAACACTGGTGTCTGAGATCCGGCATCGGACAACCATTCCGCTCGGTTATCGGCCTGCAGCAAATAGCAGGACAATCCGACAACCGCGGCCAGCGCGACTTGGCGCGACAATCCACAGCGCAAGGCAATAGCACCGCCTTGGGAAAAACCGGCCAGCACGATCTGCTCGGGTTTGAATCCACGCTCCAGTTCACGGTCGATCAGCTGATTGACGTCATCAATCGACTGCTCGATGCCCGCGCGGTCCTGGTCTCGATCGATCTGCATACCCAGAATGTCATACCAGGCGCGCATGGCCATGCCGTTATTGATGGTGACCGGCCGCACCCGCGCATGCGGGAACACGAAGCGCGTCGGGCTGCGCGTGGTTTCGATCAGCTGCGGTACAATCGGCTCGAAATCATGACCGTCAGCACCCAAACCATGCAGCCAGATCACGCACCGCTGTGGATGTTGCCCGGTTTCCTTTACCACGCAATCCAGGATTGTTTTTTTGTTTTCTGACATATCGAGAATTCTACCTGCATGCGCAGGCCTTCTGGCACTGCTGCTGTGCTTGCTATGGCTGACTGGTTGCGGATTGAAGGGTGACCTGTACCTGCCAGAAGCGCCACCCGCACAAGCCGAACCTGATCCACAGGCCAACGAGAATGAAGATGACGATGCAACGCGTCCCTGAACCGGAGCTGATGGATGCGCCCGATCAGGTACAGGCTTACAGCGAAGCCGATTTCGCCGAGTCCAACCGCTTGTTCGTCGACCAACTGCTGCACATGCCGTCGGTTCTACAATTCCAAACTCGACCCGTTCGTTTGATCGACCTGGGCTGCGGTCCGGGCGATATCTGTTTGCGACTGGCCTGGCAGCGGCCGGACTGGACCATTCAGGGTGTTGATGCGGGGGCCAATATGTTGAAATCCGCCGAAGCCGCAGCACGGCTTCAATCGATGAACAATCGAGTGGAATTCAAATTCGCCCACCTGCCTGATCCATCCCTTCCGCAGCAGCATTATCAGATCGTACTGTCGAACAGTCTGCTGCATCATTTACCGGACCCATCAGTTCTTTGGAACAGTATCAAGCAGCTCGGCGCTACTGGTGCTTCTGTTCAGGTCATGGACCTGGAACGACCGGCCAGCGAAGACCAGGCAGATCAACTCGTGCAACGCTATGCCGAACACGCGCCTGACGTGCTGAAACAGGATTTCTTCAATAGCCTCAAAGCCGCCTGGACGCTGGATGAAGTGCAAGCGCAGGTTCGCGCAGCCGGACTCACGCTGGAGGTGCAGCGCATCAGCGACCGCCACTGGATCGCGCAGGGACAGCTTGACCACTGAACACGGCACCATGACTGAACTTTCCGGACTGCATTTTTACAAGCTGGAAGCGCTCGGCAATGACTTCATGCTGGTCGACCAGCGAACACAGACGGCGACGTTCAGCCCTGGACAGATTGATCAGCTCGGCGATCGCAGAACCGGCGTTGGCTTCGATCAGTTGCTGTTGCTGAACCACGCACTCGACCCGACCGACTCATCTGCAGAACCGGTCGCGCTGAAGCTAACCATTTTCAACTGTGACGGCACTGCGGCCGAACAATGCGGCAACGGGCTCCGAGCCATTGCGCTATGGCTCGACCGCCGCGGCCAGCTCGAGACCAACCATCAGCTTCAAACGCCGGCAGGCATTTCAACGCTGTCGCGCGCCAGACATCAACGCTATACGGCAAGCCTTCCCGGAGTGAAGCGGATTGAACAAGCCGAGCTGCCGGCGCTGCCCGATCAAGCGCTACACGCGGACTTGATCCTCCTGGGCAACCCGCATCTGGTGATCCACTGGCCTGAACCGGCCAGTGAGGCAACGCTGATCGAAGTCGCCCGCTTCGTCCAGAACCAGCCCGGCTGGCACAATCGCTGCAATATCGGCCTGGCCTGCTTGCAGGCGTCAGATGATCCAACGGGTTCAGGCGTTGTCGAGTTGCGCGTGTTCGAGCGCGGCGCTGCTGCGACCCGTGCCTGCGGCAGCGGCGCCTGTGCTGCGGCGGTCAGTCTGTTGCTCAGGCATTCGTTGAATACACCACTCCAGGTCATACAGCCGGGCGGCGGGGTTATGGTAGATTGGGATGTGGATCAAGAACTGGTCTATTTGACCGGACCGGCACGTTTTCTTTATGAGGGTCGCCTTGCATGACTGACGCACAACTGGATGCGGATCGTATTCGAACCTGGCTGGAACAACACCCCGATTTCCTGGCACAACACCCCGAATTGCTCGACGGTCTGGAACTGCCAGCGAGTGACGAGTCGGTGACCTCGCTGATCGGCTATCAGAATCAACGGTTGATCGAACAGAACAGGCAGCTCAAACATCAGCTTGAACATCTCAGCGGCATTGCCGGTCAGAATGAAAAGTTGATGCAGCGCCTGCACAAGTTGACCCTGCACCTATCCAGCACGTCCGATCTGACCGATTTTATCGAGCGATTGGGCGATGCCTTGCGTGACGATTTTGACGCCGATACGATTGGGCTTCTGCTGCGCCAGGCGCCAAACGATGTCTTTGATCATGCGTTGGTCCACCAGCTCGACGATGAACAACCGGACTGGGTGCAGTCACTGATCAAGCAACAGACACCCTATTGCGGACGTCTGACGCAGGCCAAGCGCAAACACCTGCTGGCCGACGAGGCCGATCAGATCACTTCGGCGGCGCTGGTGCCGTTGGACGATCAGGGCCTGCTGTTGATTGGCGCGCGATCGGCCGAACGGTTCCACCCCGACATGGGCACGCTGTTTCTTGATCTGCTGGGTGAAACCGTCCGCGTTCAGCTCGGTCTGCTGATCGGGGAACAGCCCTCGCGGCGCAGTGCCTGAATCCAGTACCGCAGAACATGACCCCGCCGATGGCAATTCGCCGGATGACATTGGCAAGCACATCCAGCACTTTCTCGATACCTGTCGCGCAGCCGGGCGCCTGAGTGCTGCAAGTCAGGAGGCCTATCGACGGGATCTGGAGAAATTCGCTGCCTGGTGCAAGCACCAGCAGCTCGATAGACCCGACTCGATCGACGCCCAGCACCTGCGCAGCTTCGCTGCACGAGAGGCTCGCCAGGGCTTGAGCCCACGATCCATCCAGCGACGGTTGTCGGCCTTGCGCAAGTGGTTTGGCTTCCTGGCCGAGCGCAGCATCATCCAGACCAACCCGGCTGCCGATCTGCGCGCACCCCGAGCCCGCCGAAAACTTCCGCGCACGCTCGATCCCGACCAGGTACTGCAGTTGATAGACCTACCCGGAGACCGGCCTCTGGATATTCGCGATCGCGCCATGCTGGAGCTTTGCTATTCCTCGGGACTGCGCGTCAGTGAGCTGGCCGACGCGCGTTGGGAACGGATGGATCTCGAACAGGGCCTGCTCCGCGTCATCGGCAAGGGCGACAAGGAGCGCCTGGTGCCGATCGGACGACATGCCATTTCAGCATTGCAAGCCTGGCGCTGCGAACAAGGCAATCAGCCTGGTGAGCCACCAACACGGGTATTCACGTCGCTGAAGGGTAAGGCAATGACGGTGCGCGCCATTCAGAAACGCTTTGATGTGCGTGCTCGCCAGCAGGGTCTGGGCCAGTCCGTACATCCGCACCAGCTGCGTCACTCGTTTGCCTCGCATATCCTGGAGTCGTCGGGCGATTTACGCGCCGTGCAGGAACTGTTGGGGCATGCCAATTTGTCGACCACGCAAATCTATACGCATCTTGATTTTCAGCATCTGGCCGAGGTCTATGACCGAACGCATCCCCGGGCACGCAAATCACGCAGCAATGACTGATAGCACCAAGCGGTATTGAATGGCATGATGCGACTTCGAGGCGTGCCTCGGAACCTGTTGATTCAAGCGTCTCCGGCCTCGGAAAGCGAGCGCTCGCCCAGCGCAGCGTAGAGCTCGTCCAGCACGGATCTGGCACGGCGTTCGTATTCTTCAGGCACCTGAATGCGAACTGCGCTATAGCTGCTTTGCACGCCGAACAGGGACGCGAAACCCTCGGAACCCAGGTGAACCGGAATGCGCTCGGACTCCAGCTTCATACGGACCAGCTGGGCCAGACTCAGGTCATACAGTTTGTCGATGGTTTTCAGGGCCATGCAGTTCATCTCGGTTGCGCGCGAGTGGACCGTTAAAATAGCAGTTCAGCATCAACAACACAGCATGAGGAATTGATTTGAGCACACACTCCATACTGATCGGCAAAGGCGCGGATTCCATCCACCTGTTGGGTGAATACGCCAATCGTCACGGCTTGATCGCCGGAGCTACCGGTACCGGCAAGACCGTCACGTTGATGTTGATGGCCGAAGGTTTTTCCAGGATGGGCGTCCCGGTTTTCGTTGCCGACGCCAAAGGGGACATCGCCGGCCTGGCCGCGGCCGGCTCGCCGCATCCCAAGATTGATGAACGACTTGAAATTATTGGTATCGAGAATTACCGGCAACAGGCCAATCCAGTGGTGCTTTGGGACCTTTGGGCCAAGTCCGGCCACCCTATTCGCACCACGATGACCGAAATCGGCCCGACCCTGCTGGCCCGCATGTTGGAATTGAACGACACCCAGGAAGGCGTGCTGAACGTCGTGTTTCGCGTAGCCGATGAATCGGGCCTGCTGTTGCTGGATCTCGATGACCTGCGCGCCCTGCTCAACCACGTGCAGGAAAACCGTAAGCAGATCAGTACTGAATACGGGCTGGTCAATACGGCCAGCATCGGCGCAATTCAGCGCGCACTGCTGCGTCTTGAAGCCGATGGCGGTAGCGCCTTTTTTGGCGAACCCGCACTGGAATTGAGCGACCTGATGCGCCAGGACCTGTCCGGACAGGGGGTCATCAACATTCTGAGCGCAGAATCGCTGATACTGAAACCGAGACTCTATTCCAGCTTTCTGCTGTGGCTGCTGTCCGAGCTGTTCGAGCAGTTACCCGAAGTCGGCGACCTGGACAAGCCCAGGCTGGTGTTCTTTTTCGACGAAGCACACCTGCTGTTCGACGACTGTCCGAAGGCGCTGCTGCAGCGCGTGGAACAGGTGGTTCGACTGATCCGCTCCAAGGGTGTTGGCGTGTATTTCTGCACCCAGAATCCGGACGATGTGCCCGACGACGTGCTCGGCCAATTGGGCAACCGGGTCCAGCATGCGCTGCGCGCATTTACGCCGCGTGACCAGAAAGCCGTGCGTGCGGCGGCTGAAACCTTTGTGCCGAATCCGTCCATCGACGTGGTTGAAACCATTACCACGCTTGGCGTGGGTGAAGCGCTGGTATCGATGTTGGCCAACAAGGGTGTACCCCAGCCGGTCGATCAGACCCTGATTGCGCCACCCGGCTGCCGTATGGGTGTTATTACAGAAGAAGAGCGCGCCGCCGTACTGCAGCGCAGTCCGGTCGGGCCGAAATATGACACGCCGATTGACCGCGATTCCGCGCATGAAATGCTGGCTCGCCGGGCTGAACAGGCCGCTCAGGCCGCCGAGGACCAGGCACAAGCCGATCAAGCGGCCAAAGCAGAAGCCGAGGCACGCAAAGCCGCCGCACGAGCCAGCAAGCCCAAGCGCCGCAGTGGGCGGCAATCGGCCGGTGAAGCGTTCTTGAAGTCCACCATGCGTTCGATCGGCACGACCATCGGACGCGAACTGTCACGCGGCTTGCTCGGCAGCCTGCTTGGTCGTCGCTGATCAGGTTCATCACGCGCAGCGCGAACGCAAACCCGGGCCTGAATTGATCATCTGCGCCTGTTCGTCCGCTTGAGGCGGCAGACCATTGGCCCCATGTGTTGAGTTCTAAGCTTATTTGAACTCATTCGCCAAGGATTCCGCATGGATCATTCACGTAGCGATCAACTGTACGGTACGACCATCGTGTCTGTTCGACGCGGCAACCAGGTCGTACTCGGCGGCGATGGCCAGGTCACGCTCGGCAACACCATCATGAAAGCCAATGCGCGCAAAGTGCGCAAACTCTACCGCAATGAAGTCATTGCCGGATTCGCCGGTGCCACAGCCGATGCATTCACGCTGTTCGAGCGCTTCGAGAGCAAGCTGGAGCAACATTCCGGACACTTGACCCGGGCCGCGGTTGAACTGGCCAAGGACTGGCGCACCGATCGCATGTTGCGTCGGCTCGAAGCCCTGCTGGCCGTGGCCAACCATGAAGCCTCATTGATCATCTCCGGCAACGGTGACGTGATTGAACCGGAAGAGGGACTGATTGCCATAGGCTCGGGCGGGCCGTTTGCACAGGCCGCCGCCATGGCCATGATGCGTCACTCGGATGCCGATGCCGAAGCGATCTGCCGCGAAGCCCTGACCATCGCCGGCGAAATCTGCATCTATACCAACCAGAACCACACCATCGAAACGCTGGCTATCGAATCGTAAGGAATGCATTGATGTCATATATGACGCCACGAGAAATTGTCCAGGAATTGGACCGCCACATCATCGGCCAGTCCGACGCCAAGCGCGCAGTTGCCATTGCATTGCGCAACCGGTGGCGTCGCATGCAGGTCGATGAAAAGCTTCGCCCGGAAATCACGCCCAAGAACATTCTGATGATCGGCCCGACCGGCGTTGGCAAAACCGAAATCGCCCGACGCCTGGCGGCCCTTGCACGCGCACCCTTTGTCAAAGTCGAAGCCACCAAATTCACCGAAGTCGGATACGTCGGCAAGGACGTCGAATCGATCGTGCGCGACCTGGTCGAAAGCTCCGTCAAGATGGCGCGTGAATCCGCCATGGAAGGCGTGCGGTCACGTGCTGAAGATGCCGCCGTGGAGCGCATCGTCGATCTTCTGCTGCCGCGACGCCAGACCACAGGCTTTGCCAACAGCCCCGAAGAGCCGGTTGAACAGGGTCAAAGCGAGACCCGGCGCAAGTTGATGCAGAAACTGCTGGCCGGCGAACTGAACGAGCGCGAGGTCGACGTTGACGTCACCTTGCAGGTCGGGGTCGATATCATGGCGCCGCCCGGTATGGAGGAAATGACGTCCCAACTTCAGCAGATGTTTTCCAACGTCGCAGGCGATAAAACCAAGAAGCGCAGTATGAAAGTCAAGGATGCGCTGCCGCTGCTGATCGAACAGGAAGCGGACAGCATGATCAACGACGAAGAGGTCAAGCAGCAGGCACTCGAAAATGCAGCCCAGAACGGCATCGTGTTTATCGATGAAATCGACAAGGTCTGCCGTCGATCCGACCAGGGCACGGCCGGTGAAGTCTCACGTGAAGGCGTGCAGCGAGACTTGCTGCCGCTGGTCGAGGGCAGCACGGTCAATACACGATACGGCCCGATCAATACCGACCATATACTGTTTATCGCATCCGGTGCATTTCATGTCGCCAAACCGTCCGACCTGGTGCCCGAGCTGCAGGGCCGCCTACCGATTCGAGTCGAGCTTCGCGCCCTGACTGCAAATGATTTCGAGCGCATTCTGACCGAACCCGATGCCTCGCTGACCAAGCAATACCACGCGCTGATGGCAACCGAAGGCGTGGAAGTGAAGTTTCTGGATAGCGCCGTCAGTCGCCTCGCTGAGATCAGTTTTGCGGTCAATGAATCAACCGAGAACATCGGCGCGCGCAGGCTGCATACTGTCATGGAACGCCTATTGGATGAGGTCTCGTTTACCGCACCCGACCGGTCCGGAAGCACACTGAGCATTGATGATTCTTACGTCGACGAGCATCTCAAAGACCTCGCCGCCAATGAGGACCTGAGCCGCTACATTCTGTAATCAGCTTGCGACGTTGCCGGTCTGGTCGAATGCACAAGCGATTCGTCGTCCTGCGCGGCACTAATGGCTCGACCTGTGGTCGAATAGCCCAGCCATGCGATCCGGGGCTGACGGCGTGACCATCGACAGGGTTGGCTAGACCGCAATTTCGGCAATAATGATGATCAGGCCATTGGATCAATAGTTGCCGCATTTTTGACTTGAACCGGTATCGATATGAACATCCCCGACTCCAGCACTACCGCCGTTGAACTGCGCGATGTTCGCATGATCCGCAGCGGTCACCGTGTGCTGGACGGATTCAATCTGAGCATTCCGGCCGGCCGGGTCACAGCCATCATGGGGCCGAGCGGTTCGGGCAAAACCACGGTCATGAAGCTGATTTCCGGGCAACTGAAACCAACCTCGGGCAGCGTCTTCATCGGCGACCAGGAGATCCCTCGCTTGAAGCGAAGTGAGCTCAACCGGGTGCGACGGGACATCGGCGTGCTGCTGCAAAATGGTGCGCTATTGACCGACCTGACCTGCTTTGACAACGTGGCCTTGCCGCTGCGCGAGCACACCAGGCTGCCCGAGACGCTGATCCGCAAGATTGTGCTGCTCAAACTGCAGGCCGTTGGCCTGCGCGGTGCGGCCGAACTCTATCCACAGCAGCTGTCCGGCGGCATGAACCGACGCGTGGCCATGGCCCGTGCATTGGCGCTGGACCCGGAGCTGATGCTGTACGACGAGCCGTTTGCCGGGCTGGATCCAATTTCGCTCGCAGCCGGTGGCCGCTTGATTCAGCAGATCAATCGCGTGCTTGGCATTACCAGCGTTGTGATCACGCATGACGTATCCGAAGTATCCAAGTTTGCCGATCTGGCCTGCATCATCGCGGGCGGCAAGGTGGTTGGATTCGGAACGCCTGCTGAATTGAGTTCAAGCGACGAGCCAATGATCAAACAGTTCATGCAGGGCTTGCCGGATGGCCCGGTACCCTTTCACTACCCGGCCCCGGCGCTGGATGCTGACATCATGGGGCCCAAATAATGGATCCGCAGTCTTCAGGCAGTCGATTGACGCGCCCGATTGCCAGGCTGGGCCATGCAGTGGTCTTTCTACTGACGGCTCTCGGGCGGATGCGTTTCACGTCACTGCAGCTGGGCGAAGTGCTGCGCCAGACCTATTTTGTCGGCGTGCGATCACTGATCATCATCATTACCTGCGGTTTTTTTGTTGGTCTTGTCCTGACACTGCAGACCTACGACACGCTGACCCGGTTTGGCGCCGGTGACGCGGTCAGTACCGTGCTCTCGTTGTCGCTGTTTCGTGAACTCGGCCCGGTATTGACCGCCATTTTGTTTGCCGGCCGCGCCGGGACCTCGATGACGGCCGAAATCGGATTGATGAAGGCCACAGAACAACTCGATGCGCTTGACCTGATGGCGATCGATCCGATGGAGCGAATCGTTCAGCCGCGATTGTTGGCCGGGTTGATTGCCGTGCCGGTCCTGACGCTGATCTTCAACATGACCGCGCTGTTGGGCGGCGTCGTGTTCGGGATTTTCATGATGGGCATTGATTCCAACGTGTTCTGGGGCAATATGCAGAACAGTGTTGAACTCGGACGTGATTTCGGCGGCGGTATGATAAAGGCCGTCGTTTTTGGCTTTTTGGCCAGCTGGCTGGCGGTCTATTATGGCTGGACCTGCAAACCGACCGGCGAAGGCGTCGCGCTGGCTACTACGCAGACCGTAATCGCTACGGCCATCACCGTGCTGCTGCTCGACTTTGTACTGACTGCCATGATGCTCTAATTGGAATTGCACTATGAGATCTTCACATCAAATCGAATTTGCTGCCGGCGTATTTCTGCTGCTGGGTATTGCGGCACTGGTGTTTCTGGCAATCCAGGCAACCAATGGCGGTAGTTTCAGCAGCGGCAGTTACCGCCTGACCGCAGAATTCGCCAATATCGGAAGCCTGAAACCACGGGCGCCGGTCAATCTAGGCGGTGTGCGCATCGGCAGCGTCGATTCGATCGAACTGGATCCAATCAGCTTCAACGCGCGCGTGACGCTGGCCATCAATACCGAATATGACCAGCTGCCGGACGACAGTTCAGCAGCTATTCTGACCAGCGGCTTGTTGGGTGATCAGTACGTTGGTATCGAACCCGGTGGCTCCCCCGAAATCCTTCAAGACGGCGACAAAGTGCTGATCACCAGTTCTGCCGTCGTACTGGAACAATTGATTAACCGCTACTTGATTGGTAACACTGGAGAGGACGAATCATGAAACGCGCAATCCAGATGATCTTCTTGATCGTGTTCAATGGCTTGATTTGTGGTTCGCTGTATGCACAAAATCCTCAGGAAATTGTGCGAATGACGACGCAAGAGCTGTTTGCTGCAGTCGATGAAGACCGGCAGAATCTCGAACGGAATCCAGCACAATTGAAGCAACTGACCTACAACATACTGCTGCCGAAAATCGATGTGACCTACTCTGGCCGGCTGGTGCTGGGCCGCAACGGACGCAGTCTGGAACCGGAACAGATCGAGCGTTTTTCAGACCGGATGAGCGATATGCTGATCGATCGATACGCCGATGCCCTGCTTGAATTCCAGACGCGTGATCAGATCGAAATTCTGCCGATGGCGCCGGACGGGACCGATCGAATGACCAAGGTGCGCACTCGAGTCCGACTGAACAACGGTGCGCGCACGCCGGTCGATTATGTTTTCCGCAACACCGAACAAGGTTGGAAAATCTTCGATGTCATTGTAGAGGGCATTTCCTATGTCACGACCTTTCGCAACCAGATTGGTGAAGAAGTCCGCGCGCACGGCTTTGAAGGCATGATGCAGCGCCTCGATGACAACATGCTGGTGGTCGATGTTACAGAGGACTGACAACAACGCCAGCCTGGCAGGCGACCTGACCGTCGATGAGACGCCGGAACTCTATCGAAAGAGTCTGGCCTGGCAATCGAGCTCAATGCCTGTGTCGATTGACTTGACGGAACTGAACAAAACCGACTCCAGTGCCGTTGCACTGCTACTGGAATGGTCGAACTGGGCTCGGCAGCAGAATCAAAACATCGAATTTCTGAACCCGCCCGATAATCTGCGCACGATCGCGGCGCTGAGCCAGGTTGATACGTTGTTGGGCTGGACCAGCGAGGAAGAGCGTTGAACACGAATTCAAAAAAAACGGGCCTCTTCAGGACCTGCCTGCTGGCAACAGTGGCCATGGTGCTGGGTGCCTGCGCGACGACAGCGCCGCCGCCTGAACTGCGCGACCCGGCAGATCCGTGGGAGCCCTACAACCGGAACATGTATGCGTTCAATCGCGCCATTGACAAGGCTGTGCTGATCCCGGTTGCAACAGGATATGAAGCCGTCGTACCCGATCCGGTCGAACAAGGCGTGACCAACTTTCTGAATAACATCCAGTCGGTGCCAACCATTCTGAATCTGTTGCTGCAGGGCCGTCCGGGTGATGCCGGCCGCGCGTTCGAGCGGCTGTTCGTGAACACGATCTTCGGTATTGGCGGCATTTTCGACATCGCAACAGACGGCAATATTCCGTACTACGAGGAGGATTTCGGGCAAACGCTGGCAATCTGGGGCTGGGAGGACAGTCGCTATTTCATCCTGCCCTTTCTCGGCCCTTCGACCATTCGAGATTCCGTTGGTCGACCCTTTGAGACTGCCGGTCCGATTCCGCTCGGTCAGTATGGCTCGTTTTTCTGGCATGACCTGACGCAAGAGCGCCCGGCCCTGATCGGCGTTGATCTGATCCAGCGACGCGCGAACCTGCTGCCGTTCGAAAATCAGATTGAAGATGCCTTTGACGAATATCTTTTCGTACGCGACGCATGGTTACAGCGCAGAAACTTCCAGATTACCGGCGAGTCCGATACGCCGGACTATGACTCGTTTCTGGAAGAGGACTACTGATCATCGGTCGACGCTGCGCTTTCAAGCGATCAGTTCAGTTGTTCCAGTAGCGTCTTTGCGGGCTCGAATTCCGGATCTCGGGTCAGCGCATACTCCAGCGCCTCGCGCGCACCTTCATCGCGCCCCAAAGCCAGCTGGAGCTGGCCGATGCGCCACCAGGCCGCCGCTAATTCAGGGTCTCCGGGCCAGTGCGGCAATTCCAGGTACTGCAGCATGGCTTCGAGCCCCCGGCCCGGGTCTTGGTTGGACTCGGCCGCGATGCGTCCCCGCTGATACCAGAGTCCGGCATGCCGGGGGAATCGAACCAGTGACTCCTCGATCAACTGACTGGCCAGCTCGAAGCGACCCTGGTCCTGCAGCACAGTACTCATGATCAATATCCAGTAGGGATCATCAAAGGTCACGTCCGCTGGCAGTGATTCGATCAATTCCAGTGCGGCCTGGGCCTGGTCCTGCTCGAGCTGTTGAGCCGCCTCGAAGACCGTCAGTTGATGCGGGGCCGTTGACTGCAGCAATGTGCGCATGGCCTCTGCACGGGCGTCTCGACCACCGGCGATGGCTGGCGCGCTGGCATGAAACTGCAGCAGGCCGAGCTGTGCGCGCACGAAGTTCGGGTCGGTAGCATGTGCTTGCTCGAAATCATCACGAACGGATCGTGCAATCCTGAGCGAGCTGAACATGCCCGCATCATTCAACCCGTCCAATTTGTACGTTGCACGTTCGAACACCAGACGCGAATACAACGGCGAAGAGTCCGGCGTGATTGCCAGCCCCTGCTCAACCAGATCGGTGGCCTGGTCGACCTGGCCATCGGCCCGCGCCAGGCGCGCACGCACCAGCAATGCATCGGGTTGTTGCGCTCGTGTCGAGTTGAGCGTGGAGAGCCAGTCACGCCAGGGCTGAAGGTTTCTCGACGCCCAGTGTGCCTCCAGCTCGATCGGTGAAAGCCGTGCAGCATCATCGGCTGTCTGCGCGTGCAGAAATGGATGCATTCCAATCCATACGATGACGATAACCATGCAGTGCAGCGTTCGCTTCATAGTGTTCCTGTGCTTAGTCAGCCCAGCGCAACCAGTCGGGTTCGAGCTTGAGAATGCTCGTGTAGACCGGACAATCCGTGCGGTGCGCGCCTGCAAGATAGCCGGTACTCATCAAAAACTCGTTGACGATCTCGGGCCCGACGAATTTGAAGTTGGACTTGAACAACTTGACCCAGCTGGCCAATTTCCGTCGATCGAGGCCCGCATGATCGGCCATCAGCCAGCTTCGAAACGAGCCATACTGCTCGCGGAACTCAACCAGCTTTTGAGCATTGACAATGGCCGCATTCACCTTGAGCCGGTTGCGAATAATGCCCTTGTCGCTCAACAGCCGTCGGCGCTCTGCCTCATCGTATGCAGCAACCCGGTCAACATCGAAATTGTCATAGGCCTGACGAAAGTGATTTCGTTTTTTCAGGATGGTCAGCCAGGACAGTCCGGCCTGGTTGATCTCCAGCACCAGCCGCTCGAACAACACGTGGTCTTCGATGGCCGGAAACCCGTATTCTTGATCATGATACGGACCGTGCCACGGGTGACCGGGCGCGAGCGTGCAGTAGTCCGTGGCGATTGTGGGCTCATCGTTCATACAGGCGCGTCAGTCTTCAAGCGGGTAGAGCTTGCCCGGGTTCAGAATGCCGTCCGGATCAAAGCTGCGCTTGATTGCACGCATCATGCCCAGTTCTGCCGGGCTACGAATCATTGCCAGGTAATCGCGCTTCAGCAGCCCAACGCCATGTTCCGCCGAAAGACTGCCATGGTGCCTTCGTACCAGCTCGAAGACTTCCGGACTCAGTGTGCTGCAGGCCGAATGGAAACGCTCCACCGACCAGTCCTCGGGCTTGAGCACGTTCATGTGCAAGTTGCCGTCGCCGATGTGACCGAACCACAAGACCTGAAACCCCGGATATCGCTGACTCACCAGCCCATCGAGCTCCTTCAGGAACGCTGGCACTCGGCTGACCCGGACTGAGAGATCATTCTTGTAGGGGACCTTGGCTGCAATCGATTCACTGATGCCCTCGCGCCAGAACCAAACGTCTGCGGCCTGGGCCGAACTCTGGCTGATCAAACCGTCAATCACATCGCCCGATTCCAGCAGCCGCTCGAACGATGCCAGGGCCGCGTCCTGACTCGCACCATCGATATCATCAAACTCGACCACGGCATAAAACGGGGCAGCCCGGTCGAGCGGAAATTCTCGTCCGGTATGCGCCACCACGGCCTCGATGCAGGCCTGATCGAAAAATTCAAAGGCTGACAGCGTGAGTTGCTGACGCAACTCGGTAAACGCCGGCATGATCGCCTCCAGCCCGCTGAACGCCAGCAGCAACACCGCATGCTGGGGCGGCGCGTCGGTCAAGCCCAGCACGGCCTCGGTAATCAAACCGAGCGTGCCCTCACTGCCGATCATCAGGTGACGTAGATCGAGGCCCGCGTTGTTCTTGATCAGCCCCTGGTTCAGGGTCAACACTTCGCCGCTGCCGGTAACAACCGTCAGGCCGCGGACCCAGTCGCGGGTCATGCCATAGCGCAACACGCGTATGCCGCCGGCATTGGTCGCGATCGAACCGCCAACCTGGGACGAATCGGCCGCGGCCCAATCAACCGGATAGTACAGCTGACGCTCGGCCGCCACGCGCTGCACTTCACCAATCGGGACACCGGCCTGAACCTGAATGCTGGGTTCGGTCGTATCCAACGCGAGCACGCTGCGCATCTTGTCGAACGACACGACGACCTCGCCGGAATGCGCCACGGCACCGCCGGACAAGCCGGTTCGACCGCCGGATGGCACCAGCGCAACCTGATGAGTCCGCGCCCATTGCACCAGCTCAACCACCTGTTCGGTCGAATTCGGGAACACGACCGCAGACGGCGCGGCGGGCCAGAACCGTGTCCAGTCCTGACCGTAGTGAAGCAAGGATTCATCGTCCAGCAGCGTCTGAAAATGATCAGGCAGGGTGGGCAGCGGACTATTCATTCGGATGCATTCGAGGCGATTGGTTCAGGCACAACGCTATTATGCCGGTATGCTTCGACTATAGTGTCTACCCAAGCGATTCAGGATTCAACAAAACGAATGTCCGAACCATCCCGAAGCTATTCGCTGGCCAAGGAGAAAATCCGCGTGCTGCTGCTGGAAGGCATTCATGAGAGTGCCGCCGAGCAGTTTTTCAACGCCGGCTACAGCGACGTCGAATGTTTACCGGCCGCCTTGCCCCAGGACGAATTGGCCGATCGCATCCGCGACGTTCATTTCCTCGGCATCCGATCTCGCAGTCGATTGACCGATGCCGTGCTGGCGAAAGCAGAGAAACTGACCGGCATCGGCTGTTTCTGCATCGGCACCGACCAGGTCGATCTCAAAACAGCGCGCCATCAGGGCATCCCGGTTTTCAATGCGCCCTATGCCAATACCCGTTCAGTTGCAGAACTGGTGCTGGCCGAACTGGTCATGCTGATGCGCGGCATTCCTGCGAAAAATGCCGCTGCGCATCGCGGCGAATGGCTGAAATCGGCAGCAGGCGCCTATGAGGTGCGCGGCAAGACGCTGGGCATTGTCGGTTACGGCCACATCGGTTCACAGCTTGGCGTGTTGGCCGAGGGCCTCGGTCTGCGCGTACTCTATTACGACATCGACCGCAAACTGCCGCTGGGTAATGCCGAACCGGTCAACAGCCTGGCCGAATTACTCGATCGCGCCGACCTGGTTTCACTGCACGTACCGGATACCGACTTGACGCTGGACTTGATCGGCCAGGCTGAAATCAGCCAGATGCGCCCCGGCAGCCATCTGATTAATGCGTCCAGAGGGCGCGTGGTATCAATACCGGCTCTGTGTGAAGCGCTCGAATCGGGGCATATTGCCGGCGCAGCCATCGATGTCTTCCCAGCCGAGCCCGCTTCCGGCAACGATGAATTTGTTTCAGAACTGCGCCAGTTCGATAACGTGCTGCTGACGCCGCATATCGGCGGTAGCACGTTCGAGGCTCAGCAGAATATTGCGCTGGATGTTGCCACCAAAATGATTCTGTATTCCGACAATGGCTCGACCACCGGCGCGGTGAATTTTCCAACCGTCAACCTGCCCGACCATGCCACCGCGCGGCGCATCATGCACATCCACCGTAACGAGCCCGGCGTCCTGCAGGCCATCAACCAGGTGTTCTCGACCGCTGGAATCAATATCGCCAGCCAGTACTTGCAGACCCTCCCGGACGTTGGTTACGTTGTCATGGATGTAGAAACCGACGACGCGGGCACGCTGCTCCGCGGGCTCAACGAGATTCCGGCAACCATCCGCACGCGCTTCTTGTACTGAAAAAAGCCGGTCTGTGTAAATTCGCAGACCCTTGATCGATTGGTCCTGCAGGCCGATTGCGTGGTCCAGTGTGTTGAACCGTCGCCGGTTACAACCGTGCGCCAGGTAGGCTCGACCCGCTTGCCTAGCACTTTAGACCCATGGCAGCCGGTTGGCATAGGCACTACAATCGGGTTTGAGATCACTCAACGTAGAGCATGATGCGAGAAACACACCCGGCGGACTGGCTGCGCTATGCAGGGCTTGCAACCTGGGCGCTGGTTGCAATCACGCTGCTTCTGCTGCAGTTCCTGCCGCGTGAGGATTCGGTGCCGATGCCCAACGTCATCGGCTGGTGGTCGGCCGCGTTGCTGTTCATCCTGGCGTTTCTGCATCCGGCAGCACGTTTGCAGAACCTGGCACCGACCTGGCAGCGCCTGATTGCGCTGTTAATCATGACGCTGTCGGTGTTCGCGATCAGCTATTTCAGTCGAACATCGCTGGGCGTCATCCTGTCTACGATCGTGGCCGGTGTGTTGCCCTGGTTGCTACCCAGGTTTTTTGGCCTGGCCTGGCTGTTCGGAACAGCCCTGGTGTTTTCCATCTGGGTCGCGCTGATCCCCCAGTTCGGCTGGACCATTGCGCCCATCCAACTGATGATGACCCTGGGCCTGATGCTGTTTGCCTATGCGGCATCATCGCTTGCGCTGAATCAGCTCGAAGCCCGTAACGAGGTGCGCCGCGTCAACTCCGAGTTGCGCGCAACGCAGGCCCTGCTGGCTGAAAATACCCGTATTGCGGAACGCGTGCGCATTTCGCGTGAACTGCATGACCTGGTCGGCCATCACCTGACCGCATTGAGTCTGAATCTCGAAGTCGCCAGCCACACGACCGATGGCAAGGCCAAACAGCACGTTGACCGCGCCGGGTCCATTGCTCGACTGTTGTTGTCCGATGTGCGTGAGGTGGTCAGCGAACTGCGCAGCGAAGACCAGGTCGACCTGCGGCAGGCCATTCGTGAACTGGCCTCCGGAGTACCGGAACCCAAAATTCACCTCGATATACCGGATACGCTGTCGTTGACCGACCCGAAGCGCGCGCAGATTCTTCTCCGTTGCGCACAGGAAGTCATTACCAATACGGTCCGACATGCCCGTGCCAGCAACTTGTGGATCAGCCTGACTGCAGATCCTGATGGTCTGCGTCTTGAAGCCATTGACGACGGGCGTGGCGCTGTCGAGCTGTTGCCAGGAAACGGGATTTCCGGAATGCGAGAACGCATCAAAGAACTCGGCGGTCGACTGGAAATCATGACCCGACCCAATTCCGGCTTCCAGATCAACGCCTGGATGCCGCCGGAGAAAGCCGCATGAACAAGCCTGAAGTAGCAGAAAACGAGCAAGGCAGTCCCGCCATTCGAGTCATGCTGGTCGATGATCAAACGCTGGTCCGGCAGGGCGTTCGCTCATTGCTGGAGCTGACCGACGATATCGAAGTGGTTGCTGAAGCCGTTGATGGTGTCGAGGCGATCGAAATGGCTCCGAAAGTACAGCCGGATGTCATGCTGCTGGACATCCGCATGCCGCAGAAAAACGGCCTCGACGTGCTCAAGGAACTGCACGCAACCAAGCAGCTGCCTCCAACCATCATCCTGACGACGTTTGACGAAGACGACTTGGTATTGGATGGAATTCGCACCGGCGCACGGGGTTATCTGCTCAAGGACGTGTCGCTGGAAGAACTGGTGGGCGCCGTGCGCTGCGTGGCCGAAGGCCAGACCATGGTCAAACCGGCCGTGACCGAACGACTGCTGGCCGGCCTGGGCCGATCCAGACTGGAATTTTCCAGCCTGGATCGCCCGGATCCACTGACCGATCGCGAAACTGAAATCCTGCGCCTGATGGCGGGCGGCTACTCGAACAAGGAGATCGCGCGAGCACTCAGCGTAGCCGAAGGCACGGTCAAGAATCACGTGTCCAGCATTCTGTCCAAGCTCGGCGTCCGCGACCGCACGCGGGCCGTGCTCAAGGCATTCGAGCTCGGAGCCATCTAGCGCCCGACCCGTGGCTTCCGAATCACCTGCTCCAGATGTATTGCGCTGGGCCGAATGTCACCAGGCCTCCGTGCGCGCGCTGCTCGAGTCATTCGGTATCACGCTCGAGTCGGTTGACGCCGACCAGGCCATCCCCGGCAGCTTCTGGGGTGACGACGAAGCCGGCCTGATCGGTAATCGCTTGCTGGCGCGCGACGATACGCCGCTGCACTCCATCCTGCATGAGGCCTGCCACTTCGTCTGCATGACGCCCGACCGCCGGGCCGCACTGCATACCAATGCCGGTGGTGACGACGAAGAGGAAAACGCCGTCTGTTACCTGCAGATCCTGCTGGCAGACCACATCCAGGACTACAGTGCCGGCCAATGCATGCACGACATGGATGCCTGGGGCTACAGCTTTCGGCTGGGCTCGGCCCGAGCATGGTTCGAGCAGGATGCCGAAGAAGTCCGGGACTGGCTTTCCGATCATGGTCTAGGACAGCCGGGACAAGTACGTACTTAAACAACACTTAGATCAGCATTTTTGTAATCTGCGCAATCTGTGTAATCTGCGGTTACCGCGTTTTGCCGTTTGCTTCAGACAATCTTGAGCCGCTCAGTGGTACAGTTTTGGTTTGATCATTCAGGCCCAACGCATGTTCGACTCCTCCTTTCGAATTGCCGGTTACGACGATGAACTGGCTGCCGCTATTGCCGATGAAAATCGCCGCCAGGAACTGCATATCGAACTGATTGCATCCGAGAACTATGCCTCGCCGCGGGTGCTGGAAGCCCAGGGCTCGCAGATGACCAACAAGTACGCCGAAGGCTATCCCGGTCGACGCTACTACGGCGGCTGTGAGTATGTCGATATTGCCGAGGAACTGGCCATCGAACGCGTCAAGCAGTTGTANGATGCCGGCTACGCCAACGTCCAGCCGCATTCCGGCTCGCAGGCCAACCAGGCCGTATTCCTGGCCCTGCTCCAGCCCGGCGATACGATTCTGGGCATGGACCTGTCCGAGGGCGGTCATTTGACGCATGGCGCCAAGGTCAATTTCTCCGGCAAGATCTTCAATGCCGTGCACTACGGGCTGGACCATGCCACCGGATTGATCGACTACGACCGCATGGCCGAATTGGCCGAGGAACACCAACCCAAAATGCTGATCGGCGGTTTTTCGGCCTACTCCAAGGTCGTT
>JGI12210J13797_10427917_pt1 | contig 21140 bp, 19 predicted proteins | sample ElkSlonscriptome_3_FD_13797 | JGI IMG/M metagenome (IMG submission 13797)
CCCGAGACCATTACGGAAGGTCGGCTCGAGCCCGGCCCCCGCCCCCCCCGAGGTCCACTACGAGCTCAGCAGAACACGCAGGGCCGACACTTTTGGCCGCTGATGGACATGATGGTGAAGTCTCCGGGCTGATCGCTGATGGACGGGCCGCTGAGGTCTCCGAGCTGACCGCTGATGGACGGGCCGCTGAGGTCTCCAGGCTGACCGCTGATGGACATGGTGCTCACGTTTCCGGGCGACCTGCCCTCGCCGCAGCCCTCCACACAGATGGGCACCGGTGCCTTCCTCTTCTCCTTCTTGAGCACGCGCTTCACCGAAGCCCGGGTGCCGGAAGCGAGCAGCTCGTAGTACCAAAGGAAGTCGTAATCCTCCCGGGGCGGGTCCGGCTGCTTTCCGCCGATCTGCGCCGTGCGGTTGCCCAGGAGGAGATTTCCCGCCCCGGAGCGGCCATCGGCCTCGATGATCGTCACGGGGCTCGGGGAGCCTCCCATCGGTTCCAGAGAGATGCGGACCTTCTCATCGTCCTTCATGGGGGCCGTCCAGAAGAAATCCCCAGCCATGCGGCGAGGGCTCGGCCTCGCCCCCTCCAGACGAGCCAGCTCCGCCTCGAGCCCCGGGGGCGGGGTCGCTTCCACCCGCCCGTGGGTGATGTCCAGGACCGCCGAGACGAGCTGTGGATCGGAAGGCTCCCGGAACTCCTCCGCAAGTTGGCATCGGTCCGGCAGGACCTCCGACATCTGTGGCAGGGCGGAGAGATCCCGGACGAGCGGCGTGTTCGAGCTTCCCAGATCCACACGAATGCGATGGCCTCGCGGACAGGCCAGCAGGGCGTCCCCGAACTGGATCACGGGTTCATGACGGATGAGGGGTTGGCCGTCCACCGCCCTGCGCTTCTTTCGCCGCCGCCTGGGGCCGGCCTCCTCGTTCCCGAGCAACGCGTTCGGGAGGATCACCCGAACCCGATCCTCCTCGCTCAACACGGCTACCACCCCGGTCATCCGTAGCCTGAACACGTATGCCATCGAGCTCTCCTTCCTGGTTTAAGGCTTGCGCAGTTGTAGGGACGGACCCCGATCGGGCATTTCCCGCAATTCCCACCAACTGGAAGGCCGCCCACACCCGAGGGGGCACACCCCCCGCCCGGAGCCCTGCCAGCTGTGCTTGACGGAGCGCCTCTCTGGCGGAAAGCCCCTCGACCCATCCGGCGTGGAAGGCCGAGGCGATCGATGCGGCGCCTTCGTCTTCCACCTCCCAGAGCGTACCTAACACCGCAGACGTCCCCCGCTCCAGGAAGGGGACGGCGATCCCCTGGAATCCGCCCAGGCTTCCAGGCCTGGGGGCGACGCTGCTGCACGCCGTCAGCACGACGAGCTCCGGCCCCTGGAACCCCTGTCGCGCCAGGGCGTGGGCGAAGAGCAGTCCGTCCTCCGGAGCCTGCCCCCCGCCGTGGTCCGGTCCGGGAGCCAAGACCAGATGGGAGCCCCCGGGGACCTCTGGTGCAGAGACAGCGTGCCCGGCGAAGTGCAGCACTTCCACAGTCTCGTCGAGCCCCTGTAGCAGGGCATCGGCGTGGGCCTTACGTCCCTGAAGGACCGAGGCCTCTGGGTATAGCTCCCGGAGCCTGGCCAACTCCTCCGGTGCCGCCGGGAGGGGAGGATACCGGTCGGCGATCCCCGGGTGGACCGTGGCGTCGCCGACCAGGAGGGCGCGACCCCCGCCCCGACCGGCCTCCGCCGCGAGGGCACCGAGGCGAGTCTGGACGAAGGTCAGGCTTGGAGAGACCGATACCGCCCGTTCCTCCAGCAGCCAGCCCTCTCGGGAGGTAAGGGCAGCGAAGGGGAGCCCGGCAACGACCGGATCCGGAACGAAGACCACGTCCCGAGCCCCGATCAGGGCCTGGAGTGTGTCGGGGAGGATGAGCCGCGTCACACGCTCGGCGGCGGGCCACAGCTCCTCGGGTGAGCGAGCGCTGCGCGCATGCCTCCCCAACTCCAGCCCGGCGTCGCGGAGCGTCTCCCTGGCGACGGGCAGGGAGAGCGCCTCAGCTCCAGAGTCTCGGAGGATCCAGACGAAGAGGGAGTCGGGCAGGGAGGCGTACGCGACCACGGCGAGGTCGGGGAGGTGAGACACCCTGGCCAGCTCCTGGCTGGACGGCACCTCGAGCCACGGGGTGGTCAGGCTGCGGATGCGCTCCATGAGGCGCAGGGCAGACCACGGATCCCTGCGGGCGACGAGATCCAGGCCAAGGCCCGCGTCCCACAGCTTCCGGGATGCCTCGGCGAAGCGAATCCCTCCCACCGGGTCGTCGATGGTGGAGCGGGTATTCTCGACCAGGGTCAGAGAGGCCCGGAGCTCCTGGTGTGCGTCTTCGAGAGCCCCCCTGCGCTGGTGGAGTCGGCTCCGCTCCAGATGGAGGTCCACCAGGAAGTGGTTGTGGTTTCGGGACCGGTGAAAGGCGACGGCCGAGTCGAGAAGAGCCAAGGGGACGCTCGCCTGATCGGCATCCTCCCTGGACGAGCGGGCGGCCAGGGCACCCTCGGCGATCCAGAGTTGCGCCATGCTCCAATCCCGGGTCGCTCCGTCCCGGATGGAGGTCGCCACGGCCCGTGCCCGCTTCAGATCCTCCTCAGCGGCGGCTTCTCGTCCCAGCTCCAGCCGAAGAGTGGCCCGCCGGACCAGATCTTCGCTCAGCAAGTAGTCGGCCATCCCCGCCTCGGAGAGCTCGACGGCGTGATTCTGCAGGAGGAGTGCGGCGTGGAGCATTCCGGATCGCTGGAGATCGACCACCGCCGGCACCAGTGCGCCTCGGAGGAGGGAGGGGTCGTGAACCCGGCGGAAGACCTCCAGCGATCGTGTCCGCGCCTCCCATGCCTCCAGGGGATTGCCCAACAGGGTCTGGTCCTCGGCCACCAGGCTCCACAGGAAGGCGATGTAGCCCGTTTCGCCCGACAGGGACATGGCCCGGGCGGCGGTCTGGTGGTGTCGAAGGGCGACGCCGTACTCGCCCCGCCGGCCGACACCGACTCCCCGCAGCCACCCGGCCAACCCCACCAGGACCGGGCTCTCGGTGAGCTCGTGACGCTCCATGATCGGAGCGAGGCGTTCCTCGACCTCCTCGTATCGGGTCAGACCGAGCTCCGCGGCGCTGCGCCATACCGAGGCCCAGTCCCTCAGCTCCGGAGCGAGGGAGCCGAAGCCCACCTCCGCCGCGGCCAGATGTTGGACCGCCAGCGAGTCGTCCTGCGCCTCGTAGCGTTCCCTTCCCGCTCCAAACTCCTCGAGGGCCAGCGCCACCCTCCGGGCCTCCGAGGGCGACGCCTCCCAGATCCGCTGCACGCGGTCGACGGCCCGGGGCACGCTGGCGGCGTCGAGGCCGGCGGCGTGCTTCCTCGCTTCGTTCAGCAGGCGACGGGCTCGCTCCTCGTCCCCGGACCGCAGAGCATTCCCCCAGGCGGGCATCAGGGAATCCAGGACCACCTCCCGCCGAAGGGCGGGCTCGTTCTCCTCCGTTGGGAATCCGTTCACGATCCGAGCCCGGCGCTCCTGCGCCCTGCGGCTCCAAAGGGAGGCGCGGTCCAGCTCCACAACCGCGGACCACGCCCATGCCGACAGATCCCGGAAGCCGAGTCGGTCCAGCGCCAGGGCGCGGTTGTACCGAGCCGGGGCGTGGTCCGGGGCCAGGGCAAGGGCTCGCTCTGCTGCCTCCAGGGCGAGGACGTTGGGGTAGGCCCGCCCCTCTGCGGCGCCTCGGGTCAGCTCCGCCGCCGCCCAGTCCGAGAGGGCGTCGGGGTCAGCCGGACGCTCCCGGGTCAGCGCCTCCAGGGCTTCGGCCGCCGCCGCAGCGGAGCCCAGCTCGCCCACGCTCCACATCAGCTCCGCCAGCGCCCGGGCACGAGGCGCATCCCGACCCTCGGCGACCTGGACGGCTGCCGTCGCGGCGGCCAGCGCCTCGAACTCCTCCGTACCCACCTCGGGGAGGGAGCAGACGGTCGGAGCAGTGGCGGTACTCCCGGGGCATTCCGTATCCGGGAAGGGTCCCGAGAGCCGGGCCTCGACCAGGGCGTAGGGCGTGCCCTCTGCCAGGCGCTCGATGGGACTCGGAGCCTCACATCCTGCGACGAGGGCGCAGAGCCCCACAATCATTCGTGTGACGCGCATGCGCGCCGGCTAGGTCCGCCGCCGGAGCACGTCGGTCACGATCGCCTCCATCTCGGCGAGCTCCTCGGCGGTCAGATCGTCCTCGCAGAGCTCGAGAAGACGGGTGCGGATCTCCGGGTCGAGGTCGTCTCCCACCCCGTCGTCGAGGTGTGGGTGGACGACGAGCTCCGCAGCCAGATCCGAGTGCCCCACACCCGCGGCGCGACGAAGCGTCTCGAGAACCACTGCCTCTTCAAAGGGGTGGCCCAGTTGGTCGACCAGGGTACGTTGTACCGCCTCGAGCTCCTCGACCGGCGGTGGGGCCAAGCTGGCGATCAGCCCCTCGATCCGCCCACGGGCGGGTCCGCTCCCGGAGACCGTAGTCAGGCTGGTGGAGAGCTGCTGTGCCAGAGAATCCGCCTCTGCCGAGCGACGGGCTCGCAGGGCTATTCGCAGGCCGACCCAGCGAATTCCTGCCGTCTCCGCTAGATCCTCCTCTGGAGCTTCCCCTCGAATCACCGGGAAGTCGAAGCGCTCTCCACCGCCCCGGCGGACCAGGCTGTCGCTCCAGGACATCAGGTTGAGTGATCCTGGACCGGGCCAGAAGACGAGCATCCCGACCACCCCGGCGGCGGCGAGGGGGAGGAAGGTCCGCCATCCCATCCGGGGGCTGGGGGTCCGAGGTGCCGGCGTGAGCGTCGCTCCAGGGCCGACTGCAGTCGTGTCCAGGGGCTGGGTGGTCTCGGACTCCCCTCCCTTGCCGGGTTCACGGTTCAGGAGAGCCGACGTCTCGGCGATGACTTGCCGAGCGGCCGCGGATCGCTCCAAGAGTCGTTCCGCCTGCAAAAGGCCGTCCGGGGCCAGGGCTCCATCCTGGTAACAGGCCAGGAGAGCCAGCTCCTGGGGCGTGAGTTCGGTGGCGTGGGGGTTCAGTTTCATGAAGGGATCGTTTGGGAGCGGCGACGAAGGCCCACACGTGATTGTACGGACCCGGACCCTCGATTCCCCCTGCTCTGGTCTGAATGCAGCCCGGTCATGGGAGGAGGTCCGCCACGTCCTCACCCCGGAAACCCCTGGCTTCCAGGTGGGCGCGGAGGCGCCGGTACGCCCTCTTCACCCGTCGATACAAGGGTCTCTGCTTGAGCTCCAACTCCCTGGCAACCGCCGCCAGCGTCTTCCCTTCCCAGACGTGGAGGCGGATGATCCGCTGGTCCTCCGAGGGGAGAAGCTCCATCGCCTCTTGAAGAGCCTCCCGGCACGCCGCCATCCGATTCGCCTGCTCCCCCCGCTCGTGGATCCCAGACGGGTCATCGCCAGACGCGGGCGGCGGAAGGTCATCAAGGCGAACCTCGGAGCGGCGCACGCGTCGCGGCAGGCGTCCGACGATCTCACGGAGCTCCGCCTCACTCAGCTCGACGTCGTCCCGGGAAGCCACGCGCCGGATGGCCTCTTCCCGGGGCTGTCCGTCCCGATGGATCAGGGTGTCGAGAAGGACCGCCGGATCGCCGAGCCGCCGGGCCTCCGCCGAGGGGCGGAACTTCCCGTGCGTCCTATTGCGGAAATCCCGGTACACGTTCGACAGGACCACGGTCAGATAGGTCCGGGGCGCGGCGCGTTCCGAGTAGGCCCGGATCATGCGGAGTCCCCGATCCAGCAAACGCTCGTAGGCGTAGGAGCGGAAGCTCTTGAGTTCGTCTCCGGACAGGTTGTGGCGCCGGGCGATCCCGTCGATGACCTGACAGACGACCTCGAAGTGTTGATCGAACCACTCTCGGGCCGCCTCTGGATTCATCTGCTCCTTCCCTTCTGACGGAGACATCACCGCCCGTTCGGTCGAGGTTCGCGAGAGGGCAGGAAAGCTGTCTGTTCCGAGAATCAGGTGAAGTTGAGCACCGTCCCGGGGTCACACAAGCCGACCGCGCCGTGGGCCTCTGCTGAAGAACCAGCACCCGACCAAAGCCAGGCCTGCGACTTGCGCTGCGAGTCCAGCGGCGGGCCAACCCCAGACCTCAGCTACGCCAGGAAGGGCAAAGCCCAGATACAGCCCCGCGGACGCGGCACCCAGCGCTCGGAACCCGGTTTGCCACGAGATCCGGGTCAGCCTCACGAGGAGGACCGAGGCCAGTCCACTCGCGAGCCCCCAACCCAGGAGTCCGGCCAGCACCCGGGTGGTGACAGGATCCGAAGGAAGGGTATTGAAGCCCAGGACGACCCCGGGGAAGATCGCAGCGAAGGCCCCCAGCGGGGTCCGCAGCCATCCACCTTGCCGACGGTCGGGACCCAGGAGCTGGGCCGCTGCGGCTTCGGGGGAGAGGTCGAGGCAACCTCGGGCGGTGCACCGGGAGCAGCCGTCGCACCGGGCGTTTTCGGCATTCACAAGGGGCGACTGTCCGTACAGCCGTTCGACGGCGAGGACCGGGCAATGGCGGTTGCAAAACCCCGATTTGCGCCGACGACTCCGCCCCACGACTGCGGCCACCCCGAGCCCCGCGATCAAGGTGGCCGACGCAGGGCCGCTCTCGTCCAGCCCCAGGGGCCGGATCACGATCACGGCCAGGAGGAGGAGAGCAGGGCGCCAAAAGGAGACCGGTGCCTCGCCCTCCGAGCCGACTTCGACGGTCTCTGCCCGATTGTTCGAGGCGGCGTCCCCGGGAATGGAGAGGGTGGCCAGGGGGCAGATATTCCTCCAGATCGTCGGGTGGAGCAGCAAGAGGACCGGGACCACGGGGACGATCCCGCGCCAGAAGAGATCGGTGGTTCGATCCGGACGGGTGAGGAGCCCGAAGAGGACGGCGAGGAGGGCCAGCAGGCCCAGGGCCTGCGCCACGCTCCACGCCCAGGGGGTGCGGCGTCCCGACGCCATGGGAAGCGGACGGGACGCCACCCGATCAGGTCGCCTCGGCCGGCCGGCGCACCAGCACCGGGGTGTGGGCCGACCGGATGACCTTGTCTGCCGTGCTCCCCAGCAGGGTTCGGGACAGGCCACCGCGTCCGTGGGTCGCCATGACGACCAGGTCGGCGTTCAGCTCCTGGCACTCCGCGCAGATGGCGTGGCCGGCCTGGCTGTCCACCACGACCTTTGACTCGACCGTCAGGCCCTCTTCCGCGATGCGCTCCGCCACCTGGGCCAGCTCCTCCTCGGCGGCGATCCTGGCCTGATCCACCACCGTCTGATTCATCTGGACGGTGTGAGGGAGGTAGGGAGAGGCAATCTCGACCGGGTAGGCGACGACCCGCACCAGGTGCAGCTCCGCGTCGAAGGCCCGAGCCATCCCGACGGCCAGGTCCAGGATCGACTCGGAGAAGTCCGAGCCGTCCAGGGGGACGACGATTCGATCCAGCCCCGGGTTCTCGGGGGCGGGTTCACCCTTCTCCGGCCGAACCAGGAGGAGGGGGCGATCGGAGTGGCGGAGGAGAGCGTCCGCGACGCTGCCGAGCCAGGCCCGGGAGATGGCGCCTCGTCCGTGAGTCGCCGACACCACGAGGTCGGCGTCCACAGCCTCGGCCCGGCTCAGAATCGCTTCCACGACGGGCCCGGAGCCGACCCACGCACCGACGGGCACGTCCAACTCGTTGTCGAGGCGAGCCTGGATGCGACGAAGGTACTCCTCGGTCCACTCCACGGCGGCGGCCTCCCACTCCTCGTAGGCGAAACCCGACACCGCCTCGTGCACCGAGGCGAGTTCGATGCTCGCTCCGCACCGGCGGCTCAACGCCGCCGCATAGCTCAGGGCCCACTCCGAAAAGGAGGAGCCGTCCAGGGTGACGAGGACCTTACTGAACACGGGGGCCTCCATGTGTTGGATTCGAATCATTGGAGGGAAGGGTCGCGACCGCTTCCCCCACGAGGACGGCGCCGACGAGGTCTGCCTCCCTCCCGGGCTCTTCGTCGAGGGGGAAGACCAGGCGAACCCGGGTGCCGAGCCCGGGAGAGGCCTCTACGGTGATGTGTCCCTCGGCGTAGCCCGCTCGCTCGATCATCGTCACGAGCCCGAGCTGGGGGACTCCCTCGGTCCCAAGCTGGTCAGGATCGAAGCCGACGCCATCGTCGCGTACCTCGACCAGGATCTCCCCGGGCAGAGTCCGGAAGGTGACCTGGGCTACCTGAGCCTGGGCGTGCCGGGCCACATTGTCCAGTGCTTCCTGGACGACACGGAAGAGTCCGAGGCGGGCGTCTTCGGTCAGACGGGACTCGGGCAGTTCACCCGTCATGAGGACCGTGAGGCCGTAACGCTCCTGGAGTTCACGGCCCACAGCCTCCAGGGCCGAGCGAACGCCGAGGTCGTTCAGCTCCGGGGGCCGGAGCCGGCGGGCCACGGTGCGGACGTCTTCCAGGGCCTCCCGGATCTGGTCCGTCACCAGGGCCAGGCTCTCAGGATCCGAGGGGTCTTGCTTCTGACGGCTGATCACCTTGAGCCGGACCAGGACCCCGGCCAGCGTCTGGGCCGTCTGGTCGTACAAGCTACCGGACATCCGGCCCCGCTCCCGTTCCTGAGAGCGGAGGACCTGGAGTGTCAGCTCCCGCTGCCGCCGCCGGGCCCGATCCAGATCGTCGAGCATCTGATTCAGGATGGACCCCACCCGGCGGAGGCGTTGATCTGCGATCGGCGAAGAGGGCGCACGGGCGTCGTAGTCACCGGATCGGACTCGCTCGACCGTCTCTTCGATGGCCTCGAGCGGTGAGAGGGCCACCCGGGTCAGCCAGGCGGATGTCGCCCCGACCGCCAATACCCCCACGGCGCAGAAGATCCAGAGGATCGGTGCCATCTCGGCTCCCTGGGAGTCCTGGATGATCGTCACTCCCGCACCCACCACCGCCAGAAGGAGGAGCTGAGCCACCATCAGCTTCCAGAAGAGGGGAAGGCCGAGCAGTCGGCCCACGAAGGGCGGCGCCTGGCCAGCGTCTTCGCGCCCCTGGACGGTGGGTGTGCCGCCGGCCCGGGGTCCAAGGGAGGGACCTCCTGGCGAAGGGGACTTCGGGGAACCCGCTGCCTTCATGGCGGAACCACGGAACAAGCGTATCTTTACGCGTGGGAACCCTCCCCACCCGCCGACAAGAACGACCCAAGTTGGACTCTACCAACGACGTCGTCTGTCAGGAGTGCCCTCAAATCCTGTAGGGAGAACCTCTACATTCCCCCCCAGCAGCCCCCGGAAACCGTGCCGATCGAGAACCATCGCGCCCTCTTCGAGCGTGCCCCTGACGGCATCCTCGTGGTCGAGGCGGACGGACGGATCTACGACGCGAACGCCGAGGCCGAACGGATGTTCGGCCTGGAGCGGGACGCCCTTCTTGCGATGTCGGTGGACGCCCTCGTGCCCACCGAGGCCCGAACGCGTCATGGGGCGCACCGAAAATCCTACACGGAGGCTCCCGTCCGGCGGCCGATGGGTGTGGGCATCGAGCTCCATGCCCAGAGGTCGGACGGGAGCACCTTCCCCGTGGAGATCTCTCTGAACCAGGGGAAGGTGGACGGTCGCGACTGCACCATCGCCTTCATCCGCGATGTGACCCTGCGGCGGCGTCTCCGGGACTTCGGGGCCGGGGCCCTCCGCGCCGCCGAGGACGTCCGGGCCCGGATCGCCCGGGACCTCCACGACGACACTGCACAGCAGATCGCCGCGCATATGGTCCGCCTGCGTCTCCTCGAGGGTGCGGGGACCGAGGAGGAACGGTCGAAGCAGATCCGTATTTTGAGAGAGGGGCTTCAGGGGACCTCGGATTCGATCCGTCGGATTGCCCGGGGGCTGAGGCCGCCGGAGCTCGATGATGCGGGGCTCCTGGCCGCGATTCAGGCCCACGCCAGGCGTCTGGCGGACTCGCATCAGCTCGAGGTCACACTCGACGGGGAGTCCCCGGACCACGGCCTGACCCAGGAGGGCCTTCTGGTCGTCTACCGGATCGTGCAGGAGGCTCTGACCAACGTGGCTCGACATGCCGGCACCGACCGTGCCCGGGTGGAGATTCGAATCGTCGAGGGGGTCATCGAGGTGGATGTGGCCGACGAGGGCCTGGGCTACGTGGCCCACCCGGTGGCGCCGGACGGACGGGGGCTCGGCCTTCTGGGCATGCATGAACGCGCTGTGATGGTGGGGGGACGGCTTCAGGTCGAGACCCGCCCCGGCGAGGGCACTTCGGTGAGGCTACGCGTACCCGTACAGGTGGACCGAGAGGTGGAGCGTGTCTGAGATCCGGATCCTTCTGGTCGATGACCACGCCATGTTCCGGGCCGGGATCAAGGCGCTCTTGGAGGGTGAGACCCGCTTCACGGTGGTTGGAGAGGCCGCCAGCGGCGACGAGGCGGTGGACGAGGTCCGATCCCTCAAGCCCGACGTCGTCGTCATGGATCTCTCCATGCCGGGCTCGAACGGTCTGGAGGCGACCCGGCGTATCGCAGCGCTGGGACTGGACACCCGGGTCCTCGTCCTCACCGTCCACGCCGAGGAGGAATACCTCGTCCCGGTGGTGGAGGCGGGCGCCAGCGGGTACCTGACCAAGACCAGCGCCGACACGGATCTCGTGGAGGCCATCAAGGTGGTCGCCCGAGGAGAGGTCTTCCTGCCCCCCCGTGCCACCCGGCTGCTCCTGCAGCAATATCGAGCCTCGGAGTCCGATCCGGATACCGCTGGCCTCCACGACCTCTCCGCTCGGGAGCAGGAGGTCCTGGCCCTGACGGCGGAGGGATTCTCCTCTCGCGAGATCGGTGGGAAGCTCTTCATCTCACCGAAGACCGTGGACACCTATCGGTCCCGCATCATGGACAAGCTCGGACTGAACCACCGCTCCGAACTCGTCCGGTTCGCTCTTCGCGTGGGGCTCCTCAAGGAGATGTAGTGGTCCGTCGCGACCGCCTGTGGGGAGGCTCCCCACAGCTCGCAGCAACATTGTTCCGACAGAATCACGTGGTCCTCCCCCCGAACTTCCGTCGATCCCGGACCTCCGCCGGCGCGCGAAAGTCCCCGAAGTCTCGGACGATGCGATGATCCCCTCCCTCACCGCCGCCGCTCTGGCCGGCTTGGTAGGTTCTCCACACTGCATGGGCATGTGTGGGGGCTTTGCGGCGGCCTGCGGTGCCGGGAGCGATCGAGGTGCGGCCTGGCACCTCGGGCGGCTGAGCACCTACGCGGTCCTGGGAGCGATCGCTGGCGCCGTGGGTGCCGCAATCCCCGGGCCGGGTTGGATCGCCGCAGTCGTCTCCGTGGTCCTGCTGACCTGGTTCGCCCTGGCCCTCGCCGGTGTGGTACAGGAGCCACGTCTTCGGCTCCCGGGGCTCACCCGCCTCGCCACTCGGGGCGCGGGATCTTCGGATTTCGGCGGCCGTTTCGTCTTTGGTCTCGCGAACGGCCTCCTTCCCTGTGGACTCGTCTACGCCGCCCTGGCTATCCCGGTGGCGTCCGGCGACCCCCTGGTGGGGGCGCTGTCCATGGTCGCCTTCGGCCTCGGGACAGTCCCGGCGCTCGTCGCTATGACGCTGGGCCTACGCACGGTCCTGCTCCGGGACATACGCTGGCGACGGGCCTTCGCGGCAGCCGTCCTCCTGGCCGGCCTCACCTCCATCGGGCTCCGTCAGGGCCTGGTGGGCTCCATGCACCACCCCGCCTCATCCACTCCGGATTCCGACGTGGAGTCCGTTCACGCCACTCACGGCTGACCGCACGAACCCCGAGGAACGACGATGGCTTCAACCCCCTCGACGGCCGAGCCGATCGGCACCACCGCCGTTACGCCCTACGACGACCAGATCGTGAAGATGTTCTTCACAGCGACCGTGATCTGGGGAATCGTGGGGATGACGGTGGGACTGCTTATCGCGCTTCAGCTGACCTTCTGGCAGTTCAACCTCGGGCTGGAGTGGACCAGCTTCGGGCGGCTGCGGCCGCTGCACACCAACGCGGTGATCTTTGCCTTCGCCGGCAACGTGTGCTTCACGGGGATCTACCACTCCATGCAGCGGCTCCTGAAGACGAGGATGTTCAACGACACCCTCTCCAGATTTCACTTCTGGGGGTGGCAGGCGATCATCGTGGCCGCAGCGTTCAGCCTTCCCATGGGACTGACCCAGTCGAAGGAGTACGCGGAGCTGATCTGGCCCATCGACCTCGCGATCACTGTGGTCTGGGTGGCCTTCGCCATCAACTTCTTCGGTACCATCGCCCGCAGGAAGGTCCAGCACCTATACGTGGCGATCTGGTTCTACATGTCGTTCGTCATCACCATCGCAGTCCTCCACATCTTCAACAGCCTGGCGATCCCTGCGACGCTCCTGCGCTCCTACCCCATCTACTCGGGTTTGACCGACGCCCTTGTGCAGTGGTGGTATGGGCACAACGCCGTGGGGTTCTTCCTTACGACGCCCTTCCTGGGGCTGATGTACTACTACCTGCCTCGGGCGGCTGAGCGACCGGTCTACAGCTACCGGCTCTCCATCATTCACTTCTGGGCCCTGGTCTTCCTCTACATCTGGGCCGGACCCCACCACCTCCTCTACTCGGCCCTTCCGGACTGGGCACAGACCGTGGGCATGGTGTTCAGCATCGTGCTCCTGGCCCCGTCCTGGGGTGGGATGCTGAACGGGCTCCTGACGCTGAGGGGTGCCTGGGACCGGGTCCGAACCGACCCGGTCCTGAAGATGATGGTGGTGGCGGTGAGCTTCTACGGGATGAGCACGTTCGAGGGACCCATGATGTCGATCCGGGCTGTGAACGGGCTGGCGCACTACACCAACTGGGTCATCGGCCATGTCCACTCCGGCGCCCTGGGGTGGGTCGGCATGATGTCCTTCGGAATGCTCTACTGGCTCGTGCCACGACTCTACGAAAAGAAGGAGCTCTGGAAGCCCCAGTGGGCCGAGGCCCACTTCTGGCTCGCCACCATCGGCATCGTCCTGTACACGGTGTCCATGTGGGCCGCCGGGCTCATGGAGGGTCTCCAGTGGCGTGCCCTCAATGAGACCGGCCAACTGGCCAACCCCATCTTCCTGGACATCACGGCGAGGCTTCAGCCCTTCCTGCTCGTGCGGGTCGTGGGCGGCGCCATGTATCTGGCCGGCGTGATCATGATGGCCATCAACTTCTGGAAGACGGTGCACAGCCCCGATGAGGGGCGCGTCGAAACCGTCCCCGCCACCGTCTGAGGAGGAAGAGATCATGGCGGACAAGAACCAGCATGAAGAGCATCAGGAGTCGGGGTCGGCCTACGGTCGGTTCCACCGGCGGGTACTCGAAGGACGGGGCGCCCTCTTTGCGGTCGCTACGACGCTGGCGATCTCGGTTGGTGGCCTGGTCGAAATCGTCCCGATGTTCTCGGCGTCGTGGGGTCCCGAACGGTCGGCGTCAGTCACCCCGTACACGCCCTTGGAGGTGGCGGGGCGCGACATCTACATCTCCGAGGGATGCAATACCTGCCACTCCCAGATGGTCCGGCCCATGAGGGCAGAGATCCTCCGCTACGGGGAGTGGACCCGGGCCTGGGAGTACACCTACGACCGGCCATTCCTCCTGGGATCCCGGCGTCTGGGTCCGGACCTCCAGCGCGTGGGCGGAAAGTACCCGGACGCCTGGCACTACCAGCACATGGAGGACCCACGCTCCATCTCCCCGGGAAGCATCATGCCGTCCTACCCGTGGATGCTCCGCAAACGGATCGATCCTACGGATATCGCCAGGTCCGTCCGGGCCCTTGCCCGTGCCGGCCACCCCTACGCCGATACCTCGGACGAATGGGTGGCGTCGGAGCTTCAGAGCCAGGGCGAGGCGATCGTATCCAACTTGAGTACGGCGGGTATCCAGACGGCCTGGGATACCCGGATCGTGGCACTGATCGCGTACCTGCAGCGACTGGGTACCGAGGGGAACGAGATCCTGGAGGAGCAGGAGCGACTCGGCGCGAACGCGGAGGGCATCGCGGCGACGACCGATGTCGTCTCGGGGACGGGAGGTGACGACCGATGAATCCCCTCTTCAATGAGGCGGCGGAGACGGTCTCCGGGATGTGGGTCATGGGCGTCATGACCCTGGCATTCCTGGTGTTCTTCGTCGGCTGGGCCATCTGGGCCTACCACCCGGCTCACAAGGATGACATGGAACAGGCATCGATGATGCCCTTCGACGATGGAGACGTTTCGTGAGCAAGGAAACGAACCGGGTCATGGGCCACGCCGACGAGGCGGATGGCATCGAGGAGTACGACAACCCCTTGCCGGATTGGTGGCTCGGCCTCTTCTGGCTGACCATCGTGTGGGCCATCGGCTACGCCGTTCACTATCACTTCATCGCCGACCGGTCTCAGGAGGGCGCCCTGGCCGCCGAGATGGCGGCGGCGGACGAGCGGTGGCCGGAGCAGGCGAGGGCGACCTTCGCCTTCACCTTCAGCACCGAGCTGGCCGATCGGGGGCAGCAGGTGTACGACCAGAACTGCTTCCCGTGCCACGGGATGGAGTTGGAGGGGGGGATCGGCCCCTCCTTCGTGGACGACGAGTGGATCCATGGCGGCCAGGCCGAGGACATCGTGCGCATCATCCGGGAGGGTGTGGCGGCGAAGGGAATGGTGGCCTGGGACGGCATCCTGAGCCCGGAGCAGATCAACGCCGTCGCTTCGTACATCATTGTGCGGCACGCCGATGCCACAGGCCGGACCGTGGAGGAGATCACGGCTCCTGCGATGGCCGACGAGGCGCCGAGCGAGCCCGGATTGTGAGGGGAAGGGGACCATTCATCGGCTCCAGGGGCCGTAACCGGGCCGTCGGGATCGCCCGAGAATAGATCGAGGACGGACGAGCATGCTGGGCTTCAAAAACACTCGGGAGTGGGTCTACCCCCAGTCCATCGAGGGCCGCTTCATGAAGTTGCGGCGCCTGACGTTCGCGGGGCTGCACGTCCTCCTCTTCGTCACGCCCTGGCTCACCATTCGTGGGCACCCGCTGGTCCTGATCGACATCCCTACCCGTCGCCTCTACCTCTTCGGGTCGATCTACACGGCGGCGGATACGATCTTCCTCGTCCTCCTCCTCCTCTTCCTCGCCTTCTCCCTCTTCTTCTTCACGGCGGTCTTCGGCCGGCTGTGGTGCGGGTACGCCTGTCCCCAGACCGTCTTCCTGGAGAGCTGGATCCGGCCCCTGGAGCTGTGGATCGAAGGAGATCGAACGACCCGGAAGCGGAGGGACGGAAAGGGCTTCAGCTTCGATCTGGCCTGGCGGAAGGCGTTGAAGTGGACCGCCTTCCTCGCGGTGGCCTTCCTCCTCGCCATGGCGATGGTGAGCCTCTTCGCTGGAGCTCGGCCCCTGTGGACTGGACAGGCGGGTCCCACGGCGTACGCCTTCGTGGCGATCCTCACCGGCGTCTGGTACCTGGATTTCACCTGGTTCCGGGAGCAGTTCTGCAACTATCTGTGCCCCTACGCCCGCTTCCAGAGCGCCCTCACCGATGCCGAGACGCTCCTCGTCTCCTACGACGAGGAGCGGGGTGAGCCCCGGGGGGGTGGCAAGGCCGCGGCTCAGGACGGGCGGTGCATCGCCTGCAGCAAGTGCGTGGTGGTCTGTCCCCAGGGGATCGACATCCGCGACGGCTTCCAGCTGGAGTGTATCCAGTGCGCACGCTGCATCGACGCCTGCACCACGGTCATGGAGCCTCTCGGCCACGAGACGCTGGTCCGCTACTCGTCCATCGCCGCGGACGAGGGGCGTCGCCTGCGGATGTGGCGGCCCCGGACGATCGTCTACGGCGGCCTTCTCACCGCCCTCACGGCGGCCTCGGTGATCCTCCTGCTGGGTCGGGTACCCTTCGAGGCCAACGTGAACCGAGCTCCCGGTTCGCTCTTCACCGTGGATGCCGACGGCTTTGTCCGGAACACCTACCTGCTCCGCATCATCAACAAGGACGCCAACCGGGGGCCCGTGGAGTACGAGGTGAGCCTGGACGGCCTGGACGGCGCCGAACTCCTGACCGATGTGGTGACGTTGGACTCGAACCAGACCCGGACCCTTCCCCTGGTGGTCAGGATTCCCGTCGACCAGGTGGATCAACGGAGCATCCCGATCCAGGTACGGATCCAGTCGCCAGGGGGGGAGTTGATCCTGCCCACCACCTTCACGACGGGGGCTCAGGTGGGAGCCAGCGGCCTTGAGTGACTGGCGCGGCTCCGGCTCCGCCGACGAAGAACGGCTGTCCGGGGCTCCCCAAGGTGGCCCTGGGGCGACCGCGCCTGCCGACCCGGGCTCCGAGCGGTCCACCTCCCTGTTCGCCACCGGCCGGATCTGGCCCGTGGCCGTGGCCCTCTCCCTCTTCGTGGTGGTGTGTGTGAATCTGGCCTTCGTCTACATCGCCGTGACCGGGGCCGACCAGGTGGTCCCCTCGTATGTCGAAGAGGAGCGCTGAGGCGGGGCGCTGTCCCCACTGCGGCGCCGCAGTGGAGGGCGGTGTCGACACCTTCTGCTGCACCGGGTGCGAGACGGCCTGGGAGATCATTCGTGGGGCAGGGCTCCAGCGGTACTATCAGGAGCGTGAGGCCTTCGCCCCCCGTCCAGAACAGGACCGCGGCGGCTGGGATACCCTCCCCGTGACGGAGGAGGCCGACGGTACCTGTTCCGTGAGGCTCCAGGTGGACGGCCTGCGCTGCGCCTCCTGTGTCTGGGTCACGGAGCATGTCCTCCAGCGCGCCGATGGAGTTCAGGAGGCCCACGTCAGCTACGCCACGGGGCGGGCTCGGCTTCGTTGGGATCCCGGGGTCACCGCACTTCCGGCTCTGGCCCAGACCATCCATGCGCTGGGCTACCGCCCCCGCCTCCTGGGGGAGGAGTCCCGGCCGGACCGGACACTCCTGGTTCGTCTCGGTGTGGCGACCTTCGTCGCCATGAATGTGATGCTCCTCTCGGCCTCGCTGTACGCCGGGTGGTTCTCGGGGATGGAGGACCGGTTCCGGCAGCTCTTCCATTGGACCTCCCTGGCCCTCGCCACACCTGTGGCTCTCTGGTGCGCCGCCCCCTTCTTCGCGGGAGCGTGGAGTGGGCTCCGGCGGGGCTTCCTCCACATGGACCTGCCGATCTCGCTGGCGGTGGTGATCCTCTACGGTCATGGGGTGGCGGTCACGATCCTGGGCCGGGGGGACGCCTACCTGGATTCTCTGACCATGCTTGTGGCCCTCCTGCTGGCCGGTCGCGTCCTGGAGGGTCATGGGCGACGCCGGGCTGCCGAGGCGGCCACGTCGCTGGCCGCCACCCTCCCGGCCACGGGCCGTCGGTTCACGGAAGGGGGCGGGATGGAGACGGTTCCGTCGGGAGAGCTGCTGCCCGGGGACCGAATCGCCGTCGGGGCCGGGGAGGAGTTCCCGGCAGACGGCGTCGTGGTGGCGGGGCGGGGCACGGTCCGGACGGCTCTGGTCACGGGAGAGTCCCGACCGGCGGCGCTGGAAGCGGGCCAGCGGGTCTTCGGCGCCACCCTCCTGGTGGACGGGGCGTTGGAGGTTCAGGTGACCGAGGCGGCGGAGGCTTCCACGGTCTCACGTATGGCCGATGGTCTTCGCAACGCCGCAGATCAGGAGGCTCGTCCCACCTCGGCGGATCGGATTGCGCCCTGGTTCACCGCCGCCACCCTCCTGGTCGCCACGGCTACCCTCCTGGGGTGGGGGATCTTGGTGGGGTGGGGGCAGGCGCTGACCGCCACCGTCGCGGTGCTGGTCGTCGCGTGCCCGTGTGCCCTGGCCCTGTCGCGGCCTCTGGCCGCTGCGGCGGGCCTCGGGGCGGCGGCGCGCCGCGGTCTCCTGCTCCGGAATGCGGATGCTCTCCTGGAGCTGGCGGCGGTGGACCGGGTGGCGCTCGACAAGACGGGAACGGTGACGGCGGGAGCCATGGAGGTGCTGGAGGCCCACGATGCCACGCTCCGGGTCGCCGCGGGTCTCGAACGCTTCAGCGGTCACCCCGTGGCCCGGGCGATCGTGCGGGAGGCGGTGGATCGGGGGATCCCACTTCCCCGGGCCCGAGGTGTCCGGGAGAGAGCTGGGATCGGGATCGAAGGGCGCGTCGACGGCGCGGCCTGGCGCCTGGAATCCGGAGGGCCCGGGGTCGTACACCTCGTCGACGAGGGGGAGTGCTGCACCGCGATCCGACTCGGTGACCGGATCCGGGAGGATGCCGCCGAGGTGGTTTCCACGCTGGAGGCTCTGGCAGGGCCCGTACTCCTGATGACCGGCGACGACACCACCGTGGCGGAGCGGGTCGCCGCAGAGGCGGGCATCCAGTCGTGGGAGTCCGGGATGAGCCCCGAACAGAAGGCGGAGCGAGTCCGGTCGCTCCAGGCCGGTGGTGGAACGGTCCTCTTCGCCGGGGATGGATTGAACGACGGCCCCGCCCTGGCCCAGGCGGATGTCGGCGTGGCCATGAGCACCGGCTCCGCCAGTTCGATCCTCGTGGCTCACGGCGTGGTGGGCTCCTCGTCCCTGTCGGCGCTGGTGGGGGGGGTCCGGGCTGCCCGGGCGGCGGCGAAGGTCATTCGGGTCAATCAGCTCAGGTCCATCGCATACAACGTGGTCGCCGTGGGCCTCGCCGCGGCGGGGTGGATCAACCCCCTGGTCGCGGCGATCCTCATGCCGGTCTCCAGCCTGGTCGTGGTGGCTTCGGCGGCGAGAGTCGAGGCCCGGGTGCGCCGGGAGGAGGGCCGGCTCCTCGAGGCTCAGTCGGGTCGAGCCGACCATCGGGGGAGTGCCAGCCGCTACGGCGGAGTTGGCGTCGCCCCTGGGACGGCGGGGGCCCTGCCGGGATCGACTGCGATCCTACCGGGGAACGAAGCGGCGTGAACGCCTTGATCTGGCTCGTGCCGGTGGCGGTCGCCCTGGGAGGCGTCTTCGTGGGTTTGTTCCTCCTCGCGGTGCGAGGGGGACAGTTCGACGACCTCGACGATCCGCCGCGTCGGATGCTCCAGGACGACGACTGATCGGTGCCCCCGTCGTGCAGATCTCGTCAGCCCTTGGGAATTCCTGGAAACCCGCCGGCCCGGTGATCCGTAGGCCAGGGTGAGTCCCGGGGGGCGGCGCCCCGGGCCCCCTCCGACTCTCCCGGCGAGGAGCACCAACCATGGACATGTGGGAAGCCCTGGCCCCGATGATCGTCAGCATCGTCCTCTTTCTGACGATCGGGGGGGTGCTCATCCTCCGCCCCATCGCGAAGCATCTCGGAGCCTACCTCGAGGTCCTCACTCGGCAGCAACTCGAGGGAAACCGCTCATCCGAGCTCCTTCAGCTTCGAGAGACGCTGGAGACCATGGACCAGAGGCTCCAGCTCATGGAGGAGCGCCAGGAATTCAACGAGCGGCTCCTGGACCGACGGGGAGGGCTCAGAGAGGGCCGGGACCCCGGGCCGGCGCTGGGCCCCGGCACCCGAGACACCGAGTAGGATTCCCCGCTCGGGACGGATGGCACCCTCCCAAGGTGGCGGCAGAGGTGGGACCGCTCTACTTCTACAGGGCGGAACCCTGCGGCCCGTCTCCCCACCAACCCAGCCCCGCCCCCTCATGCACCGCTCACCCACCAGCCCATCCGTGGCCCGGATCAAGGCCTTCCTCCTGTTCTCGATCTTGGCTTTGGCGGCCTGCGAGCCCGCCAACATGGAGATCGAGGTAACGCTGCCCCCGGACTCGGCGCTCGGCGCCCAGGATGGACGCCTGGTGGTGGTGCTCTCCACCCGGGAGGGAGAGCCACGCTTCCACGTCACCGACGGCCCCGGGGCCCAGCCGGCCTTCGGGATCGACGTGGACGGCTGGGCGCCGGGCTCGGCCGTGCTCCTGCAGGATACGGTCTTCGGTTTCCCGGTGTCGCGCCTCGCCGACCTCCCCCCGGGCGACTACACCGCCCAGGCCCTCCTCAACCGTTATGAGACCTTCGACCGGAGCGACGGCCGGACGGTGAAGCTGCCGCCGGATCGGGGCGAGGGGCAGGTGTGGAACCGGAAGCCCGGGAACCTCTACAGCCTCCCGGCCCCGGTGCGTATCACCGAGGACGGGCCCGCCGAGCCCATCGCCCTGACCCTGGATCAGGTCATCCCCGAGCTTCCGGACCCTGCGGAGCAGGAGACGGAGTGGGTCAAATACGTCCAGATCCGCAGCCAGCGGTTATCCCAGTTCTGGGGGACCGACGTCTACCTGGGTGCCTGGGTTCTCCTGCCCCGGGAGTTTGAGCGCTACCCGGATCGCCGCTACCCCGTGGCGGTCTTCCACGGCCACTTCCCCTCCAGCTTCAGCCACATCCGGACGACACCCCCGGACCCGGACCTGGAGTGCGAGTACAGCGCCCGCTTCGACCTGGACTGCTACAACCGGATCCAGCAGGAGGAGCAGTGGCGGCAGTTTCAGCTCTGGAATTCGGCGGTCTTCCCCCGGATGCTGGTCGTGGAGATCCAGCACCCCACCCCCTTCTACGACGACTCCTACGCCGTGAACTCGGCCAACAACGGGCCCTACGGCGACGCCATCACCTACGAGCTTCTCCCGGAGATCGAGCGGCGGTTCAACGGGATCGGGGAGGGGTGGGCCCGCTTTCTCTACGGCGGCTCCACCGGAGGGTGGGAGTCCATGGCGGCCCAGGTCTTCTACCCCGACGACTACAACGGCGCCTGGATCGCCTGCCCCGATCCCATCGACTTCCGGGCTTACACTCTCGTGAACCTCTATGAGGACGAGAATGCCTACCGGGTCGAGCCCGAAGGCTTCAAGGAGACCCCGGTGGCGGGTCGCCGCAACTACCTCGGTGCCGTGGATCGCACCCTTGAGGAGTCGAACCACATGGAGCTGGTCCTGGGGACTCGGACCCGGTCCGGCCAGCAGTGGGACGTGTGGGAATCCGTGTACTCCCCCGTGGGGCCTGACGGATACCCGGCGCGGATCTGGGACAAGGTGAGCGGGGACATCGACCCGGAGGTGGCGGAGTACTGGCGGGAGAACTACGACCTGGTCCACATCCTCCGACGGGACTGGGCGACGCTGGGGCCGAAGCTCGAGGGGAAGCTGAACATCTACGTCGG
>JGI12210J13797_10304555_pt1 | contig 21124 bp, 22 predicted proteins | sample ElkSlonscriptome_3_FD_13797 | JGI IMG/M metagenome (IMG submission 13797)
CTCGGCATAGGAAAGACCTTCCTCGGCCATATCCCGCCACTTCACCACTAGAGCTCCTGGAGGCTTCGGCATCGTGTAGCGACTCCGGGTTGCGGAGGAGGTGCTCCGGCATCACACCAGAGACACGAATTCGTAACGACAGTGACGCAGGACATGCGTCTGATTCTAAGCTACGCCCGGTCGGGGGGCAGGAAACAACAGTAAATACTTCTTGATCTTGTGACGAGCCTGGAACACCGGAGGAGCGCGGCCCGCAAGAGACTTGTGCATAGGGACTTGCAGAATCCATCGATCTCCAGTACCAGGCTCCGGAGGGCGAACCCGGCTGGCGCCGAGAGGGGCGCTGGACGCCACTCCTGACAACTTATACGCCAGACTTCAGTCCGTAGAGGAAGCCGCGGATCGCCACCTCCACATCCGTCCAGTGCTCAGTCCAGGGTGCGACCAGCTCGAAGTGGCCCGCCCCGGGGATGACCTCCACCGCCACCGTGTCCCCCGCCGCCTCCCCCCGTCGCCGCCAGGCACCGCCGTGGGCGGGAGGGACGATTCTGTCCTCCCCCCCGAAGACCAGGAGTTGGTCCACGCCCAGAGGGAGCATCCTCTCCGGATCCGTGGCACTCAGTCGATTCTGGTAGAGAACGCTGTCCCCGGGGCTACCCCGCCTCGAAGCCCCGGGAGACGAACCGATCAGGCGATCGACGATACCAGACCCACACCGGTCCGAGCGGGCCTGGAAGTCCTCTAAACCCGTCACGGGAGCGAGCCCCACCACCCCGTGGATCGCCAGCGGACCGGCGTCTTCGGACCGACCGTGGGCCGCCCCCTCGTTGGCGCTCCCCCGAGCGGCCAGCCAGAGCGCCAGATGCCCTCCGGAGGAGTGCCCTACCGCGACGACCCGTCCCAGATCCAGACCATGCTCATCGGCGATTTCCCGGAGGTGGTCGGCACCTGCAGCCACGTCGTCGAGGATACCCGGCCAGCTCCCCTCCCCCTGATCGATGCGGTTGAACTCCAGCGTCCAGGTCGCCCACTCGAGCCGACCCAGCTCCGTTGCAAGGGGGCGCATGTACGAGAGATCTGCGATGGAGAGCCAACAACCTCCGTGGATCACGATGGCCACGGGATGAGGACCTGGGCCGAAAGGGACCCGGAGCTCACCGAATCGATTGAGCCCCGGGCCGTACTCGATCCGGGTCGAGGGCGTAGGCTCCCTGGCTCGGATCTCGCTCTGCATCGTCCCCCAGGAGAGCGGCTCCTGGGCTGCGACCCCCCCGGTCCAGAGGACGAGGCAAGCACCGACGAACAGGGCCGCGCCCCACCGATGGCGGGTTGAATTCACCGCGAGGTGCCCTCCCGAAGCGCCCCGAAGCGTTGCCGGAACTTCGCCACCTTGGGGTCGATGACCACGCGACAGTAGGGCTGCCAACGATGGGTCCGGTAGTAGTTCTGGTGCTCGGATTCGCCGTCGTAGAATACCTCCAGCGGCTGCACCTCCGTCACCAGCGGGTCCCTGTACAACCCTTCCGCCCGGATCTCGGCCATGACGGCCTGTGCCGTTTCGGCTTGGGCCTCATCGTGGGTCAGGATGATCGACCGGTACTGGGGGCCCTTGTCTGCGCCCTGCCGGTCCTTGGTCGTCGGATCGTGGATCGTAAAGAAGATCCGCAGGAGGTCCCCGTACGACACCACGTCGGGATCGAAGGTGAGTTGGACCACCTCGGCGTGTCCGCTCCGACCCGAGCAAACCTCGCGGTAGGTCGGGTTCTCCGTATCGCCGCCGGCGTATCCGCTCACGACGGACTCCACCCCCTTCACCTCCTGGTACACCGCCTCCAGACACCAGAAGCAGCCGCCTCCCAACGTCGCCTTTTCCATCATGTCCTCCGGGATCGGGAGCCGTTGGCCCCCTGCGTTCGGTTCTGTACTCTAGGGTCTCTCTACGGACCACCCTACGACGAACACCCGCCCCCACCCAGGAGATCCCGCCCCATGGACGTGAACGCGATCCGAGCCTGCTTCCCCGCCCTGGAACGGCGAGAGGCCGGCCACCCGGTCGCCTACTTCGACGGCCCTGGGGGCACTCAGGCCCCTCGGTCCGTGGGGCGAGCGATGCTGGACTACCTGTACAATCACAACGCCAACACCCACTGGGCCTACGCAACCAGCGCTGAGACCGACGCCCTTCTCGACGAGGCGCGTCTCACCCTCGCGGACTTCATGGGGTGCGACGCCAACGAAGTGGTGTTCGGGCAGAACATGACCACCCTGGTCTTCCACTTCACCCGGGCCCTGGGACGGGATCTCGGTCCGGGTGACGAGATCGTGGTCACCCGTCTCGACCACCAGGCCAACGTCGGGCCCTGGAAGGCTCTGGTCCGGGATCGCGGCGTGACGGTGCGGGAGGTGCCCTTCGACCCCGCCACCGGAACGCTGGACCCGGACACCTTCGCCGAGGCACTCTCGGACCGGACCCGCTGGGTGGCGCTGGGCGCCGCGTCCAACGCCATCGGAACGGTGAACGACGTAGCGGAGCTCGCCGGAATGGCTCGGGAGGCCGGAGCCCGAGTCTTCGTCGACGCGGTCCACTACGCACCCCACGGGCGGATCGATGTCGCCTCCCTGGGGATCGATGCCCTGGGCTGCTCCCCCTACAAGTTCTATGGGCCCCACGCCGGCGTGCTCTTCGTCCAGGCCGACCTTCAGACGAGCCTGGACGTCCCTCGCCTGGAGTGTGCCGGGAGCCAGCCTCCGGAGCTGCTGGAGACGGGGACGCTGAGCCACGAATCAATCATGGGCTCTGCTGCCGCCGTGGACTTCCTCGCCTCGCTCGGCGATGGGCGGGACCGCCGGAGTCGTCTGGACCATGCCTTCCACACGCTCCACCACCGGGGCGAGGCCCTTCTGGGCCGTTTGTGGGATGGGCTCTCGACGATTCCAGGGGTGCGCGTCTTCGGTCCGCCCCCGGGACAGCCCCGCACCCCCACGGTGGGGTTCACCTTGGAGGGGCACTCGTCCAGGGCCGTCACCGCGCACCTGTCCAGCGAGCTGGGCATCTTCACCTCACATGGCGACTTCTACGCAACCACGGTGATCGACGACCTCGGGGTGGCCCCGGATGGCCTGGTTCGGGTCGGGTGCGCATGTTACACCACGGAGGAGGAGGTCGACCGCCTGGTATCCGGAGTCGCCGCCCTCTAGCCTCCGTTCCGGGACCCCGGAGCCTCGGCCCCATCCGATGAACCCGTGGTGACCCCGCCTCCAGGCCAGTGGATTTCCGCACCCATGTCCATCAGGAAGGGCACCCAGTCCAGGTAGTCTGCAGCTCGAGCCACACCCCCTCGCTCCAGCTCGATCAGCGTCACGCCCCGTAGCCGGAAGGGCCGACCCGTGATCGTGTCCAGCCGGCCCGGGATCGGACCGGACTGCACCCCCTGAAGGAACCACTCCGCCGAGGCCCAATCCTCAGCGGCCCGGATTTCCACCACGTCGAGGAAGACGCCGGTGGCCCACCCGTGGAGGGCGCTCAGGTACCCGGCGATCTCCGGCACGCCGCGGTACTCGAAGTCACCGGCCACGTCCTCGTAGACTCCTTCGGGGAGGAAGACGGTCTCGATGCCGGTCACGTCGCCGGTTCGGCGCATCTCCATCACCTCGATGAGCCGCGCCTCGGCAGGGCTCGGGCCGGACTCGGCGCCGCAGGCCGCCGTCAGGGCGGAGCAGGTCAGGATCCAGACGAGTCGCGACGAGCCGGCGATGCGATGTCGGCGGCGCAGAGTGGAGAGTCCCACAACCACCACTAGGAGCGCCCACAGCCACGGGATCCGCAGGCCAACCCGTCGGTCCTCGGACAGGAGGGTCGCGCCTTGGATGCGGCGAAGCCGACGCACCCTGGAAAACCCCGCGGCCCGGGCCGAATCCCGAGTCACCACCGTCCGCTCCCGAACGTCGCTCAGGAGATCCGGGCCAGCGTAGTGAGCCCGCTGAACCCGCAGCGGCAGGTGAGGCGAAGGGACCCAAGGCACGCTCACCACGGCGGCCCCGAGGAGGAGCCACACCGCCGGGCGCCCGAGGCCTGGGGGCTGTCGAGCGGCCGCCCACGCGGTGGCCGTGAGGAGGCCCACACCCCAGACCATCCCGGCCAGCGTGGCAAAGGACACGGTACGGCGTCCCGGCCTACCAGCCCTCTCGTTGCCTGAGCCCGACGATGTGGGCCAGGTGGTGCTCCGAGTGCCAGCCATATACGCAGAGGAGGGCGCTCAGATTCAGGAGCCCCATCTCGGGATGGTGGAGCATCCGGGACCATGTCTGGTCCTCCAGCCCGCGCATCCAGACCACCCACCGGCGATGGAGAGCGTCGAGCAGGTCCAGCGACAGGGCGACCGGGGCCGAAACCGCCTCGGCTTCCCGGGCCCAAGCGGCCTCGTCGTAGACCCGGATGGTGGGGTCCTTCTCGGTGACCGCCAGCTTGAAGCGGATATAGGCGTTCGCATGGCTGTCCGGAAGGTGGTGGACCACCTGGCGGACCGTCCACCCACCGGGGCGATAGGGGGTGTCGAGCTGGTCCTCCATAAGCCCGTCGACGGCCTCCCGCAGGCGAACCGCGAGCGTCTCGATCGAGCGTACGTGTCGGTCGCGACCCCGCTGATCCAGCATCGCATCCAGCGTCGGCTGGCCGATGGGGTACTTCAGACCCTCGAACTCATCGGTCATCATCCTCTCCCCTCTTGGTGGTTTTGCGCGAGCCAGCTCCTGGCCCTCAGGCCCATCCCGGGCCCCCGGGAATCACCCGTCCATCCCGGCGGGGTAGGCCTCCTGATGCTCCTCCACGAGATCCGGTCGAACTCCAACCCAGCCACCTCCCGCCGGGTCCGATGGTTCTCACCCCGACGGCGCACCCGCACCGTCACCGCCCGGAGCCTGGTGAGACTCCGAGACTTCGGGCCCCCCGATCCCACGCTACCGCACAGGCACCCCAGGAGCCATCTCATCTCGGGTGGCGCGGACCATCGAAGACTACGCACTCTTCGCGAAGGACCCATTCCCCCTCTCGGCAGCGCCGAGATCCCGATCCACGGCGGATCGCTCCGCCCAGTCCAGGATGAACTCCATCCCGGAGAGCTCCGACCAGGTTCGCTGGCGGGCCTCCTGGTTCTCGGGACCCGCTCCGCGAGCGCGTTCCTAGGTGGTACCGGAGCTGTGCACGAGGATCCATGAGCGTCAGGCTGGGCGGCAAAGGGTCGGCCGGGGCGGAAAACTGGCGCTCCCCAGTCGGCGGGGCCAGGGGCGTCACAGCTCGGCAACAGCGGCTGGGGACGCTCGGGCAGGGCCGCTATATTCCGCTTCCACCCTGCCCTTCCAGCGTGCACCGACGGAGCCCCCGCCGTGCGAGTGAGAATTCACCAGGCCCTCTTCGCCGGGTTCCTCGGCGTGACTGGACTGGTCGTGTTTCTCATCGCTCTCCTGGTGGGATTCAGCGTCAGGGAGGAGCTCCGCTCGACCTTCCAGGAGGAGTTGCAGCGGCAGCTCAACCTCACCGCGGCGGTGGTGGAGGCCGCCGATCCAATACGTCTGGACTCGGTCGCCCGGGCTGTAGCGCTGGAGCTGGGGTATCGGATCACCGTCATAGACTCGCAGGGTACCGTCCTCACCGACTCCGACGTCGCCCGGGCGGACGTCCCGGGGATGGACGATCATTCGGATCGCCCCGAAGTCCTGGGTACGGAGGAGGGGGCGACCGCCTTCGACACCCGATTGAGCTCCACGCTGGGAGAGCCGCTCCTCTACGGGGCTCAACCCGGCAGCTTGGCAGATGGCCGGTCCGTGGTCGTCCGGATCGCCGCTCCCCTCACCCGGATCGACGCCGCCCTGGACCGGGTCCAGAACGGGGTCGTGGTCACTGGGGTCCTCGCCACCCTGATCGCCCTGGTGGTCGCCTACCTCTTGAGTCGTGCCCTCGCCCGGCCCCTGGTCGTCCTGGCCGAGCGGGCGCGGCTGCTCGCCGCCGGCAATCTGTCCATACGGGTACCGCGGGAGCGACGGGTCCTCGAACTCGAGAATCTAGCCCTCGCCTTCAACCGCCTGGGCGAGGAGCTCCAGGAGCGGATCTGGGAGGTGGCGGGCGAGCGGGACGAGATGCAGCTCCTCATCGACTCCCTGGACCAGGGGGTCCTGGCCCTGGATCCGGAGGGGCGCCTGGTCCGATGGAACCGGGCCGCCTCGGAGCTCCTGGAGCTGCCCCCGGAGCTGGAGCCGAACACGCCCGTCGCTTCACTCGTACGGAATCCCGAGCTTCGGGCCTTCCTCGACCGTTCGCTGGAGGGCCTGGAGGAATCCCAGGAGATCCAGGTCGGAGACCGGGACCTGGTCATGGCCTCTCACCCGCTGGCGGTGGGGGGAGCCGTGACCAGCCTCCTGGACGCGTCGGAGATCCGACGCCTGGAGCGGGTGCGCCGGGACTTCGTGGCCAACGCCTCTCACGAATTGAAGACTCCACTGACCTCGATCCGCGGCTTCGCGGAGACGCTCCTGGAGGACGAAGACATGGCGCCGGAGATTCGGCACCGGTTTCTGGGGGCGATCCGCAACAACACGCTCCGGATGCAGAACCTGGTCGACGACCTCCTGGACCTCTCCCGCCTCGAGTCCGGAGGGTGGATCGCCGCCCCCGGTCCCGTGGATCTTGGCCAGGTCGCCCGGGAAGCTTGGGACGCCCTCTCGTCCCGCCTCACGTCGAATCGGGTCTTCGCCGTCTCCGGCGAAGGGCTCGCTCTGGCCGACGAATCCGGGATGGCCCAGGTATTCCGCAACCTCTTCGAGAACGCCGTCCGTCACACCTCCCCCGGGGGCCGGATCACCGTGCGAATCGCCGCGGAGGGCGACAGAGTGGCGATCCGGGTGGTAGATGACGGAGAGGGCATCCCTCTCCAGTCCCTCCCGCGGATCTTCGAGCGATTCTACCGCGCCGACTCCTCTCGAGACCGGGACCAGGGCGGGACGGGGCTGGGGCTGGCCATCGTCCGCCACATGATCCACAGCATGGGGGGCGCGGTGGGAGCGGAGAGCGAGCTGGGGCGAGGCACGACCATTGTCATGACCCTGCCGGCAGCACCGGTCCCTGCGGACGGATCGCAGGGACACCGATCCGGGCGTAGCGTTTCGGCCTGAAGGGAGTTGGGCGCGGGAACAGGTGCCGGACCGCCCGGGACCGGGCTGCGACCGGCCCCGGGATGTGTTAGATCATTGAGTCCTGGTACGGCTCCGTTACGCGGAGGAATCCTCCCAATCACCCCGAGGTGCTACTCTACCGGGTTCGCGGTCAGGCACCCCCGCCTTGGATTCCCATGCGATTCCGTCGTCACATACTCCGCCCCCTTCTGGGTGCGTGCGCCGTAGCCGGTTGCGGCGCCGAGGACGGGGGACGCGTACTCGTCGACGGCTCGAGCTCCATGTTCCCCGTAGCCGAGGCCGTGGCGGAGGAGTTTCGGGAGACCCGACCTACGGTCCGGGTGTCGGTGTCGATCTCCGGATCAGGGGGAGGCTTTACCCGTTTCTGCGCCGGAGAGATCGACATCGCCAACGCCTCCCGGCCCATCGATCGCTCCGAGGCCGCGGCGTGCGCGGCCAACGGCGTGGAGTTCTCGGCGATCCCCATCGCCTGGGACGGCCTCTCGGTGGTGGTGAACCCAAAGGCGGATTTCGTGGAGTGCCTCACCCTGGACGAGTTGGCTCGGATCTGGCGACCTGGCTCGACGGTGACGAGTTGGTCCGACCTTCGCCGGGGATGGCCCGATCAAGAGATCACCCTCTACGGGCCCGGGACCCAGTCCGGGACCTTCGACTACTTCACTGAGGTGGTGACCGGCGCCCGAGGGGCGAGCCGATCCGACTACCAGGCCTCCGAGGACGACAATGTCCTGGTCCAGGGGGTCGCAGGAGATCCCGACGCACTCGGCTACTTCGGGTACGCCTACTACGCCGAGAACATGGACGACCTCCGGCTCGTGGCCGTGGACGGGGGGGAGGGTTGCGTCCAGCCCTCGGAGCAGACCATCGCCGAAGGTCGCTACACCCCCCTGGCCCGACTCCTGTACGTCTACGTCCGGAGCGGGGCGCTGGAGCGGCCCGAGGTCAGGGAGTACGTCACCCACATGCTCCAACAGGCCCCTGAGCTCGTTCCGGTCACGGGGTATCGGGCATTGACCTCCGAGCAGTACGCTCGCTCGCTCCAGGAACTGGAGGCGCCGGTAGGAGGCTCGCCCTGAACGCCCCCCCTGGGGCCGCACGGGCAGGATCGGAAGCCGGAACGCCGCTTGCGTCTCCCGGCAGCGTGGACTTCCGCCGGCGACGCCATCTCGGTGAAGCCTTGATCCACGGCTTCCTCCTCCTCTCCACCGCCCTCTCGGCGCTGGCGGCGCTGGGGATCGTAGTGCTCCTGGCCGTGGAGTCCTTCGGGTTCTTCTCTCGGGTGTCGCTTTTGGAGTTCATCACGGACACGCGATGGTCTCCCCTCTTTCAGGACCAGCACTTCGGGATCCTGCCGCTGGCTTCTGCCTCCCTCATGGTGGCTACCGGAGCCGCCCTGGTCGCCCTGCCCACCGGACTGCTCACGGCCATCTTTCTGAGCGAATACGCCAGCCGGGGGACGCGGCGCGTCCTCAAGCCTGTACTGGAGATCCTGGCAGGGATTCCTACCGTCGTCTACGGGTACTTCGCCCTCACCTTCGTGACCCCGTTGATCCGGTGGTTCCTTCCCGGCACCGGCGTCTTCAACGCCGCGTCCGCAGCGATCGTGGTGGGGATCATGATCATCCCCACCGTGGCGTCGCTCTCGGAAGACGCCCTCCGGGCAGTACCCGACGGTCTTAGGGAGGCGGCTTACGGTCTCGGCGCGACCCGGATGGAGGTGAGTACTCGTGTCGTCGTCCCTGCTGCGCTGTCCGGGGTCGCCGCCGCCTTCATCCTCGCCCTGTCCCGTGCCATCGGGGAGACCATGGTGGTCACGATTGCGGCGGGAAGCATCGCCCGCCTGACCCTGAACCCCCTGGAAGCCGTCCAGACCATGACGGCCTACATCGTGGCAGTGTCCAGAGGCGACACCCCGCAGGGCTCCCTCGAGTACCAGACCCTCTTCGCCGTCGGGCTCACCCTCTTCCTCGTCACGCTGGCCCTGAACCTCGTGAGCCAGAAGATCCTCAGAGAGAGCCGGCAGGAGGACGCTTGATTCCCCACGACCTCGCCGCCCGTCCTGGGACCGGGCCACGCCGGGAGGCCCGAGGCCGTCGCTTCGCCGTGTTGTGTGGCCTCGCCACCGCCGTGGGTGTCCTGGCCCTCCTCGTCCTGCTCGAGGACATCCTCCTGGATGGGCTCGGGGTCCTGGACACCCAGTTCCTCACCGGATTCGCCTCCCGCTCCCCGGAGCGGGCCGGCATACGAGCGGCATTGGCGGGTTCGGCGTGGATCCTCGGCCTGACCGTCGCCATCGCCTTCCCGGTGGCCCTGGGGGCTGCCATCTATCTGGAGGAATACGCCCCGCGAGGTCGCCTCACGCAACTCGTTCAGGCCAACATCGCCAACCTCGCCGGCGTCCCATCCATCGTGTACGGGATTGTAGGGCTCACGGTCTTCGTCCGTTGGGCCGGACTCGGGCGAAGCCTCCTGTCCGGAGCACTCACCCTGACGATCCTCATCTTGCCCGTTCTGGTGATATCGGCCCAGGAGGCCATCCGGTCCGTCCCGCGGGAGCTGCGGGAAGCGGCGTACGGGCTCGGTGCCACCCGGTGGCAGGTGGTCCGTCATCAGGTGCTTCCGAGGGCCTTTCCGGGTGTCCTGACCGGAGCCATCCTGGCCCTCTCCCGTGCCGCCGGCGAGACGGCCCCGCTGATCCTCGTCGGCGCTGTGGGGTTCATCGCCTTCACCCCCCGAGGGCCGATGGACGAGTTTACCGTCCTCCCTCTGCAGATCTACGACTGGATTTCCCGACCTCAGTCGGAATTCCACGCCCTCGCCGCCGGCGGTATCATTGTCCTCCTGGCGCTGCTTCTGGCGATGAATGCGGCGGCGATCATCCTCCGGAACCGGTATCGGGACCGTCGGTGACATGCCCACTACCCACGACATCCCCACCAACGGACGCCCCCCGGCTCTCGAGGCCCGGGATGTGGCCGTGTTCTACGGAGCCGCTCAGGCGATTCAAGGGATCGATCTCGTCGTTCCCGCCAACCGCGTCGTCGCGCTGATCGGGCCCTCGGGCTGCGGGAAGACGACGTTGCTGCGATGCTTCAACCGCATGAACGACCTGATCCACACCGCCAGGGTCGAGGGACGCGTCAACTTCCACGGGAAGAACCTCTACGACGCAGACGTGGACCCGGTGCAGGTGAGGCGACGGATCGGCATGGTCTTCCAGAAACCGAACCCGTTTCCGAAGTCCATCTACGACAATACGGCGTTCGGACCTCGGGTGAACGGATTCAAGGGTGACCTAGACGCGCTCGTCGAGCGCTCCCTCCGCCAGGCGGCCCTCTGGGACGAGGTCCAGGATCGCCTGGGAGAGTCCGCGCAGGATCTGTCCATCGGCCAGCAGCAGCGCCTTTGCATCGCCCGCACCCTGGCGGTGCGGCCCGAGATCATCCTCATGGACGAACCGGCCTCTGCACTGGACCCCATCGCGACTCAACGCATCGAAGAGCTCATCTACGAGCTCAAGCGCGACTACACGATCCTGATCGTCACCCACAACATGCAGCAGGCAGCCCGAATCTCGGACTACACCGCCTTCCTGTACATGGGGAGGCTGGTGGAGTACGGTCCCACGGATCGGATCTTCACCAATCCGGCTGAAGATCAGACCGAGGCGTACGTCACCGGGAGGTTCGGATGAACGCGGAGATCACGGTCAAGCGACACTTCCACGAGGAGCTGGACGCGCTCCAGGAGTTGCTCCTTGCCATGGCCGGCAAGGCGGAGCGCTCCGTCGATCGGGCCATTCACGCGATCCGCCACAGCGACCTCTCGGTGGCGGCGGAGTTGCGGAACGCGGACCCGGAGATCGACGACATGGAGACCCAGGTCGACGAGCGCGTCGCGGGGCTCCTGGCGTTGCACCAGCCCATGGCCTCGGACCTCCGATTCGTCTTGGCGGTGGCCAAGGTCTCGAACGACATCGAGCGGGTCGGTGACCACGCGGTGAACATCGCCCGAGCGGTCCGCCGCATGCGGAAGTCGCCCCCACCGCCGGAGATCCGGGAACTCGAGGAGATGGGCCTCATCGCCCAGGAGATGCTCGCAGACGCCCTCGCCGCCTTCGTGGCTCGGGACCCCGAATCGGCTCAGAGGGTCCGGGCCACGGACGACCGGGTCGACAACCTGAGAAAGTCCCTCTTTCGCATCATGGTCTCCTACATGCTCGAGGATCCCCGCAACATCGGCGGAGGCCTCGAGATCCTCCTCATCTCCCAGAACCTGGAACGGATCGCCGACCTGGCCACCAACATCGCCGAGGACGTGATCTACCTCGTTGAGGGCCGGCAGACCGGTGCAGGGGCCCGGTCTCAGGCCGATCACGACGCCGGGCGGGCCGCGGAGGACGAGGCCGATGAGGACGACCGCTGAGAGCTGGGGGAGCGAAGGAGCCTCGTTGCCGGCTTTGACGTGTGGGGCCCGGTGAGAATCGAGCGGCCCCGGTGCGAGAGGGAGCCGCCCGGCGTGGCGCCGCCGGGGCTCAGTCCGCTAGAGCCGGTACCGACTGGGCGCCTGTGGCGGTAGCGTCTCCGGTCACCGCTCGGCGATGGTAGTCCAGCTGGCCCAGGTGGTAGGCGAAGTGGGTCGCGAAGTGAAGCAGCTGCCGACCGATGGGGAGGGTGACTCCCGCGATCGGAACGGGGTATGGCTCGCCCAGGCGATCGGGGTCGAGGTGGGCCAGGCCCCGCCGTACCGCGGCGCGAGTCGTCTGGATCCGGGCGAGCAACTCCGCTCTGGGCACGTCCCGATCCGCGAACTCCCCGGGCCGATCCCGGACGTATCCCGAGCCTCCGAGGACTGCCCCGATGTAGTGCTGGATATTGCCGGTCAGATGGAGGGCCAGGGTGCCCGCAGAGTTTGGAATCTTGCCCAGCGACGCCCAGATCTGCCCCTCGTCGGCGTAGCCCAGCAACTGGTCCTCCAGGGTGTCCAGATCCCGAAGCAGGATGCGGCGAACGTCGTCGATCACGGTGGCCATCCGGAGAAGTTGGGTTGGGAGACGCCTCTCCGCCACCGGGGCCTGGGTCTCCGCGCCGGGCCAGCCGACGATTCCGTCCGAATCGGGGGAGTCCCGCCTTCAGAATTACCGCAGCCCGGACCAGTCTCCAGGGGCGAGGGAACGAAGTTGATGCCGCTGGACTGAGAGGAGGAGGGCCGTGCGCTCCTCCTCGGCGTAAAGGCCCAAGGACTGGAAGCCCGCGTCCATGGCGGCCCGGATGACCTGCTCGTCCTCGGCGTCCGGGTCCACGACGATCCGGCGCACCCCGGGAGTCCGAAGGAGCTCCGAGCTGTAGGCCCACAGCACCCTTGCCGCAGTCTTGCGGCGATCTCCCGTCGTCTCGGTGATCAGGACCTCGACCGCCCGAAGACCCGGATCTGTGTGCCCAGGCCACCCTGCGGAGTCGAGCTCGTTCGGACGAAAGGAGCGGACGAAACCCACCAGCTGTCCGTCCACCAGGGCCGCACGAACCCGCTGGGCCGAGGTGACGCTGGATCGACGGCGCCAGGTCGGCACGATTCGGGTCCGCCCAGGATAGTACCAGCCCCGTGCCGGCTCAGGGGTCTCGCGACCTGTCCAGGCGTCGATGGACCCCGATTCCTCAGGGGTCGGCATGCGGAACGAGAGTTCGTGCCTCTCCGACCGGTGCGCGCCCACACACTTCATTCGTCGAATCTCCTCCTCGGGTCCCCGCAGTCTCCAAAGGGGTTCATCCCACCCCTTGGGCGCGGGACAACCCGCGCTAGACCTGCGATGACGTGCCTTGTCCCTATGATGGACAAAGTAGCCGCGGCGGGAATCCCAAAGCGCGACAAGAATTATTCAGTCGCCGTGGGAGCCCATCAGGTCCGCGGCCCGAGTGCGCCCCTCCGCTTGGCTGAGAAGTCGGTCGACTTCGCGCTCCGCTTCGAGTTCTCGGAGGAAGTCGTCCGCAGAGGCCAGGACGCGACCCAAGGCTGCCGCGTCCCGGAGGACGACGGTGCGGTGGATTTCCGAGAGTTGGCCGAGGATGCCGGCTACGCGGGCGTCGAGGACGTCCTGCAGATCCGAGATGGAACGCCCGTTCGTCGTCCCGGCGCCGACCGTGCGGGTCTGGAGGAGCCACTCGATTCTGCGAAGGTCGTTGAGAAGGAGCTTGAGCCGGCGGACCAACGTCCGGGTCCGATCCCGAACCTCCTCGTCGACCGAGGGGTGTCGGACCACCCGATCCGCCATGGCTTCCGCCACTTCGACGCGTGGATCGGTACCGCCCTCGGCATTCAGGGCGCGCTCGACGCGAAGGATGTCCCACCTGCGGAGGACGTCGCGAGCGAGGCGGGGCTCGCGGGTGATCGGGGACAGGAAGAGGATGCCCAGGAGGGCGAAGACCATGACCAGGAATGCCGCCGGCACCTGCAAGCCGGACACCGCTGGCAGAACCGCCGCCGTCAGCCCAGCGACGAATCCCGATCCGAGAAGCAGGCGGTGATACGAGCCCAACACCTCTTCCGCCTCGTCGACCACCCGGGGTCGGATGGACGGCTCGAGTTCGTTTCCCGCCTCGTACTCAGTCGGCACCCCCATCCTCACCCCCCCCGGCTCCATGCGCCCCACCCCCGTCGGCATGTGTAGGACAACACTACTCGCCGACAGTTCCACTACGGTGAGGCCGGAGCCGAGGGTTCTGCGACGGTCTTCGCCCCGGAGAGCCTTCGTCCCTCCGAAGGGATGACCCCTCAGTCTCCCTTGAGGTGGGTCAGGGCAGCGTTCCGGAGTGTCACCCAACCGAAATCGTGGACGTCCAGCAGATCCCGAGCCTCGTGCCCGGCGCTGCTCAGACGCTTCCGTGCAGCTCGGGCGACTCGCCGGAAGTTCCGATACGAGCGCCGCTTGGGCCGCCGACTGTACTTCGCAGCAGGCGCGATGATCGCCGCCTGGCGAATGAACGACGATCGACGCACGCAAACATGCTCGTTCGGGAAGACCAGCGCCGGGATGACGGTGGCGAGTCGCCAGGAGGGCTTACCACCCCCGACGGCCTCCAGCGTCGCGACCCAGCCCTTGAAGCGCTGTCCGAAGGCCTCTTCCCCGTACAGGAGAAAGTCCAGCGACTCGACGAAGCGGTTCTTCTCGGGCGGCTCCATCCCCTTCAGCCCTCTCACCTGATTGACGGGGACCAGGTCCGTGTCCTGCAGGATGCCCAGAACCGACCCGGCGAGGTGGCCCTGCCGGTCACCCTCGATGGACTGCTGGAGGCTCTCCTGTGATAAGAGCTCCTGGGCCCTCTCGAGCACGGGCTCGCGATGACGCTTCAGCGCTCTGCCCTGACCCCGCCGATGCCGCTCGATCCACTCGTCCCCCTGGAATCCGCCGGGAAAGAGCTCCTCGAACAGAGACACCTGCTCCTCGAAAGTGCAGACCGGCTCCAGCGGCTTGTGCTTGGCGCCACCGTTGTGGGCGGCCACGGCGCTCTCGAGATCCGCAACCAGTGCCTCTTCGGACCCGGGGACCTCGTCCACGGGCTTCATGAGCGAATAGTAGCCCTCCCGGAAGATCCGCATGCGTCCGTCTTCGAACTGGTAGGCCCGCCGACCTCCCTTCTCCCACGCGAGGATCGCCACCCCCCACTCAGGACGCTTGGTGTGACGATACAACCCATCTTCGTGGTCCAGCGTTCGGTTGGTGACGCTCTTGCGTGTATCCGGAAGCTGAGCGGGGGGAGAAGCCATGTGATCCTCGTACGTCGCGACCTCATCACGCGTGATGCAGAGGGCGCTGGGAGACAGGTTGCCCGGCGGTCGCGGGGTCCCGCCGACGGCTCTCAGCCGCAGCAGGATCGGGCCCTTCGACTACGCCCGCACCCAACTCGAAGGGTGCTCACTCGGGGCAGAGCGAGCGCAAGTATAACCTGTACATCGACTTACGTCAACCGGTCCTCACGCACGGGGTAAGGAGGGCACCAGATCGGTCCCTTCAGAGGGGCTCGCCGGGACAGCGAGCCCGGGCGAAGTGCAGGGTGAAGACGGGCTCCGCAGCATCTACCTCTCCGAACACGAGAGCCACCAGAGAATCGGCGCCGAGGGGACGGTATTCGATGGCCCGGGGGAAGTCGTGGTCGGCTCGTTCCACCCTGAGACGATCGGCACCGACTTCAACGGCGGGAAAGGCGGTGGCAGGTGCACCTCCGGGAGAGGCAAAGAGCGTCACACCGTCTTCGCCGGACTGGATGCGCATGTACTCGAAGGCGACTCTCCCGGTCCGAGACACGGACCTGGAGACGCCCAGAAGAAGCCCACCCGAGGCAGTGGTCCACACCTCTTCGCTCGAGCCATCGCCATCCCTATCAACCCAACACCCGCTCATCCAACCGAGGGGTGCCAGGCCCGCTTCCTGTGCAGGGGCTGCGCCTGGCGTGACCGCAGCGAGGGACCCCAGGCCGGCCAGCAGCCGGAGGCGGGTCGACGCCGATCCGAGCCGCAGGCGGAGGGTCACGGGTCCCGGGTCGTCAGAGCCGCCAGTCGACTAAGGGACTCTTCCACACCCGAGTCCACCCCGGCGGTGGCGTAGAGAGAGGCCGCCTCCTGCCACAGGGCCACCGCGTCGAGCTTTCGGCCCTCTGCCTCCCGAATCAGGGCCAGGGGCCGAAGCGTGTTGGCCATCTCGAGGGTGGGCGTATCGGGCTGACGCCGACGGATCTTCACCGCCTCTTCGCAGCATGAAATCGCCGCCAGGAGGTTCTTGGCCCGGAGCTGGAGCATGCCCAGGTGGCGCAGGACGTGGGGAAGCCGTGGAGAGACGGGGGGACGCCGGCAGACCTCCGCCGCCTGGGCGTACCGCTGTGTGGCCACGTCCAACCGTCCCGCATCCTGGTCGATCTGAGCCATGACGCTGAGTGCCACAACGAGGGCATCCCGCCCGCCGTCATCATTCCGGGCCCTGGCCTGGCTCAGCGCCTCACGGGCTGCAGCCTCCGCGGCCTCGGCGTCGCCATCCCTTCGGGCCGCCAGAGCCTGTTTGACGAGATCCACAACCTGGTTCATGGCGACTCCAAGCTCAGGCGCGCCGGGAGGGGCTGCTGCTTCCGTGCCCACAACGGCACTCGCTCCGCGTTTCTACCCATGTGTCAACGATGGGCCCGACCAGCCAGGATGGAAAGCACATCGTATCGAAGGCGCCTCCCGGCGTCCGGGTCTACGAAGACTCCGAAAGGACCGATTTACCGGAAGGTTACGAGAGTCCCGGTGCGGGTGGGGCGCCTTGCCCGCATGATCGTGTGACCCCACACCCGGAGGCCCCATGCCCACTCGTCGACGCTTCGTTCGCAACCTCGGAGTCCTGGCTTCGGGGGCGGCGTTCGCTCCCGAACACCTCCTGGCCGACCCGGTCCGGGTGCCCCGCCTCCGCACCCCACGAACACCGGTGCGCATTCGCGGGCGGGTACAGTCCGTAGGGAGAGGCATCGGTGGTGTCGCCCTCACCGACGGCTTCGACGTGGTCACGACCGACGCGGACGGGGTCTATGAGCTGATCTCCAGAGACGACGCCGGTTTCGTTTCGATGTCGGTCCCACAGGGCTTCCGGGTCCCTCGCAGCCACCAGGGCACAGCAGACTTCTACCGAGCGGTCCTCCCGGGTCGCAGCGGCGAGATGAGGGCAGACTTCTCGCTTGAGCCACTGTACGATCCCGACGACCGGCACGCGACCCTTCTCCTCCCTGACATCCAGACCGAGTTCGCCTTCGAGATGGAGCGATTCCACCGGGAGAGCGTCCCGGACCTCGTCCGAAGCGTGGCCGACTACGGAGACGTCCCCGTAGTGGGGATCAGCTGCGGCGACATCATGTTCGACGACCTGAGCCTCTACCCCGACTACGAGCGGGGTATCGTTCAGACCGGAATCCCCTTCTTTCAGTGCGTCGGGAATCACGACCTGGACTTCGAAGGCGGCTCCGACGAGGCCAGCACCACGACCTTCTCGGGACGCTACGGCCCCCGGTACTACTCCTTTGACCGAGGGCAGGTGCACTACATCGTTCTGGACGATGTCCTCTGGCACGGGGCGGGCTACATCGGCTACCTGGGCTACGAACAGCTCCACTGGCTCGAAGCGGATCTCGCCCGGGTCGAACCGGGATCGACGGTCCTCGTCGCCACCCACATCCCGGTCCGAGGAAGCCGTTTCGAGAGGGACGGGGACCGGTCCCCCGGGGCCAGCGTGTCTGTGAACAACCGTGAGGTGCTGTATCGGCTGCTGGAACCGTTCGAGGCCCACGTGGTCGCGGGACACACCCATGAGAACGATCACATCTGGACCGACGGCATCCACGAACACGTGAGCGGAACCGTCTGCGGCGCCTGGTGGTCCGGGGATATCTGCGCCGATGGAACGCCGAATGGATACTCCGTCTACGAGGCTCACGGCAGCGAGCTTCGTTGGCGCTACAAGGCGACGGGCTCGCCGGCGGACCACCAGATGCGCCTCTACCCGAGAGGAGGTGATCCCCTGGCTCCCCACGAGATCGTGGCCAACGTCTGGGACGCGGATGAGGGCTGGGTCGTCACCTGGTTCGAGGGAGGCGACCGCCGCGGAACCATGGTTCGCAGGACGGGGATCGACCCCCGGAGCCGCCTTGAGCACGGTGGGTCGTACCTCCCGGAACACCGGTCATGGGTAGACCCCTACCTGACCAGACACCTCTATTACGCACCGGTGAACGAGGACCACGGCCCGATCACCGTCGAGGCCGTCGACCGGTTCGGTCGGCGCTACGCCGAGCAGCTGCCGGGTCGCGGACCCTGAAGATCGAGCCGCCTCATGAACGTCGGGCGCCCACCGAGAGCGTCACGCTGACTCCCAGGATGAAGATCGCCCCGGAGACCGCGGCGGGCAGGGCAACCTCCCGCTCCGCCCCCGCGGCAGCCTCGATAACCGCCGAGGAGGTGTACCGCCCCTGGGTTGGCTCCCGGGTGCCCATGTCGTCCATGATCAGCCCGCCGACGCCGACGAGGCAAAGCACGAACCCGATAGCCAGCACCAGCCAGCGGCTCGTCTCCGGATAGCGCCTCTGGCGATCCCCGGACAGCGACATCATCTCCCACCCCCGCCGTTGCTGTCGTAGACGGACTGAATCGATCGAGCGGTGCAACAGCCCATACGGGGCCTCCCATCGAGGTGAACCGATCGAGACCGGCAAGGGCCCCGTACTCGATGGATTTGCAAGTGGCGTGCCGCAGTTCGAAACGGAGGAATAGTGACCGTGCGGCGACGCTCATCGCCCAGTGACGGGGCGAAGCGTACGACCCCGAGACGGTCAGAACGAGTCGATCCGACCGGCCGTGGTTCAGGACGGTGCAGCGAGTCGGGACAACGATGCGTGGAGCCCCGTCCGAAAGGCCCGACGAGGAAGCCGGCGACACGGAGCAGAGGCCGCCACGTCCCTCAAGCCGGGTTCTCCGCGTGCTTCACCAGCGCCACGAGGTCCAGGGGCCGGGTCGCCATGGCAAGGGTGCCGTCCTCGGCTCGTGGCCACTCCTCCTTGGGCCGGTCGCGCTGAAGCTCCAAACCGTTCCCGTCGGGATCCCGGAGGTAGAGCGCCTCACTCACTCCGTGGTCCGCTGCCCCGTCGATCCGAATCCCCGCCTCCTGCAGACGGATCAGAGCGTCGGCGAGAGCGGCGCGATCGGGGTAGCGCACAGCGAAATGGTAGAGCCCGGTGCTCCGAGGGGGTGGGGACGACCCCCCGAGACTCTCCCAGGTGTTGAGAGCGAGGTGGTGGTGATACCCACCCGCGCTGAGGAACGCCGCTGAATCCCCGACACGCTGGGTCACGCTGAACCCCAGGATGTCGCGGTAGAAGGCGAGGGACCGATCCAGGTCCGCCACCTTCAGGTGGACGTGGCCGATGTCTACGCCAGGGTCGATCGGTGCGGACGTCGTGTCACCCCAGTCCCCGTCAGCCACCGGCCTCCCCACTCTGAGTACGGCGCGATCGAACGTGCTTCATGCTTTACCCTCCTGGCCTCGTGTTCAGAGTACCAGCTACGAGTACGGGGCCACCCCGGATCCCCGGAGCGGCCCCGCGAAACGTCGAGAGGGTTCTTAGACCTTGGTGACGTTCTCGGCAGCAGGGCCCTTGGCCCCCTGCACGATGTCGAACTCGACCTGATCACCCTCCTCCAGACTGCGGAACCCGTCCGCCTGGATGGCGCTGTGGTGGACGAAGCAATCCTTGCTGCCATCCTCAGGGGTGATGAAGCCGAAACCCTTCTGGTCGTTGAACCACTTGACGGTTCCCTTGGTACGCATCGATCGCGCTCCCTGGTTGTTCGAGTCGGAGCTACGTGACACGTACCCGACTGCTCAGTGCGCGGAACACCCGCGCGGCGTGTGGCCCGACACGGCCACATGTCAAACAAGCGGCGACTCCTCAAAAAGACGCAAGCGTTTCGTGCCCGGAACCGCTGCCCTCTAGCCGATTGATCGCAAGTTTGGCTCTCCTATGGGGTTTCGTCAATGATCTTCTGGGACGGCGCCGTGGTTACCAGCCGAGCCTGCGAATCGCTACATTGTCAAGACGTGGCGCCCCCGACGGTGCTAGCTCGCCCACACCCATTTTCCACCTGAAAGGAGAGATCGTCCATGGCAGGAACGTTCGAGGTCTTTACGGACAAATCCGGTGAGTTTCGTTTCCGCCTGAAGGCGGGGAACGGTCAGACGGTCCTGTCCAGTCAGGGCTACGCCTCCAAGGCGTCGGCGATGAAGGGGATCGAGTCCGTCAAGAACAACGCTGCCGACGAGGGCCGGTTCGAAAGCACGGAGACGGCGGGCGGCAAGTTCCGATTCACCATGAAGGCAAAGAACAACCAGGTGATCGGGAACAGCCAGAACTACGACTCGGCCTCCGGCCGCGACAACGGCATTGCGGCCGTGGCCCGGGCCTCGGACGGCGCCTCGGTGGTTGATCAGACGGCCGGCTGATCCCAAGCGCTCTCACGGGGCGTTCAAGACCCCCGGGGCTTCGAGCCCCGGGGGTCTTTCTTGTACCTCACCCTGCGTGAGGCATCAGAATACTCGAGCACCCAACGCCACCTGGACCGGAGGCCCCTGGATCATGCGACGCCCCGTTCACCTGCCTCGAACCGAGGTCCACACAGTCACCTCGGCGGTCACCGACGAAGTGTTCGAACTCTGGGTCGGACACCCCCTGGAAGGATGGGCGTCGGCGGAATGCCAACCCACCGAGCTCCTCTTCCTCCTCGACGCCAACCTCTTCTTCGGGATGGCGGTGGAGATGACTCGGCTGATGCACACCCTCTTCGGGGAGCTCCCGCCCATCCTGATCGCCGGGATCGCCTACCCAGACGTGGACCCCACCGAGCAGAGTCGCCTCCGCACCCTGCACTTCACTCCCTCTGCCGACCCGGTCTTCGAGGAAGCAGCCCGATCCCTCGCCCCTCCCGGCACTCCAGTGCCCGAGTCGATCCCCATGGGGGGCGCCGACGATTTCCTGGCATTCCTGCGGCACCAGATCGAGCCCATGGTCCGGGAACGCTTTGGACTTGCCTCCTCCCGCTCCACCCTGTTCGGGACCTCCCTCGGGGGTCTTTTCGGGGCACACGTCCTCCGCACCGCGCCAGCGTGGGTGGACCGCATCATCATCAGCAGCCCTTCGCTGTGGTGGCGCGAGGAGGAGATCTTCTCTCGGATTGCCGCTGCGGACGCCGACTCTCCGGGAACGGGGGTCACCGGGCCGGACGTGGTCGTGACCGTCGGCTCGGGCGAGGAAGGCCCGGCGATCCCCCACCTGAATCGATACAAGCTCATCACCAATGCCCGAAGGCTGGCTGATGAGTGTGCTCGTGGCTCCGTGCCGTGCCGGAGCCTGCACTTCGAGCTCATCGAGGGTGA